>ENA-OPNH01000302-OPNH01000302.1-human-gut-metagenome-genome-assembly--contig:-NODE-302-length-49886-cov-35.996709_pt1 | contig 49886 bp, 35 predicted proteins | sample MGYA00241537_ERZ501771 | MGnify/ENA primary metagenome ERZ501771 (study PRJEB25962, sample SAMEA2042608) | human gut metagenome | biome: human gut; feature: human-associated habitat; material: faeces...
GTTCTTGGGGCTTTGACATCAAGATACTTTTTATGACGTTTATGAATATAGTGTTTGGGAAGAAATTTTGAGATTTTTGACTGTTTTATGGAAGCCTCGCTATTCTTAGAAATGATTACCATTACGGTTTTCGGTAAAATATAATTGCACATAGGGCTGTTAAACTTATATAAATAGTTTGTGTGTAGGTTGTAGAGATTATGGGATGCTGTTATCTATGGCTCCCGGAGCCGATATTGACAAACGACTATAAAAATCAAGTTTGTTTTTTGAAATCTTTAAGAGGAAAGTTTCTCTAAGAGGCTTTCCCAAAAGAACCGTCAAAATTGGACACTGACAAATTAAATACAAGTTCATGGTTGCACCTCAAGCTGACAATAAACGTATCGCTATCAATACCGTAATTATATATATACGTATGATAGTTGTAACGTTGATAAGTTTGTTCACTACCCGTTATGTATTACAGGCATTAGGAGTATCTGACTATGGGCTGTATAATGTCGTTGCCGGACTAATTGCCATGTTGAATGTGATTAGTACAGCTATGCACACCACTACCCGTCGATATATTAATGTAGAAATGGGTAAGCCAAATGGTAATTTGAATAAAATATTTAATGTCAGTTTATTGCTCCATATAGGATTTGGATTGTTTGTTTTCTTGTTGGCAGAAACGATAGGAATCTATTATATTTATAATTTATTGAATTTGCAGCCCGGTAAGTTAGATGATGCTCTATTCGTTTTTCAGATATCCACGATTGTGTCTGTAATAGGGCTGATGAATGTACCTTATCAAGGATTGTTATGTGCCTATGAAAAATTTTCTCAAATAGCACTTATTGATTTTTTGGCAGCTTTGCTAAAAATACCTTTAATCATTTTATTAGTTTATTACCAAGGAAATGCTCTCCGTTTTTATGCTGTAGGAATTTGTATAATATCCCTTATATCTTTTCTTTTTTATCAATATGTATGCTATAGGCGATATCATTCGATAGTTTCCTTGCGGGTATATCGTGATAAATCGTTATATCGGGAAATATTATTCTTTAATAATTATACAGCCTTGGGGGCAGTAGCCTATGTCGGTCGTAGCCAAGGCTCAACTATATTGATAAATTATTTCTTTGGAACGTTTGTAAATGGCGCTTTTGCAATTGCCTATCAAATAGAAAATTTTGTTATTATGTTTGTTAATAATTTAGGGACGGCTTCTGAACCTCAAATTACGCAAAGCTATAGTGCTGGTGATGCAAAACGTACATTTAGTTTGGCTGAAAATATAAGTAAGTATAGTATTCTTATTATGTTGTTACTTATATTTCCTGTAAGTATGGAATTGGAATTTCTATTATCATTGTGGTTAGGGCAGATCCCAGAAGGAACTGTAACTCTCTGTCGTTGGATATTACTGAGTCTGTTTGTCCGTTCTTTGGCTACTGGTATATCTCCTATTGTACAGGCAACGGGAAGTATCAAATGGTTTCAAATTGTAGGCAGCTTTTTGTTGTTATTGGGTTTGCCTATCTCATTTATTTGTTTGATTTGTGGGTTTTCCCCTGAAATTGTTATTATCACTTTTATAGTGATGGATATATTAAATAAGGCTTTTTATTTTTGGTTATTAAGTAGAATAACCGATTTTGATTTTAAACACTTTGTAAAAGCCGTATATAAGCCTCTTGTTCCAGTTTCTTTGTTACTGTTAATTTTTTTGTCTGTACTGTGGCTTTTATCTATTACTTATGTGTTTTCCCATGTTATAATCGTTGGAGTGGCTTTTTGTTATGTAATGTTGGTTTCCTATTTGTTTGGATTGACAAAAGAAGAAAAGGCCATGATTTTGCATAAAATAGAATCTTATATTAAAAAACATTAGCTTTATGAATATAGCAGTAGTAGGAACAGGATATGTCGGTCTTGTTTCAGGAGCTTGCTTTGCAGAAATGGGGGTAAATGTTACTTGCGTTGATGTAAATGAAGATAAAATCAATTTGTTGTTGGCAGGGCGGATTCCTATTTATGAACCGGGACTGGATGAAATGGTGCTTCGTAATTATCGTGAGGGACGTTTGAATTTTACTACAGATTTAATTTCTACATTATCTAATGTAGAAATAGTGTTTAGCGCCGTAGGTACTCCATCTGATGAAGACGGAAGCGCAGACCTTCAATATGTGCTTGCTGTGGCGCATCAATTCGGGCAAAATATTAATAAATATACCGTACTGGTAACAAAATCTACAGTACCGGTAGGAACAGCCCTGAAAGTGAAAGCGGTTATACGGGAAGAGTTAGATAAACGTGGTATCGATGTTCCTTTTGATGTGGCAAGTAATCCGGAGTTTTTGAAAGAGGGGGCGGCTATAAAAGATTTTATGTCTCCAGATCGTGTTGTAGTAGGTGTTGAGTCAGAGAAAGCCCGGGAACTGATGAGTAAACTTTATCGTCCGTTCCTATTAAATAATTTTCGTGTGATATTTACGGATATCCCAAGTGCCGAAATGATAAAATATGCTGCAAACTCGATGCTTGCTACCCGTATTTCCTTTATGAATGATATTGCGAATTTATGTGAACTGGTCGGAGCTGATATCAATATGGTGCGTAAAGGAATAGGGGCGGATACGCGTATTGGCAATAAATTCTTGTATTCAGGCTGTGGATATGGTGGCAGCTGTTTTCCTAAAGATGTGAAAGCTCTCATCAAAACAGCAGAGAAGTCTGGTTATGTTATGCATGTGTTGAAGTCAGTAGAGAAAGTCAATGAATACCAAAAGACTGTGGTTTTTCGTAAGTTGAATGATTACTATGGCGGTGCTTTAAAAGGAAAAACAATTGCGGTTTGGGGATTGGCGTTCAAGCCTGAAACGGATGACATGCGCGAATCTACCGCTTTGGTAATTATACATATGTTGCAAGAAGCTGGGTGTAACATTCGCGTGTATGACCCCGTAGCTATGGACGAATGTAATCGTCGCATCGGTAACGCCGTAGAGTACGCTGTCGATATGTATGCAGCCACACTGAATGCGGATGCTTTGTTGCTTCTTACAGAATGGAAACAATTTCGGTTACCATCTTGGGGAGTTGTAAAACGTTCGATGAATCGTGCGGTAGTAATAGACGGACGCAATATTTATGATGCACAAGAATTGAAGCAGTTAGGCTTTGAATATCATTGCATAGGGAGGTAAACGATATGAAACTGGCACCAATTGTCTTATTTACTTATTGTCGTCCATGGCATACGCAACAGACTGTTGAGGCATTGCTCCGCAATAAAGAAGCCGCATATAGTGATTTATATATTTATTCGGATGCACCCAAAAATGATTCCGCACGTAGCGGTGTTGTTGAGACTCGCAGATATATCCGTTCAATAACAGGATTTAAGAGTATAAACATAATTGAACGCGAGAGGAATTGGGGACTTGCAAATAGCTTAATAGATGGTATTACTCATATAGTTGGTGAGTATGGACGTGTCATTGTAGTGGAGGATGATATTGTTACTTCTCCGTACTTTCTTCGTTATATGAACGAAGGTTTGGAACTTTATAAGGATGAAGAACAAGTGGCCTGTATTCATGGCTATATGTATCCGAGCACAAAGAAGCTTCCGGAGATGTTTTTTATTAAAGGGGCTGATTGTTGGGGATGGGCAACATGGAAGCGGGCATGGGATGTCTTCAATAGTGATGCCCAAGCCTTATTGAATGAGATTAATAAGAGAAAACTTCAGCGTGAGTTTAATTTTAATTATACCTATCCTTATACAGATATGTTGAAAGCACAAATACGTGGCGAAGTTGATTCATGGGCTATTCGTTGGTATGCTTCTGCTTTTTTAAACAATATGTATACTCTGTATCCCGGTCAGTCGATGGTTGTTCAGATTGGGATGGATGGGGTAGAGGCAACGCATTGTACCCGAAATAATTGTTATGAGGTGGAACTTAAAAATACGCCGGTACTATATAATAATGCAAAATTACGAATTGAAAACAGCAAAGAAGGCATGTATGTTTTTGAAGCATTTTTTTTTAAGCATATTCTCGGTAAAAAAGGGAAAGTAAAATGCCTTTTCTGTTTGGTAAGGGATTGTGTGTTGCATTTGTTTTTTTGACAGCTTTATTTCTATAACAGCATAGCTTATATTTAATGGATATGGTAGAAACAATAACGCATAATGAACAGCTTTATGGAATAATTATTTCCAAGGATTATACAAAAGAGGGCATTGATTTTTTTACACCGGATAGTTTTTCACAGCAAATGGGGTATATGAATCGTCCTCAGGGGTATATTATAGCACCTCATGTACATAATCTTGTTACTCGGAAAGTTGAATTGACTCAGGAAGTCTTAATAGTAAAGAGAGGTAAGATACGTGTTGACTTTTATGATGATATGCAAGCTTATTTGGAAAGTAGAATTATAACGGCGGGGGATATTATTTTACTAGCTCATGGTGGGCATGGTTTTGAGATCTTGGAGCAGGCAGAAATCATTGAGGTGAAACAAGGACCATATTGTGGTGAACGGGACAAGATTCGTTTCCAACCGGTAGATAGAGATAAAGTAATTATAAAATAGACGAATTATTATGGATAAATTTATTCCGGTTTGCGAACCTTATTTGAATGGAAATGAACTGACATATGTGACGGATGCTGTGAAAACAGGGTGGATATCATCTGCCGGTAAGTATGTGACGGAATTTGAACAGCAATTTTCAGAATATTGCGGATGTAAATATGGAGTGGCTGTTTGTAATGGTACGGTGGCTCTACATCTGGCTTTAGTCGCACTTGGCATTGGAAAAGGAGATGAAGTAATACTTCCTACTTATACAATGATTGCTTCTGCATTTGCAATTTGTTATACGGGTGCAAAACCTGTTTTCGTAGATGCGGATAAAGACAGCTGGAATATTGATATCAATAAGATAGAAGAAAAGATTACGGAGCGGACAAAAGCGATTATGCCGGTTCACATCTATGGCAAAATGTGTGATATGGATGCTATTACAAAAATAGCCCGAGAACACAATCTTTATATTGTAGAGGATGCTGCTGAAGCTCATGGAGCCATTTATAAAGGAAGTAAAGCCGGTTCTTTTTCTGATATTGCTGCTTTTAGTTTTTTTGCCAATAAAAATATAACTACCGGTGAAGGTGGTATGGTTGTTACCAATAATGAAAATATATATAAACAGGCAAAATATTATAAGAATGTTTGTTTTCCTACTGCTGGCGGCAGGAATTATACTCATGATAATATAGGTTTTAATTATCGTATGAGTAATCTTGTTGCCGCCATAGGACTGGCTCAAGTGGAAAAGGCGGATGAATATCGTGCTTTGCGTATTCGGAATAATGGAATTTATAGAGAATTGTTGGCAAAGATTCCCGGTCTTCAGATGCAGGCATTACCGGAAAAAGATTGTCTGGATGTCTGTTGGATGAATACTGTGATTGTTGATTCTCACTTGTATTGCCATACTCGTGATGAATTGATTATGTATCTGAGAGACAAAGGAATAGATACCCGTCTTTTGTTTAATGGCATGCACAATCAAAAAGCAATGAAAGATTATGGTTGTGATTGTTCTGGTACATACCCTGTATCTGATTGGTTAACGGCTAATGGCTTTTATTTGCCATCGGCCAGTAATTTGCAACAGGCTGATATTGAATATATTTGTAAATGTATTTTGGATTTCCATTTGAGTTAAGATGAATATAGGGGTCTGGATTGGTTCCGCTGTAAATCCTCAAATGGGAGGCGGATATTCTTATATAGCAAAACTGATTCACGAAATAGACAATCACTCGTTTCCGAGTGATATCTGTATCAAGTTCTTAAGTAGATATGATGGCTGGCGTTTAAATAATGAGGTGATTGTTCTTTCTTTATTGCCGGCATGTGTTCGTAGGTGGATGTTGAAGCTGGATTGTTGTGGCTTGCTTTCGCGGGTTGAGTGGAAATTACAGCGTATTATAGGAATTAAGAAACTACTGAAGAAAAAAGATATTAAGCTCATCTATTATTTGACCCAAGGGGAATGCCTTTTTCCGGATTTCCCTTTTGTTGCTACCAATTGGGATATAGGGCATTGTAGCACCTATGCCTTTCCGGAGTTGGTTTATAATAATAATTTCTACTTTAGGAATAAATTTTATACGGAGGTGCTTCCTAAAGCTCTGTTAGTGCTTTGTGAATCTGAAACAGGGAAACAGGAGTTATTGGATTATACAACTGTGGGAAAACATAAAATTAGGATTGTTCCCATGTTTGCGGGTAATGTCAGTACCTTAAAAATCAGTGAATCTACTTCCTATTTGACATTATGCAATTTAGGTATTGAAAAAGAGAAATATTTCTTTTACCCAGCCCAGTTTTGGGCTCATAAGAATCATTATAATCTTTTACAGGCATTTCATTCTTTCCGGCAGATTCATGAAGGATATAAATTGGTTCTTTGTGGTTCGGACAAAGGAAATCTTTCTTATGTGAAAGATTGTTGTGAAAAACTGAATTTAGTTGAGGATGTAATCTTTTTGGGATTTGTGTCTGAGGAGGTACTTTACACTTTGTATAAGTATTGTGTTTCTTTTATCATGGCATCGCATTTTGGACCTACCAATATGCCGCCTATTGAAGCAATGGAGATTGGATGCCCTGTTATTTGTTCCGATTTAGGTGGGCATAGAGAAATAATGGGAGATTCTGCCATTTATTTTGATTCTTTTAGTCCTGATTCTATATTACAAGCTATGGAAGAGATTATATCTCGTCGGGATTATTATTTGGGAAAGGTGCAAAATCAACGTTCGGTAACAAAATTTAATGTCTTGCATGCTATCAATGCTTTGGAACAATGTTTATTGGAAGCTGTTGAGATTCGCTCAAATTGGAATTAATTGAAATTTTATTTTTATGAAACATATCGCACTCATCACCGGCATCACCGGTCAGGACGGCTCTTTCCTTGCCGAATTTCTTCTTGAAAAAGGATACGAAGTACATGGAACCATTCGTCGTTCTTCAGTAGATTATCGTGAACGCATTGCCCATCTTGAAGGCACTCCAAACTTCCATTTGCATTATGCCGATTTGGGAGATTCCATGAGTATCATGCAGATTATCGGCAAGATACGTCCTACGGAAGTTTATAACTTGGCTGCACAAAGTCATGTTCAGGTCAGCTTTGATGCGCCGGAGTTTACGGCAGACGTGGATGCCACAGGCGTATTACGTGTGCTGGAAGCCGTTCGTCAGAGTGGATTGACGGAAACCTGTAAGGTGTATCAGGCTTCTACTTCGGAACTCTATGGTAAGGTGGAAGAGGTTCCGCAGAACGAGAACACGCCTTTTCATCCTTATAGTCCGTATGCGGTGGCAAAGCTCTATGGCTATTGGATTGTGAAGGAATATCGTGAGGCTTATAATATGTTTTGTTGTTCGGGTATTCTCTTTAACCATGAGAGTGAGCGCCGGGGCGAAACATTCGTTACACGAAAGATAACTTTGGCTGCTGCCCGTATTGCACAAGGTAAACAGGACAAACTGTATTTGGGTAATTTGTCTTCATTGCGCGATTGGGGCTATGCTAAAGACTATGTGGAATGTATGTGGCTTATTCTGCAAAACAAGACTCCGGAAGATTTCGTGATAGCCACAGGTGAGCAACATTCGGTTCGGGAGTTTTGTCAGTTGGCTTTCCACTACGCAGGCATCGAACTGGAGTTCCGGGGCGAAGGACTTGAAGAAAAAGGCATAGACAAGGCTACGGGACGTGTGCTGATAGAGGTGTCGGAGGATTTCTATCGCCCTACGGATGTGGTGAACCTTTGGGGAGATCCCACTAAAGCCCGTAAGGAGTTGGGATGGAATCCGATGAAAACTTCGTTTGAAGAGTTGGTAAGTATCATGATGAAACATGATATGGAAAAGGTGGCAGTGGAGCGCGTTGCAGGACATATCCGTACCAATCTTGCGGAGTATTTGGAAAAGGGGATTGTGAAATAAGTTGCGGGATACAAATTTGATTATTGCAAGTACCACTTGGTATGTTTTTCTCTCTCTTATCAAAGAGAATGTGTATTTTGTGAAATATATCACAAATAATCATGCTGCCGGTCAATATATTATATAAGCCTAAACCACCTTTGTTCGAAGCTCGGGCCACGCCCTGAGACGTGGCCGAGCAATGAATGATGATAGGCGTGACGGTTCTCATCGGCCTATGCAGGAGCTGAGACCGAATACTCCTGCCAGTGCTGTGGCTACCGCTATAATAGATTTGAGGATGATACCCCATACTGATTTTGATTTTGCGCTCATGTGATTTTAGTGTTTAATGATTAATACTTGATTTGGTATTTCTTCTCACTGTCGGCATTAGCCCAGCGGGTTTTCCTCCTCACCGTTGTCGGGAGGGGTTCCTCCTGACGAACTGCTGTCATCAACGTTATATTGGGAAGTCTCTTTCAGTTGACCTTCCAAATTGATTTGAGCATTGCTCAACTCTCCTGTGGCGCGTGCCCGGAGTTTCAGCCCCTTGACGTTGTCGGCGAGGGAGAATTCGGCGGCTGAGGTTGCACCTTTCTTGCTGACGATGCCTACGGAGAATATGGCGAGATCGTCCAGTTTGACGTTCTTGCCATCCAGAATGAGTTCTTTGATGCATGAAATCATATCGGCAAGCACTCCTTTGATAACTCCGGCGGAGTAGGGAGTGTTGTGGTTTGCCATGTGTTTGGCAAGAGTTTCGATATTGAAGGTTTCTTCAATTACGGGGCGGGCGTACCAAAGTCCTTTCAAAGGGCTTTTCTCACCTGTCATCTGATACTTTTTGTAACGAATCATTGTTTTTGCTTTTTTGAGTTATTAACAATCGGTTTACTATCTCTTTGTGATCACGATGCGAAGATATGACACCGCACAGGAGGGTTTGTCACTTTTTGTATGTTAGGGTCTGTTAGCGTTCGTTATAGGTGGAAATAGTTGCTTAGATGTGAAGATATTTCCGTATCTTTGTTCTGTAAGAACTAATGAACTCAAAAGATATGGAGATTTTTAAAATACGTACCTATGGGCGGACGGAACTCGCTCAACTTTATTGTCCGGCCCTTTGTCCTCAAGCCGCTTTTCGTAAACTGAACCAGTGGATAGATTTCCATCCCACCTTGCGGCATGAACTCCATGCATTGGTTCCTTCGGACAGGGTGCGGACATATACACCGGCACAGGTGCGGCTGATTGTTGAGGCACTGGGAGAGCCGGATGTTTAGTTGAGAACTGAAAGCAGAGCGTGAGCAGCCGGGATGTGTAATGTCCGGTTTAGGATTCCTAAAGGTCAACTCTGTGATTGTAAAGTTTAACTCTGCGATTGTAAAGTTCAACTCTGGAAACCTAAAGCAGACCTTTACAGTTGTAAGATTTCTAACTTTCAGGTTTTTCCGTATATCTTCCCATGGCATAGAGGTTAGCCTGTATCTCATCGCCAGTGAGTTCCACCATTCGGTAGCCCCGCTTGCCGCCTGAGCGCATGGATTCGAAACCTTCCTGTTTCAGCACCATGCCTATTTTGACGGGACTCAGCTTTTGGCGGATGCCGGAGTTGATGCGGCAGAGTATCTGGGAGTTGGTGATGAACATACATTTCTCGCCCGGCATGGGACGGCGGTAATGGGTCAATATCAGTTCCTGCTCCAGACAGGGAATTTCGAAATGCCTGTTGTGCAGGTTCAGGGCTTCAATCTCTTTGTCTTCCAGCCAGTAATGGTAGCCGTTTTGCAGTAGGGCGTATGCTTGGGAGTAAACCCCGGCATAGTCCACTGGAAAGTCATAAGGGCTGTCGATATTCTCCACTTCAAAGGGGAGCCAACGGCGGTTTCCGGTGGGGTCGGCGAGGAAGTGAGTGTTGTTGCTGGTTCCGCAAAAGCTGGCTATGTGGTCGCGGTGTTCCTTGTAATGTGCGTATGCGGCGCGCTCGTTGACTACTTTCATGGTGGTAAGCGCCTTTATCTGGTTCACCTCTTGCGTTTCCATTTCGTCCAGTTCCTCCAGGCACACAATGGCAAATTCGGCAAGGGTGAGGAGGTCGTCTTTGGTGATGCGGCGGGCGTTGGACTTCAGATAGAAGTAACGGCGCAGTTCGGGTGAAAGCAGATTGTTGAGCCAAGTGGTTTTATAGATGCCTTGCCGGCCGGTCAGCACCAATATTTCATGGTTCACCACTTCCTTGTCGAAGAGGGCGGCAACCATTCCCACCAGCCATTTCTTGAAGTAGTAGGCAAAGGGAATGGTGTTGTTCCGGACGTGTACGTGGGTGGCAAGTTGCGCGATGTAATCGGTGGTTCCGTCCCAGGGTGGCAGGTTCTTAAAATATTGCTCGAAGGGGTTGAAGGTATCAACAAATTCCGAATCGAGCACTGCCCGTATGTGGGCGGCCTGTCCCGGTTTCGCTTCTTTGCACATACGGCACCACAGGGTATTGACGTAGCGGTCTGTGAGTTCTTCGTACTTCCCGCCGCTTCCGGCTGTCAGCACCTCGCACTTGCCGGTTACGGTGTTCTTGCGAAAAGATGCCTGACCGTTGAGAAACTGTTCGATGTCTGCCACCGATGCCATAAACTCCTGCCGTTCATCATTGTTTTGCGACTTGCGGAGTGGAGGAAGAGAGAGGCTGCCATGCTCTTCGATGTTGAGGTAGCAGGAGGCGAAAATGCCTGTCACGTCGCCATTGTAGTCGGCAAAACGTTCTGTTGCCCATTGGGTGGCTACGTTCTGTGCCACTCCGTAGGCGTTGAGCAGATAGCCCATGCGCATGATATATTCGTTGTGGTGATGTTCCGCATATTCCACACCTTCATCCGCAAGGCGACGGCAGGCAGCGTCAATCACTCTTTGCAGACGGCGGTGGTTTTTGTTTTTGGCAGATGCCGGGCTATGCTTGGGCGCGGCAGTTTCCGCATTCCGGCTGAAAGGTACGGCATCGGGATTGAAAAACAGATGCTCGTCGTGTGCAAGTCCGCTTAGACGGGTGGCATTTTTGCATTTTAGGTCACATTCAAGCCCGGTGAGACGGGTGTAGTACTCGTTAATGGCGGTAAAAGTGCGGGTGTGGAGCCGGTGGTTTTTCTCGCAGTTGTCGGTGAGTCCGGTGTATCGGCAGAGTAACCGGATACCATGTCCGCTGATGGTGACATATTGCAGCATGGTGTGCTTGTCGGCTTTGAGCAGTTCCAAACACTGTTCCATGCGTTCGGGCGGCACGTGGTCTATGTCTACCGGACAGATTCCTGTCCACCCGCTGATGTTTGCTTTCTGTTTTCCGCCTTCGAAGCGCACGCTGACGGCAAAGCAGGGGCAGGATGCTTTTTCGCGTGCAGCGGCGGTGACTTGTTTTTGCTCCAGATAATAGCGATGCTTTTCGGTGTGTTCGATCACCGCCTGATTGTCGCGGAGAAGGCTGATGATTGTTTTCAGGGGAACTTCTATCGGGTGGGTGTCTGCATAACCTTTAAAAAGACTGACTAAAATATTTTCCATTGTCATTTGTATGAATTTTAAATAATGGCTGTAAAGGTGGGGATAATAACCGGAACTTTATGGCTGCGTGTTTTCCTCATGTGGAAAACATGAGACCGATATTTAACTGAAATTAACTTCGCTGGCTTGAGTTGTTACGCACGACTATTTAATAATTACGTTTTAAAAACGATAAACAATGAAGCAAAATTTCGCTCCCAATGCTGAATTGGGAGAACTCCTGGCCTTGTTGCAGGAAACGGTGCAGGTGTGTGGCAAGCATCTTACGGATCGTGTCATTTGCCAGTGCACCGGCATGAGTAGTAAAACTTATACTGCTTTAAAAGGGGCTCCGTTTCAAACCTCTTGCCGTACTATACAGTGATATGTTTCTACTTGGACGAACTTATCGCCCGAAAAGACTCTGATACCCTGCGTATTGTACTGAAAGAACTGTACGAACGTCTCAAACTGGATTATTGCAACAGGTAGTGCCTTGACACCCTGGCATCGCTCTTGCAGAACTTTTCTTTATGTGCACGCATGAAGAATACATGTTTGAGACTTGGATAAAAAAACTCTCTCCTGCGCGCGTGAGGGAAAGTTATACAAGGGTGGTGACAGGGTGTCACAAACTACTATTTTTTGAGTGTTAAATTATTGAATATCAGATAAAAATGAAAATATCAGTAGTAACTGTTTGCTACAATGCTGCGGACACGATTGAAAAGACTATGCTGTCCGTACTTAATCAGACGTATCATGACATAGAGTATATTATTATTGATGGCGGCAGCACTGATGGCACTGTTGAAATTATCCGGAAATATGCTGACAGAATTGCGTACTGGGTGAGCGAACCGGACAAGGGGATTTATGATGCGATGAATAAGGGGATAAAGGTGGCGACGGGGGATTTTTTATTTTTTCTGGGAGCTGATGATATATTAATTATTGAAATATCTGCAATTATTGGAAAATTATGTTGTAACACTATATTGTATGGTGGAGTAGAATTGAAAAGTTCAGGTAAAATATTGCATACTAAATTTAGTCAATATAGTTTGGTGAGAAATAATGTTCCTCATCAAGGTATTTTTTATCCAAGAAGTTTATTCTTAATGTTTACTTATGATACAAATTACAAGATCTATGCAGACTGGCTGTTGAACATACAATGTTTGTATTTAAATGTGCCTGCAAAAAAGATAGATGAACCCATAGTTTTGTATAATGATAATGGAATATCTGGTAATGAATATGATTCTGTCTTTTTAAATAATCAAAAGCAAATAATAAAGAAATATTTAGGTTACTTCCCTTTTTTGTATTTTCAGATGCTTCGGGTGTACAGATGCTTGCGTAATATTTGTAAATTAAACAAAGGTATAATATTGTAAATAGCGGATGAATACTGAGGAGTTTATAGGTTTGGTGTTTATGCCTAATCAATCACTGTATTATTTGTTATTATTGTTTTCTATGATTGTGTATGCAATCATATATTGGAAATACTATATATCAATAATAGATCCTTCTTTTCTAGAGGTTATAAGTTCTATGTTTGGTTTCTCTGTGGTTCTGCTGCTTTGGTTTACTGATAATATATCACTTCATTATTTTAGTAGTTTTCTTGTTTCTCAGATAGCCTTTTGGGTGGGATTTATCTATATAAGTAAAAAGAGAAATAGCTGGTCAGGTAGTATGCTAAAAGTGAAAGATGAAAAGAATATGCTGAAGTGCATTTTTTTTATTTCTTTGATTCTTTATGTCGCTACAACAATATTAGGGTATATTGTTTTGGGTATCCCTATACTGGCAGAATCACGTTTGGATATAACCGCCAAAGCTCAAAACGGTATGGGATTTTTGAGCCGTTTTTCTTATCTTAGCATAATATGTATTTATTGTACTTTGCATTTTCGCTTACTGAAAAGTCAGGATAAAATAGTGAAAATAATGCAAGTTATTACAATATTATTTTTTTGTGTAACCTCTGTTTTAACAGGCTCAAAAGGCGCTTTCTTAAGATTAGCTTTTGTGTATTTTTGTTTTATTATTTTAAATAGAGAATATGATAAGAAGCTATATAAATCTTTAAAAAAGACACAGTTGTATTTCATGTGCTTAGGGATTCTTGCAGCATTTTCTGTTATAATTATAACTACTGAAGGAAATATTTGGAGTGGCATATCTGTATTTTTGTTACGTCTTATAGGAAGCGGCGATGTTTATTGGTTAGGATATCCTAATGGCATGGTTGAAGATGTACCATATAAGAATCCATTTATTGTATTGTTTCAAAGTTTTTTAGGCTTCTTTCGAATAGTCTCTCATACAGATTTTCCAGAACCAATAGGATATACATTATCTTCTTTTTTCTACGATAAGACATCTTTAACGGGCGCAAATGCCAGGCATAATATATTTGGTTATGTGTACTTTGGATTTTATGGAGGTATTGTATTCTCATTTATTCTTGGCTGGATAATTGGTTTTATTCGAAATATGTTTGTAAACATGAAAGAATGTTCTGTTACCTCTAAAATTATTGTACTTCTTTTATATATGTCTGTATTTAGTTTAGAGGGTGATCCAACTTTGTATTTATCGTATTTAACTGATATACTAGTAACCTTGCCAATCATTTTAATATTATCCATATTTTTATACTTAAATAATGTCTCAGGTCGCAATTTTATTAACGACGTATAATAGTACGCCCTTTTTGTCTGCACTTATAGAATCTCTTATAGGACAAACTTTTGAAAATTGGGATTTATATGCTATGGATGATGGGTCCATAGATAGTACAAAGAATATTCTGATTAAATATAGTCGGTTGTATTCTAAAATTCACATAGTAGATAATCCACGTATTCATTCGGGACCAAAAGAAAATTTCATGTACTTGCTATCTATAATCAAATCGGACTATTATATGTTTTGTGATCATGACGATATTTGGCTGCCAGATAAGATTAGAATTAGTATGCAGAGAATGAATCTTATTGAACAAGAGAATAAGAATACGCCGATAGTTGTACATTCTGATTTACGTGTAGTTGATACACAATTAAGGTTAATAGATGACTCGTTTTTCCGATATTCGGGTATTTGTCCTCGGATATTATTGTCTTCAATAAATCATTTGGCACATTCTAATTGTGTAACAGGGTGTACGATGCTATTTAATCATATGGTTAAGGAGCTTGTTTTTCCTGTACATAAATATGCATTAATGCATGATAGCTGGATTGCATTGAAAGTCTTTGCAAATCATGGGATTATTTCGTGTATAGAAGAACCATTGATATTGTATAGACAACATTCGAATAATACATTAGGGGCAATTCAGAATCATGTTTCTTTGAATATCTTGAAAAGTATTAGGGAAAACAGAAAACAATATTTGATGGCACATAATATTACGAATATAGGAGTCTGGAAATTTATTCTTTATAGATTGATTTATTTATATAAAAGAAAATGATTATTTCTGCAATAATAGTAACTTTTAACCCTGATATGAAGTTACTTCTTCAACAATACAAATCTGTGTGTAGTCAGGTAAATTATGTAGTATATGTAGATAACGGTTCATCCAATTTCTATGAGTATAAGAAAGCTATTGAGGAAATTACTCTTGTTAGTAACGATATTCGATTTATTCGTAATGATTATAACATGGGGCTTGGCTATGCTCACAATCAGGGAATAAAAATAGCTAAAGAATTAAAAGCACAATCTGTTTTAATTCTTGATCATGATTCAGTTCTTAGACCTAAATTTGTTAATTCATTACTTTTAGCTATGAAAAGGTTACTTGCTGAGGGTGTGAAACTAGCAGCTGTCGGACCGGTATATATTAATGAAAAAACAAAAGAACAATATCCCATTACTCGGTATTGGGGGCCTTTTATTAAGAGATTAAAACCTACAAAACAGTTAGTTGAAGCATCTGTGCTAATTTCATCTGGTACATTAATTCCTATAAATATATTAGATGTTGTTGGAGGAATGGATGAGAATTTATTTGTAGATTATATAGATATTGAATGGTCGTATAGGGTACGTTCAATGGGATATAAGTTGTATGTTGTTCCTTCAGCTATTATGAATCATCAAATAGGTGATAAGCGTATATCTGTTTTCGGTAGAATAGTTTCAATGCATTCTCCTTTAAGGCGATATTATCTTTCAAGAAATAGCATTTATATGTTAAAATGTCCATATATAAGTTTGGGGTATAAATTGAGAGAATTTACTTTTAATATATTTCGTATAATAATATTTACTCTCTATTCTAATGATAAAAGTAAATATTTGAAGTATTCTTTTCGTGGTATTATTGATGGAATTAAAGGGCATTATGGAAAATCTTCACTACTAGTATAAAAATATTTTTGTGTTTTTCCCAATGGCCTTGTACATGAACTGCGGAAAGATAAGAATTACTTATTAAGATTTGGTTCTTACGGTGGGTTTTATGTTAACAAGATGTTGGGTAAGCAATCTTTTAGAGGGAAGATATATGCACATTTAAAAGTTATAAATTTGTGAAGAAAAAAATATTGCATATATTGGTCTTGCCTAAGTTGGCAGGGTCGCAGATGGTTGCATTGGAGATATTAAAATCTTTGTCCGATGAATGTTATGAGAAATGGGTACTGTTCAGTAATGTGGAGGATTGTGGAGATAAGACTGAATGTATACGCAGGTTTGAACAAGCGGGAGCAAAAGTCGTTTTCTCTAATAATTTGAAACGGAGTATTGGCTTGAAAGATTTCTCGGCGACCATAGAACTATATCGATTCTGTAAAAAAGAGAAATTTGATATTGTTCATACGCATTCCACAAAGCCTGGAATTATAGGGCGGATTGCAGCAACTTTTGCCCATATTCCATTGATTATTCATACAGTGCATGGTTTGGCTTTCCATGATTATGTAAAGTTTCCTCGGTGGCAATTCTATTGGGTTTGCGAGATGTTTGCTTCTTTGTTCTGTGACAAAATTGTGCTTGTTAATCAGTATTATAAGAGGTATTTTTATTGGTTTATCCGAAAAACAATTACTATTTATAATGGAATAGATTTTTCTACTTTGCCGAGGTTGACCGAAAGAAAGGTGGAGGAATGGGATGTAAAGATCCTTTTTGTAGGGAGACTGGACTTCCAAAAAGATCCATTGACGCTGTTGCGAGCTGCCAAGATCGTTATAAAGAAATATCCAAACACTCACTTTACATTGGTAGGTGATGGTGAAAAATATGATGAGTGCAGGATATTTATTGAGCAAGAAAACATGAAGGATAACGTAACATTGGCAGGGTGGCAAAATGATGTGTCGTATTATTATCAAACCCATGATATTTTCGCTCTTTCTTCCATTTATGAATCTTTTGGATTGATTTTTTTAGAAGCGGGGTATTATAATTTGCCTTCTGTCAGTACAAATGTGGAGGGGATACCTGAGGTTATTGTTGATAATGAGACCGGACTGTTGTGCAATCCACGGGACTCTGTTGCTTTTGCAGAAAAATTGATATACTTAATAGAGCATGCAGAGCAGAGATGTAAATTGGGAGAGAATGCATCTGTGCGAGTTCAACGATTATTTTCATCAAAAAGAATGGTTAAATCCTATCAAGAACTATATCAAAATGCAGAAGACAAATTACAAAATTGTGGATACGTGGAAAATCGTTGACTATCTCAATGCTTCCTTTATTTCTACTATTTCGGTAGATGATATTATTCAAAATTCCGGTGCTGACAAGTTCCGCGTATACCCCGCTTTGTTTGAACTGGAGCAGGCCGGATATATCGAAGTAGTGGAGCGCGAAGAATTCGGAGCACCATTGGTGGTACGTAGGCGGAGAGATGCTTCGCAAGTGTAGTATGACATTATGTGATGCAGTGTGATACTGGTAAATGACGGGTAACAGCGGTTACTTTGTTTTAGGCGCAGCCGAAATCGCTTTTTAGAAGTGGTTTCGGCTGTTTTTATTGGGAATATCATATATCACTCATCTCTAAGGTAAAGAATAGTGCAGAGAGAGCATTTAGACTTGGCGCAATATGCGTTTAAGGACCCTTATAATTTTAGTTTCTTGGGTACTGTGGCATTACAATGTGAGCTTGATATAGAGAAGAATCTTGCTCGGCGTATTACTGACTTTCTTTAGGAAATGGGTAAGGGCTTTTGCGTTTATTGGTCGCCAGTATCATTTAACGGTAGATGGTGATGATTATTATATTGATATATAACTTATGCTGGTACAGCCATTAATTCACGCCCTATTAAACGTATTGTTTCTATAATATCTTCAAAACGTTTCTTAGACGGCTTTTTTGTTCCGCTTACATATTGAGCAAACAAACTCTGAGAAATACCTATGCGTCGTGCTATGGCAGCAGCATTCAATTCAGGATGAGCTATAAATAAATCATACAGAGGATTAGATTTCCTTTCCTGAAAGAATCCTTCAAAACTCAAATCTTCATCAAGCTCTCTCCAAATATATTCCGTCATGGTTCGTTGTGAAATTTGCGCGCTGCGCAGGAGTAGCCCATTTCAGCCTTTGGAAATCAGAATACTTCTCACATGCCTCCTTCCCGTCAGTGGTACGTATCCATACCTCTGTATCAGTCAACCATACCTTTTCAACTATGATATTTTCCATAACCACTTATTTTGATTTATTAAAAAATTTATTCCAATGCTCTGCTATTACTTCTTGATTTTCTTCTATAACTGATTCTACAAGTTTCAGTTCAGATGACTTCAAGCCATTATTTTTGATTAATGTAACTGGAAATAAAGTAAATTTAGCACTTATATCTCCTTTGATTACAGGAACGTGTATAGGCTCATGGTCATTAGCGTAAAACATAAAACGAAAACCAAATAAAATAAAATCACCGCTAACTATTCTATTTTTCTTGTACTAAAATTATAGCCTCCGCAATTTTTCTGACTAAGGGTCAATTTTCTGTCTTATTTTTTAGTCCTCCAAATTGTATTTTAGCTTTTGATATTTGCGAATTGTTTCCCGTTGAAGGCTCTCAAGTGTGCTGATCTCTATGGATAGTTGGCGGAGCTTGGGATTAGCCTCTTTGAGAATTCGTGCTGTTTTATAATCATAGATTTCCGGTACTATTTCTCCGTTTCTTTTACATTCGTTCAGTAGGTAGGAAGCGCAGGCAATATAATGCTCTTTGAGGGCTTTGCGTCTTTTTTCGAGTAGCGGGCGGTAAGCTTTATCCTCATTGTATATGCGTTGATAGAAACCGTCTAAGGCTACTTTGCGGTCTTTTTTTTGTTCCGTATTGGTGGCTCTTTTGTATAAAGAATCGAGGGTGATATACTCCGGGTAGGATTTCAGTAGTGTTTCAACTTCTTTTTTAGTCTTTTCATAGGCCAATCTCTGAGGTTCCAGTTCTTCAGGCTTTATGGTAGTGGCAAGTTGTACCAGCCGGGGTTCTTGATTGAAGTTTGTAATTTTGTAGAGTTTTTTGCAATACTCAATGTACTTTTCTGTTATTTCCCAATTGTACTGCAAAGTCTTTTCTTGCAAATCAGTCTGTATGTTTGCCAGTGCATTTTCTAATTGAGCGATTTCAATTTGTAGCGAATCTGTCTTGGAAAGGGACTGTGCTGTTATCGGCAATAGGCAGCAAAGAGTAAAGACTGCTGATAGAATGTTTCTTTTCATGATATTAGATGTTTGGGTTAGTAATGAAAGCAAATATAAATTCTTTACTTTATAATTCCAATAATTCCTTTGATTTTTTGAAGGATAAGCTGTGCGGGTGTTTTTATAGTCTGTCTAGCAACGCGCCTGAGAGGTTTATTATCTTTTTGTTATTAAAACAATCTGCCTTTTAATTATTTGCAAAGATACGATATTTAAGTCGTTTAATTTTTGTGCTCAATCTCATTTTTCTTCGTATCTTTGTGCTCCAAATAATTAACACCTCTGTTTCTATGCAAGAAAAGATTATTATTCTTGATTTCGGTTCACAGACCACGCAGCTTATCGGTCGTCGTGTTCGCGAGCTGAATGTATATTGCGAAATTGTGCCTTACAACAAATTTCCCCAGGGAGATGAGAGTGTAAAGGGAGTTATTCTTTCGGGCAGCCCGTTTTCCGTATATGATGAGAGTGCGTTTAAAATAGATTTAAACGAGATTCGCGGTAAATATCCTGTATTGGGAATTTGCTACGGTGCACAGTTCATCGCTTATACCAATGGTGGAAAGGTTGAGCCTGCGGGTAGTCGTGAATACGGACGTGCACATCTGAATTCTTTTGATAAAGGCAATGTGCTTTTCAAGGGAGTGAAGGAGAACACACAAGTATGGATGAGTCATGGTGACACCATCACAGCAATTCCTGACAACTTCAAAACGATAGCTTCGACAGATAAAGTGAAGATTGCCGCTTATCAGGTGGAAGGCGAGAAGATGTGGGGTGTTCAGTTCCACCCGGAAGTGTTCCATAGTGAGGACGGCACGCAGATGCTGAAAAACTTTGTTGTGGAAGTGTGCGGTTGCAAACAGGATTGGAGCGCTGCATCATTCATTGAAACTACCGTTGCCCAACTGAAAGAACAGCTTGGAGATGACAAAGTGGTGCTTGGCCTGAGTGGCGGAGTGGATTCTTCCGTTGCTGCCGTACTGCTGAATCGTGCTATCGGTAAGAACCTGACTTGTATCTTCGTGGATCATGGCATGCTGCGTAAGAATGAGTTCAAGAATGTGTTGCACGATTATGAGTGTCTGGGACTGAACGTAGTGGGCGTGGACGCAAGTGCCAAATTCTTTGCGGAGCTGGCAGGAGTGACCGAGCCGGAACGAAAACGCAAGATTATAGGAAAGGGATTTATTGATGTGTTTGATGAAGAAGCCCATAAGATAAAAGATGTAAAGTGGCTGGCACAGGGTACTATCTATCCGGATTGCATTGAGTCGCTTTCTATCACCGGAACGGTTATCAAGAGCCATCACAATGTGGGAGGATTGCCCGAAAAAATGCATTTGAAGCTGTGCGAGCCGTTGCGTCTGTTGTTTAAGGACGAAGTTCGCCGCGTAGGACGCGAGCTGGGCATGCCGGATCATCTGATTACCCGCCATCCTTTCCCCGGACCGGGGTTGGCTGTGCGTATCTTGGGTGATATAACTCCGGAAAAGGTGCGTATCTTGCAAGATGCGGACGACATCTTCATTCAGGGCTTGCGCGACTGGAAGGTGAAGGATGCCGACGGAAATGAAACGGTGCTTTATCATCAGGTTTGGCAGGCGGGAGTTATCCTGCTTCCGGTGCAGTCTGTCGGTGTAATGGGAGATGAACGTACGTATGAACGTGCTGTTGCCTTGCGTGCTGTTACTTCTACCGATGCCATGACTGCCGACTGGGCGCATCTGCCTTATGAGTTCTTGGGCAAGGTTTCCAATGATATTATCAACAAGGTGAAAGGGGTGAATCGCGTAACTTACGATATCTCCTCAAAACCGCCTTCCACAATTGAGTGGGAATAAGTAATACCTGAAAAGGGGATGAATTTCATTTTGAATTCATCCCCTTTTAGTTTCTTACGTGAGGCAGTGCATCACTCTCATGCAAGTATCAGATTTTCTGCATCGGGTATTACGATTTCTCCGCGGTGCAGCTCTATCAATCCTCTGTCCTGCATGTTGTTGAGAGCCTTTGATATCCCTGCGCGAGTCTCGTTGACTATTTGGGCTAAATCTTCCATCTTGATTTTCAGTACTTTCTTTCCCGACGGGCGTTCTACGTGGCTGAGGATGAAATGGGAAATACGTGCTTCAAGATCGTTGCCTGCCACCTTCCATAAGCGGTTATGCAGCATTTGGGCGCGGTTGCTCACCATGTTCATATAGTTCAGGCGGAATATCTCATAGCTGAATAGCTCTTTCATCACGAACGCTTTGCTGATGCTGACCGTATGTACCTCCGTATTGGCGCGGTGTGTAGAAGCATAGGATGTGTTCATGCCGAACATGGAATAAGGTTCGATCAGGTAGGGAGCCGGAAAATATTCCGTAAAGCTGTAAGAAGCATCAGCGGATAATGTGGAAGATGCTACTTCTCCTTTTAGAATGAACACCAGTTCGTGGCAGGAAGAATCTTTTTGCAAAAGAAGCTCTCCCGGTTTATGTTTCGTGAAATGCAATTTTACCTTTTCCAAGATACAGGTGAAGTCCTCTTGGGCAAGTCCTTGAAAAAGGGGTAATTGTAATAGTGTATCGAACATTGTTTCCATATAGTTTCTGTATTATGGTTCAAGAACAAAAGTAGGTATAATCGCTCTCTGCCGTAAACACTTACCCTCTCTTTTTGTTTTTTTTATTATTTCTTAAACGTGCTATTCATTCAGTTTTAAGAAATTTTGCAGAATGTATAAAAATAGATTATCTTTGCAGAAAAGAAAAAGGAGGAACGTATGTTTTCAGCATTTAATTGGCAACAAATGACCAGCGCTTTTATTGTGTTGTTTGCCGTAATAGATATTATAGGCTCTATTCCTATTATCATCAACCTGAAAGAGAAAGGAAAAGACGTAAATGCATTAAAAGCTACGTTGATATCGTTTGCACTGTTGATAGGCTTTTTCTATGCAGGTGATATGATGCTGAAACTGTTTCATGTAGACATCGAGTCGTTTGCCGTAGCAGGTGCGTTTGTCATCTTCCTGATGTCGTTGGAGATGATTCTCGATATTGAGATATTTAAGAATCAGGGGCCTATAAAGGAGGCTACATTGGTGCCGCTGGTGTTTCCGTTATTGGCGGGAGCCGGAGCATTCACCACGTTGCTCTCTTTGCGTGCCGAGTATGCCAGTGTCAACATCATCATTGCGCTGGTGCTGAATATGATATGGGTGTATTTTGTTGTCAGCATGACGGGACGCGTGGAGCGTTTTCTCGGTAAGGGCGGAATTTATATTATCCGCAAGTTCTTCGGCATTATCCTGCTGGCGATTTCCGTACGCTTGTTTATGGCAAATATATCATTGCTGTTGGAGAGTTTTCATAATTAAGACGGTCTTTTTTATTACTGTCCGGGGAGGAGGGGTGTGCATCTTTCCCTTCACTGTTTTTTCCTCTTCCTCAATTATCCTCTTTTGGGACTTTCTTTCATATTGTGGGATGAATAGTTAGAAATAGCGGTATAATCGCAGTCAGAACTATTTGTCGGGCATCATATTTCATATATTGTACACGAATTGATGATTTTCGTACAATGCTATGAATTATTTACTTGAAAAACGAAAAAAAACTGACTTTTTATTTTGCGTATAGGCTGAAATTTGTACTTTTGAGCATCGCTACAAGTTGTGTAGCGCGCATACCTGAAATAATTAACCTTTAAATAATGCACAACTATGAGTTATTTACGATTTGACAAGACCTTGATGGTTAATCTGCAAGAATCTTTGCCAAGGGAGATACTTCGGACTAACAAATCGGGGGCCTATCATTGTACGACAATTGTAGATTGTAACACACGAAAATATCATGGGTTGTTGGTGATTCCCGTTCCCAACCTGGATGATGAAAACCATGTGCTGCTGTCTTCTTTGGATGAAACGGTAATTCAACATGGCGCAGAGTTTAATCTGGGTTTGCACAAATATCAAGGAAACAACTTCAGCCCAAACGGGCATAAGTATATCCGAGAATTTGACTGTGAGCATATCCCGGCAACAACTTACCGCGTAGGAGGGGTAATCCTCCGTAAAGAGAAAATTTTTGTACATCACGAGAACCGGATTCTAATTCGTTATACCTTGGTGGATGCCCATTCGGCAACAACACTCCGGTTCCGCCCTTTTCTGGCATTTCGCAGCGTGCGTGAATATACGCACGAAAATGCACAGGCCAACCGCGACTATCAACCGGTGGAAAACGGCATCAAGACCTGTATGTATCCCGGATACCCGGAACTTTATATGCAACTGAACAAAAAGAATGAATTTCATTATCAGCCGGACTGGTATCGCGGCATTGAATATCCGAAGGAACAGGAGCGCGGATATGATTTTAATGAAGACCTGTATGTGCCCGGCTATTTTGAGGTGGACATAAAGAAAGGTGAAAGCATTGTGTTCTCAGCAGGTATCTCGGAGATTTCGCCGCGCAAACTGAAACAGACCTTTGAGGCGGAAGCGGAAGACCGTACTCCGCGGGATAGCTTCTACCACTGTCTGAAAAATTCGGCCCACCAATTCCATAACAAACAAGGAGAGGAGCATTATATACTTGCAGGCTACCCCTGGTTCAAGTGTCGTGCACGCGACTTGTTTATTTCTTTGCCCGGCCTGACTTTGGCGGTGGACGAACAATCGGAATTTGAAGATGTTATGAAAACTGCAGAGAAGGCTGTCCGCGATTTTATGGAAGATAGGCCGGTGGGCTATAAAATCTATGAAATGGAGCATCCGGATGTGCTCTTATGGGCGGTGTGGGCTTTGCAGCAGTATGCTAAGGAAACATCGCGTGAGCTGTGCCGGCAGAAGTATGGCAAACTGTTGGAGGACATTATGAATTATATTCGCGGCCGTAAGCATGACAACCTGTTCTTGCACGAAAACGGTTTGCTTTATGCAAACGGTAAGGAGAAAGCCGTTACATGGATGAACTCTACTGCCAACGGGCATCCTGTAATTCCTCGTACCGGTTATATCGTAGAGGTGAACGCTTTGTGGTATAATGCCTTGCGCTTTGTTGCAGATTTAGTTCGTGAGGGCGGAAACGATATATTTGCGGACGAATTGGATGATCTGGCCGAAATGGCGGGAAAATCCTTTGTAGAGGTTTTCCGCAATGAATACGGTTATCTGTTTGACTACGTGGACGGCTATATGATGGATTGGAGTGTCCGACCCAACATGATATTTGCTGTGGCTTTTGACTACTCTCCACTGGATCGCGCACAGAAAAAACAGGTACTCGACATTGTGACAAAAGAGTTGCTGACTCCGAAAGGCCTGCGTACTTTAAGCCCTAAGAGCGGGGGATACAATCCTAATTATGTAGGCCCTCAGGTCCAAAGGGATTATGCATATCATCAGGGCACAGCATGGCCATGGCTCATGGGATTCTACATGGAGGCGTATCTGCGCATTTATAAGATGAGCGGCATTTCGTTTGTGGAACGCTATCTGATTGGTTTTGAAGATGAGATGACGAGCCATTGCATAGGATCGCTGCCCGAATTGTTCGACGGAAATCCGCCGTTCAAAGGAAGGGGAGCGGTGTCATTTGCCATGAATGTGGCGGAAATTCTGCGTATCTTGAAATTGTTGTCTAAATATAATTTATAGGAGGAGGAACGAAGATGAAAGTTTTAATGTTTGGTTGGGAATTTCCTCCCAAAATATATGGCGGTCTTGCAGTTGCATCATACGGAATCACCAAAGGACTGAGCTTGCAGGGGGATGTGGAAACGACTTTCTGTATGCCAAAGCCCACAGGTGAGGAAGAGAATTTCTTGAATATAATAGGCATGAACCAAGTGCCTATCGTGTGGCGTGATGTTAATTATGACTATTTGAAGTCACGTTTGTCAACGATGAGTCCGGAACAGTATTATGCGTTGCGCGATCATATTTATTCGGATTTCTCTTATATGCATGTCAATGACTTGGGGTGTATGGATTTTGCCGGCGGTTATCCGGGAAATCTGCACGAAGAAATCAATAACTTTTCAATCATAGCCGGAGTTGTGGCACGTCAGCAGGAATTCGACATTATTCATGCTCACGACTGGCTGACATACCCTGCCGGAGTACATGCGAAAATGGTAAGTGGCAAGCCGCTCTGCATCCATGTGCATGCAACGGACTTTGACCGTTCGCGTGGCAAGGTGAATCCTACCGTTTATTCTATGGAGAAGAACGGAATGGATTATGCAGACTGCATCATGTGTGTATCGGAGCTTACTCGCCGCACAGTGATAAATGAGTATCATCAGGATCCGCGAAAGGTGTTTGCCATGCATAATGCGGTGTATCCGCTTTCGCAGGAGTTGCAGGATATTCCGCGCCCGGATCATTCCAAAGAGAAGGTGGTTACCTTCCTCGGACGTATCACTATGCAGAAAGGCCCGGAATACTTTGTGGAAGCCGCAGCATTGGTGTTGCAACGTACCCGTAATATACGTTTCGTAATGGCAGGTTCGGGCGATATGCTGAATGCCATGATAAACCTGGCTGCCGAACGGGGCATTGCCGACCGTTTCCATTTCCCCGGTTTCATGAAGGGCAAGCAGGTGTATGAGGTTTATAAGAATAGTGACGTATTCGTTATGCCTTCCGTTTCCGAGCCTTTCGGTATCGCGCCGTTGGAAGCCATGCAGTGCGGAACGCCTTCCATCATCTCCAAGCAGTCAGGATGTGGTGAGATTCTCGATAAGGTGATAAAAACCGATTATTGGGACATTCATGCTATGGCCGATGCTATCTATTCCATCTGTATTAATCCGTCTCTTTTCCGCTATCTTCAGGAGGAGGGTAAGAAGGAAGTGGACGGAATAACCTGGGAAAAGGTAGGTTTGAGAATTCGTGCTCTTTATGAGGATGTGTTAAGAAACTATGGTAAATAATAAAACAATAAATACTAATGAGAACTATCTGTCTTTATTTTGAGATACATCAAATTATACATCTGAAACGTTATCGTTTCTTTGATATCGGTACAAATCATTATTACTATGATGATTATGCTAATGAGACAAGTATAAATGAAGTTGCTGAACGCTCGTATATTCCCGCCTTGAATACGCTCATTGAAATGGTGAAGAACTCGGACGGTGCGTTCAAGGTGGCTTTGTCCATTTCCGGTGTGGCATTGGAGCAGTTGGAAATCCATGCGCCTGCCGTAATCGACCTGTTGCACCAACTCAATGATACGGGATGCTGTGAGTTCTTGGCCGAGCCATACTCTCATGGACTTTCTTCTTTGGCCAATGAGGATTGCTTTAAGGAAGAAGTAATGCGCCAGAGTGCCAAGATGAAACAGATGTTCGGTAAGGCTCCGAAGGTGTTCCGTAATTCCAGTCTGATCTATAATGACGAGATCGGTGCGGTAGTGGCAAGTATGGGCTTCAAGGGTATGCTGACCGAGGGGGCTAAACATGTGCTTGGCTGGAAGAGTCCGCACTATGTTTATCACTGCAATATGAACCCGAATCTGAAACTGTTGTTGCGTGATTTCAAGTTGTCGGATGACATCAGTCTGCGTTTCTCTAATTCCGAATGGAGTGAATATCCGTTGTTTGCCGATAAGTACATTAGCTGGATTGATGCATTCCCGCAAGAAGAACAGGTTATCAACATATTTATGGAACTTTGTTCATTGGGTATGTCACAGCCTTTGTCTTCCAATATTCTGGAATTCCTGAAAGCGTTGCCTGCATGCGCAAAGGAAAAGGGTATCACTTTCTCAACTCCTACGGAGATTGTCACTAAGTTGAAGTCTGTTTCGCAGTTGGATGTTCCATATCCTATGTCGTGGGTGGATGAGGAGAGAGATACAAGTTGCTGGCTGGGTAACGTGATGCAACGTGAAGCTTTCAATAAGCTGTATAGCGTAGCCGAACGTGTACATATCTGCGATGACCGCCGTATCAAGCAAGACTGGGACTATTTGCAGGCAAGCAATAACTTCCGTTTTATGACAACCAAGAATAGCGGTGTGGGGTTGAATCGCGGCATCTATGAATCTCCTTATGACGCATTTACCAATTACATGAATATTCTGGGCGATTTCATCAAACGTGTTGACTCTCTCTATCCGATAGATATCGATAATGAGGAACTGAATGCTTTGCTGACTACTATCAAAAATCAAGGCGACGAAATAGAAGAGTTACACAAAGAGTTGGAAAAAACACAGCATAAGCTGGAGAAGGAGAAGACAGTAGAGAAGAAGAAGGAAGCAAAGGCTGCTGCCAAAACAGCTCCTAAAGCTGCCGCAAAGGCTGCTGTCAAGAAAACTGCTGCTAAAAAGTCGGTTGCCAAGAAAGCAGAACCGAAGAAAAAGGCTGAATAAGAAATATATTTTATATGAATGTAAAAAGAGATACTTATCACAAGTATCTCTTTTTACATTTAAGATGTTATTGTATTTTTATATTGTGCTGTATCGGTGTAATGATGAATGTGAATTCATAATCTCCATAAGGCACTTGATACTCTTTGCGGGCAATACTTCCCCAACTGTTGACACAGCCTAATCCTGCTTGCACTTTGTCAATACAGAGGTTGGTTAAGTCGGCTTCTTCCACTTCCTGAGAGTGCCCTTGTTGCTTGCTCCAACCTTCGTCCAATGATTCAATAGTATAATGCAAAGCAGATGCAGAGAATGGAGTAGCAGCAATCACTTCAATGCCGTTGCCTGCCTTATTCAACATCTTCCACCAACGGATATCGGTCTTGGTACCGTTTTCCTGTGGACGGATATAAGGATAAAACTGTTCCGTTACACTTTGGTGATAGATGCCGAGGTTGGTGCAATGATTGCGGTCAATATAGTTTTCAATCGGGCCGCGGCCGTAATATTCAATCGTTTCAAAACTGCGAGGCATGGGTAGTTGCATTCCGAAACGGAACATGTTGGGAACTTTTACACTCTTTTCTGTTGTTAGTTTTTGGGTTATTCTCATGGCGCCGACGTTGTTGATGACATAAGTCAGATTCAGCTTGGCAGATACTTTCGGCAAGTTATACTCTGCTTCCACAATAATTTGCTTGTTTTCTGTTCGTTGATTCAATGAAGTCAGTTTGATTTCCGGATTTTTCCATACTGCATATTTCTGGTGTATACGTGCACCGAAGTCATTGTCGGTAGGAGCACGCCAAAAGTTGGGTGTCAGAGCTTCACCTTTTTTAATCAAGTCTTGGCCGTTTACCTTGTATTTAGTCAGGTATCCGCTATGCTTGTTGAATTCGGCACAGAAAGCGTCATTGGAGATTATCAGATAATTCCGGTCACTATCCTGTACGGCGGGAACAGCTGCTGCCACATTGCTATATTCGTAATTTTTCAGTTCCACAGCATGATTTTTGTAAGGCTTCAGCGTCAATTGGTCTTTAGCTATGGTGTGTCCTGCAGGAAGCAAACCTTCTCGATTCTTCAATTTGTATGAAACGTTCAGCAGCCACTCCGCATGTTCACAGGTCTTGCCTAAATCCAGTTTAATTTTAGCTGTCTGTTGGGGAGCGACATCCAGTTTGTCCGTTCGGCCGGTACGTACCACCTTACCGTTCCTCAGAACCTCCCATTCTAAATAGTAAGCGGACAGATTACGGAAAAAGTATTCATTGAACACATTGATTTCTCCATTTTCCAAATTAGCAGGCGTAGTCCAGATATTCTGATAAAAGTAGCCTACCTCGTACATGTGTGGATTGGGTATACGGTCGGGACTGATAAGACCGTTGTCACAGAAGTTTATGTCACTCGCATCGAAACGGTTGAAATCACCGCCATATGCATAAATCATCTTGCCGTTCTTGCCCGTCCAACGTATGGACTGATCAACAAAGTCCCAGATGAAACCGCCTTGGAATTTGGGATATTTACGAATCAAATCCCAATACTCCTTGAAACCACCTTGCGAGTTACCCATGGCATGAGCATATTCGCACTGAATCAATGGCTTTTGGTAACTATCGTCTGTGCAATATTGCTCACATCCGTTGTAACCTGCATACATAGGACAGTAGATATCCGTCTTACCTGTTTTGCCGGCTTGTTCGTATTGCACTGCACGACTTGAATCTTCGGCTTTCACCCAGTCATAGGCTGCTTCGAAGTTAGGACCGTATCCGGCTTCGTTTCCCAATGACCAGAAGATTATACTGGGATGATTAAAACCGCGCTGTACATTGCGCCGGTTGCGTTCCAGATGCGCTTTTTTATAATCGGTACGTTTGGCAAGGCTCTCCTTGCCATATCCCATTCCATGTGATTCGATGTTGGCTTCTGCCACTACATAGATACCATATTGGTCACACAAGTCGTACCACAAGTTATTGTCGGGATAGTGGCAAGTGCGCACTGCATTCAAATTGAACTGCTTCATGATCTGAATGTCCTGAATCATACGTTCGCGGGAAACTACATAACCGTAATCAGGATCCATTTCGTGGCGATTGGCTCCTTTGAAAAGAACGGGTTGTCCGTTTACCAAGATTTGGGAATTCTTCAACTCTACTTTACGGAATCCCACTTTTATGGGAATCACCTCATTACCACCCTGTAAGGTGGCACGCAATGTATAAAGGTAAGGAGTTTCCGCTGTCCATTTATGAGGGTTATCTACATTTATCACCACTGTACCGTTGTTGTGTGCCGTTGTTTCAGCCACTGTTTTGCCGGTAGCGTCCAGCAACTCCAAATTCGTATTACCACTACCTTTCAGGCGGACAGTTACACTCAAAGAGCCGTTCTTATAGTTTGCATCCAAATCGGGAGTAATACGGATATCCTCAATGCGCTTCTTGTCGCGGGCATACAGGTAGCAGTCGCGTCCTACTCCGCTGTAACGGAAAAAGTCCTGATCTTCCAAATAAGTACCGTCACACCAACGGAATACCTGAAAGGCAATCAGATTTTTCTGCCCCGGTTTCAGGTAAGAAGTCAAGTCGAACTCTGCTTCCAGTTTGCTGTCCTCACTGTAACCTACATATTTACCGTTCACCCACAGATACATATTGGAAGTGACCGAACCGAAATGGGCAATAATATCTTTACCTTTCCAATCGGCAGGAACAGTGATTTCACGACGGTAGGAGCCGACGTGATTATTGGCAATAGGTACATGAGGAGGGTTATTCTTGAACTGGTTACGCCAGGCATAGCCGACATTTACATAAATGGGGTCGCCATAGCCGTTCAACTCCCATACACTGGGCACAGGTATATTGCTCCATCCCTTGTCGTTAAACCCCGGTTTCCAAAAATCAACGGGACGGGCATCGGCATTTTTCACCCAAAAGAACTTCCACGTACCGTTCAGGGTCATAAAGCGTGTAGAGTGTTCTTTAACCCCTACATGAGCTGCATCTGCTGACTCATACGCAAAATAATTGGTGTGCATCGGTGCGCGGTTTACGGCATTGATTTCCGGATTCTGCCATTCGGTAAAGGACTGGGCATTTATAACCGTAGACAAAGCTACAAGCAGTCCGGTAAAAATCTGTCTTTTCATGATATTCGATTCTTTTTATGTTATTCAAATACTGTTTCCAATAGAATTTGTCCTTTTCTATCTACTACTTTCGCCTTTATTCTTCCTTTTTGAATATCCAGACGTGTGGCACTTTGATTGCTTCCTACAATGACGGGGAAACTGTTTCCGGCACTGTTTGCCTTATGGAAAGCAAATTTATGAGTGTGTCCGGCTATCATAAGGTTGATATTCGCTTTGTTCAAGATAGGCAGTAACTTGCGTGCCAGGTCATTGCAACCATGGTTGATAGGGCGGTTGGCAAAAGTGTTGATGGTGGGGTAGTGGGAGATAACGATACGATATTTGGCTTTTTTGAATTCTTTGGTTTTCACCAACTCTTTCAGCCATGTTGCCTGTTCGCTGCGATAATTGTCGAAATCCAATAATCCGGCATATGCGGGAATGGTGTCCGGCTTGTCCTCACCGCAATCTATCATCACAATCATAATGTCTCCGATGCGGTATGAACCGTATATTTTACCATTCTTCTTAGGAAACAGCTTAGGGTAGATACGCGCCATTTTTCCGCGTGTTTCGTGATTTCCGCGCACCAGTTCAAAAGGTGTGGAAGTGGCAAACATCTTTACGCTGGTATCAATAAACGCTTTAAAGGGGGTTTCCTCATTCTCCATATAGCTCATCACATCTCCTGCATAAAAGAAAGCGTCACATGTTTTATATTCACAGAGCTCCAGCAATGTTTTTAGTTTGGCGGCATCATTATGGATGTCACTGGCGACGAACAGCGAACCGCCTTTGCTGTCAGGATCTGTTGTTTTGAATGTGTACCATTGCGAAGTAATGCTGTCACCGAAGACGATTTTGTATGGTTGGAATTCACGCATTTCTTTGGTATGAATACGGTATTGGTATGTACTTCCCGGCTTCAGTTTTTCTGCTCTGATAGAATGAAATGTATTGTAGGCCGCATGCATTCCATATTCGGTATGATAGTAGGTTTGGGAATGGGAGTCCCCCTTTTGTTTGAGTTCGATAAAGGAGAATGCCGGGTGCGAGGTTGTAAAATTGAAACTGGCTCCGTCAGCAGTTACTTCTTGCAGATAAGGCCCATGGTTGATATTGAACGGAATGTCACTTTGGGCATGGGTATAGGTGAAACTTAAAACTGACAACACTGTCAGCAGAAGAAGCTTCAATTGTTTTTTCATTACTAAGATATTCATGATGGCATATTGTTGATAGTTTGCAAATTTAATAAAAATACGGGTGGAAAGAAAATCCTGTCCCACCCGTATTGAAGGTTAGTGTTAAGTTAGAGTGCTATTTATTTAAGGCATTTAAGAATTGGGCTATTTGTGCTTCGGTAGTGGCAATGTTGTTCATTAATTGCCAACCTTCTTTAGCGTTCTCAGCGGATAGAGAAGGTAATTTATCTTTTAACTCATCAAACTTACCGATGGTTTTGCGTTTTTCTATTTGTTCATAGAGACGGTATACTTCACTGCTATTAGCAGCTTTTCCATGTATGCGGCAGAAGGCTATTTCTCCTTGGAAAGGGAATTGGGCGTTGGTAGCAGTGGCTGCGTTGTTTGGTGAATCGCCTCCGACATACATCCATTGGTTGTTGGCATTGCTGTTGAGTTTTACCTTACCGCTCAGTCCTGTCAACGTTCCGATGAGTATTCCATCCAGATAAGCATTCATTTCTTGACCATCGAAAGTAAATACGTAGTGATAATAACGGGAAGCCTCTATTGCTGGATAAAGGATACGCTTATACCCGCCATTGGTACAGTTAAACATGGCATAATATTGTTCTATTCCACTTTCATTCATTTGGAGACCAATGAAAGCGCCTTCTAAACCGCTAAAAGGACATTGCCGCACTGTGTTGTTGGTCTTGCAATACACTTCATACGTAAACTGTTGTTCTATCTTACTCTTGAAATCTGCATGACTACTGTAGTCTATCTTGAAAAATTTCTTACTATCTCCGGTGTACTTGCTGACATACATTTTTAAGTCCGAATTATATTCTATCTCCGGTTTTTGATCTGCATTCCCCAATACTGCTGTCAACCCTGAAGGTGCTACATTAGCGGTCATATTATCCGGGACGAACATTATATCAATAAAATCGGCTTTGGGAGCAGTTGCATTGGGGTCTGCTGTCCATTCTTTTGTGGTGAATGTCTGTGTTTTTGATTCAGATTCATTTTCAAAAGAGTCTACAGCTTTTACCTGAACTGTATATTCGGTATTATACTTCAGACCACTGATGTCCCAACTTACGGAGGCAGGCATATCTTCCCGCAAAAAATATTCCGAGTATACTTTGTAAATCTTCGTTTCTTCTGCACCACTGATTTCTACCAGATATTTGGCCACGAGGTCATCGTCTGTGGCTTGGGGGATAATTATGGTACAACTATTCGCTGTGATATTTTCTATGGTGAAATCTTGTGACATGATAGGAGCATCTCCACCTGTACGGGCTTCAGTATAGATAAACTGCGAACCGTCGTGTGGTGCTTTTATAATCCAAGGTTTTTTGATTTCCTTTTTACGTTTGGTATCCAGGCGTACTATTTCCACGTCCATATTGTCGTCACAGTTCACGATCAAACCTTCCGTTACTTCTTCTCCGCTATCGCGATAACATTCTTTACGGTCATTTCCATGTACGTTTATGTCGAGGTCGGATACTACTCCATAATACCCCGGTCCTACATTGACCCATGTGAAGTCGTTTTGTTTGATAGAACGTTCGTCTTCTTGCGTGAAGTGCAGGTGTCCGGTGAAGTGTACTACTTGTGGGTAAGTCTTCAATGTGTTGTACAGTTGGTTATAGTGATACCAGGGGCTGTAAGCAGTTTCACCTACTGCAGGAGTATGTGAGAAAACGAAAATGGGCTTTCCCGGATATTTACGCGCGGCTTTTTCCAAATGGTTTTTCAGGAAGACTACGGCGTTCAGGTCATAGTTTCCCCATGCGTCCGAAATACTCAGCGTGATGAAAGGATAGCCGTTTATCTCTATATACTGATGGATTGGTTGTGCAAATACATCGTTGAAGAATTGTTTGGTATCTTTGTTATAGAGCTCATGGTTCCCTAACATGAAGTATGTTTTCACATCTGCCGGAAGATTCTGTTGGAACAAATTTTGGAGTCCGCGATAAGCAGCCTCATTGCCTCCGTCGGTCATGTCGCCACAAACAAAGATATTCTTTATGTTGGGTTGTTTTTCCAACAACGCTTTCAGTGCGCGTGGAGTTTTTATATCGGCATGTTCGGTACCTGTTTTGCGGCCATAGTGCAAGTCGGAAAGTACGGCAAAACTTAGTGCCGGTTTGGAGGTTGTTTCCTGAGCAGGAGCGGCTTCTTGTTCAAAAATCAGTTCCTTTTCATCGCTTTTCAACGAGTTCACCAGTTGTACAGTGGTTGTACGGGCTTGTTGCGTTTCGTTTTGAGGAACTGTTAATGTTATTTTTCCCGATTGTTCTTGAACCCCTTGTGGGGTGGCTGTAACAAAGTTCCCCTCTTCTGCTGTTTTTACTTCCCAGGTAACGCCGGGGGTAGAAGTGACTGTTAGCTGATAACTGCTTCCTTCTGCGATTACCGGAATTGTAAGCTGGGCACCTGATAGGGAAATGTCCTCCGACGAATAGGTGATGGATGCCACCACTTGTGCTTCCGCTTTGTCATCTTCGCAAGCAAACACAAGTGTTGCAAGCATACAGATAAAGACAAACGGCAAATAAATGTATGATTGTGTTTTCATGATTCGTTTAAATGGTTCGTTCTATTTTAAAAGGTTTAAATTGAAAGTAATACCTATTGAAAACAATGTTGCGTTATCCTTATTTTTACCTTGTTGTGTTTCTCCCTCTCCTCCTGTCAATAGGAGGAGAGGGAAGATGCGCTGTTTTTTACTCGTAATGATTCTGATGTAACTACTGAAGTATATTAGTAACCATATAATTCGAGTTCATCCAATGATACGTTGTACATCCAATAATTACCATTAGGAACTTCTGTGAGGGACAGGTTACGGTTGGCATTTGTCAGGAATGAAAGTCGTATGATTGTCGTCTCTGGATTTATTGTTATGAATTCACTCTCATAATAGTTGACTTCGACACCGGTTTTGTATTCATCCTTGACATATCCGTCTACTTTCTTTTTGAAGAATGGCATTTTATCATCAAAAGACAAGCATGGGGTTAAATCATCTTTACTTGTTCCTGCATAGAATTTCGCTTTTCCCGGGTAGTTGCCTCGTGATTGTTTCATTACTATTTTGAGATGATTGATGTTTGCATCGGTGACGTTTATATCAATATATATTCCGTAAGTTGAGTCGAAATACTTCGTTTTATCATCATCTGCTTCGAAGTTCCATTCGGATTGCCAATAACCGGCGCCTGTGTTTGCCCAGTCACTATTTGCATCATGTCCCCATAATTTTCCATCAGCTAATAATTTAACTGGTAAATCAGACCAAGAGCTTACTCCTTCGCTATTCGTACTCAACTTATCCGTCAGATCCAATTTCTTCATTACCGAGATTTGCAGATAGATGATGTCTTTTTTTACAGCAATCGCATTATTGGTGCACGATTTCATTTGTACGGGCAATAGGTATTCTCCGGTAGCCGTTTGTGCCGTAGTTGTTATTGTAATAGGATAATCTTTAGAACTTGCATTCGTGAGTTCTCGTGTCAATTCTACTTCGTTGAGTGTATAAGTATCGCTTGGCAGGAGTGTATAGTTGGTACTGTTTTCTGTATTGTACGCACTAACCAGTCCTTCCAAAGTGCTTTGCTCGGTTTCAAAACTTACAGTAGCGGCTTCATCCCATTGGAATCCTGTGTTTAATTTCAGGCTCAGCTTTTTGGTTGTGCTTTTGCTTGCTTCTACAATGTCGCTATTTGTTTCACCCGATGCCAATCCGATAGATAAGATCGGAGTTTCTACTGAGAACTTGAAATAGCATACCGTCTCTTTATTTACCAGGAACGGCATTCCTTCGCATGCTGCCAGCGTGACCGGAAGAATGTATTCTCCTTCTGACAAGGCAGTGGTAGAGCTTGCTTTTGCACTGATTACGATGGCAACCTCTTTGTTGCTTCTGTCTGCGGTGCCGAACTCCAGTTTGCCGTCGGTTCCTATTGTATAGTAGTCCGCAGGCAGCAGAGTGGCTGATTTTGATTCGGCTTGGTTATATACGTCTACCCATTCTTGCAGTTTAATGGGATCTGCTTCAAAGACTACCTTACTATCCCAACGGTTGTCTACGTTCATGGCAACGTTCAGTGTCTTTGTTATATCCCCTGTGATGCCGGCAATGAGTGCGTCTCCCTCGCCAATGACACCGCTTGGCTCTACCAGGGAAAATTGGGGGGTGATAGCTTTCAGTTGGATAAGGAGAAAGTCATACCCCTCTTTTATTTCGCAACCCTCGGCGGTGAGACGGACGGCGACAGCATATTGTCTGTCGTTTATGTCCGTCAAATCTTTCACAGAACTTTTAATAGTCATGTCCACTTTCTGCTGTTTCACATCGGCAGCCACTTCTATTGTGGGGGGCAGCGAGTAGTACGCTGCCGGAAGCAGGGCATAGCTTGTCTTGTGCTCGGTATTATAGGCATCCAACTCCTCCTGTGTCAGCGGAGTGAGTTGGGCATTGACGGCATCCTTGTTGCTGCTTCCTGTTCTTGTCAGTTGCAGGTTGACGGGAATATCCTTTGACTCATTTAGAAAGGCTACTGTTTTCTCTGTTTCCTTCCATGCCAGTTTGGTAATGGAAGAATTATCCGTTCCTTCTGTGCCTTCAATATCTACCGGCGGGGGCAACAAACTGCTGTCATCTTCATCGCTGCAAGCGGCGGAGAAGCATAGCAGTCCGCTGATCAGCGATAGAAATAGTATATTGTTCTTTTTCATGATTTTGTTTTTTTATTGCTATGGTTTTCTTTAATAAAACTGAAAGACTTCCTTACAGCTTATTTTTTGCAGTCGATAGTCATTTTATAGATGGACTTACCGTTGATAGGAGTTTCGCATTTGTCCTTCAAACCTTGCATGTGCGGTTCATAGTAGGGCAGAAACGCGTAACCCTTGTGTCCGGTATTTGCATTGACGGCTTCCAGCAGGAACATGGAATAATATTGCCATTTGGCAGAGCCATGCCAAAAGAGGTCACGTGCTTCCTTGCGGATGATGGAACCCTCGTTGTCCATAGCTATATGTACAACGGGATTGATTTTTCCGCTTTCATATTTGTAGAAGTTCAGCTTGAAACCGTCCACCGGCTTATTGTCTTCGGTTACCGAAACTTCAATGAGGTCGGTGAAATACTCCCACATGCAGGAATCCCACAAGCGGTACTCTTTCTTGGAAAGGTTGGCGTTGAGGCACAACAACTCGTATTCGTTCCAGTAACACTCTTCCAGAGTTCCGTAAGTGTTGTCGTTCATAATACCGTCCGGTGCTCTGAATCCTTTCCCGTTGATAGGGTTGTTCTTGCCGTTGAAATTTACTACATACAAGTCCCAGATGCCGCGGAAGTGCCCCAACTCGTGTGTGATGGAAGCGATGGTTTTGGCTTTGGTTTCATCGAAGTGGTCATAGAACTTATCCACATTTTCCTCGTTTGGGTTAATAACGAGGATGTTAGACATCCCTTTTCCGTCGTCCCCGCAACCGCCGCCTTTGCCTACTTCAAAGTCCTGTATCACGAAGTCGTAAACTACGAGGCATTGGAATTTGTTGAAGTCTATTTTGTCGGCATGATCCACCGGTACATCCCAGTGCTTGGAGATATTATTACCTTTGTCGTCCTTGCCGTTTTCGTAGATGATAATGTCCTCCAGGTCGGGAATAAACACATAATTACGTTTCAATGCGCCCTGCTTGTCCAGCTTGTTGAAGCGTTCGTTGATGGCGTCCCATTCTGTCTTCAAGCGGTTTTTGAAGAATTCCGCATCTCTCATTTCCCAGCCTTCCTTGTCGATGGCTATCTTTACGTTGAAAGCGCAATTGGTTCCGTCGTCATATTCCAGACCGACATTTTCTGGATTGAATTCACCGCCATCAGGAACTTCCGTTCCGGGTTCACCGGGTAGTTGAGGCTCGTTCTTGTCATCATCGGAACAGCCGACGAACATCATCCCTAAACAAAAGAAGAGTAGTGTATAGAATTGTTTCATAATGATACTTTTTATGGTAATATTAATATCCGAATATTTCAATCTCTGCTAATCCGACCAGTTTGCTACCTACGTTTGCGGCTGTTATGTCAGTCAGCGTTCCTTTTTTGCTTTCTAAGAATGCGATGCGTACAGCTGTGACTTCTCCGCAGTCCTGATAGTCCAAATCCCGGATGTGTCCTCCGTCAAGTTCCAATAAATAGTTTGTTTTCTTTTTGGCATTAGGGAAGACTGGAGCAATTTCTTCTGCATCATCGTTTGTCTTTATAAGTGTCCATTCAGGGTTGCTTACGGTTTTGGCATAGACTTTTGCTTTTGTGGCAAGTGTATGCCATGCGTATGCCGATAATCGGATCTTCATGGCTTTGGTTATTTTCTTGTCCAGATTGGAAATATCCACATAGATGCCATAGGTAGGATCGCAGTAGGATTCAAGCCCTTCCACTGTATAATAGTAGGACTCCCAGAAAAGACCTTCGCCCACTCCGCCGTCAATCAGTTTACCTATTGTTTTTGGACTGCTATTGGTGGTGATGTCGCTGTCAGTCGGTTTTATTTGTATCATTCCGTCTGTCAGGCTGATGGGCAGATAGCAAGTGCCTGCATTGACTTCAAATGGCATTCCTTCCACCTCTTTCAGTATGATGGGCAGCAGGTAGTCTCCGTCTGTCATGCCTTCCTGATACTTGACGGTAATATCCAGTTTTTGGCTTCTTTCTGTTTCGGCAAACTCCACGACGGGAATGTTGTAAGCAGATGTCGGCAATAACTTGTGAATCTTTCCGGTCTCAATGGAATATTGGTCTACCAGGAAATGGAGGATGTCTTCGTCGGTTTCCGGATGAACCTTGAACTTCCAGCCTTCATTCGGCATATTCAGCTTTAGGGAGGTAGTGAAAGTGGCTTGCTGCAAATACGTGTTTGAGGTATGTACTTTGAGCGGTGTCTGTATGCCGATATCGCTCATGGACACTTGGGGAGTGATGACTTTGGGCTTGATAATCAGATCGCACTTGTTTGGATTGACGCTATGCGTTTCGCTGATTAGCTTGACAGGCAACACATATTCCTGGTCTTGATCCAATTCGCCGATAGCGGCTTTCAGTGTGATGTCCAGCGGCTGGCTTTCTACGCCTGCTTCGAACGCATATTGTTGGTTGAACTCATAGCAGTCCGACGGCAACAGTACGTAATCAGAGCCAATCAGTTTGTTATAGGCATCCATTTCTTCCTGTGTAAACAGGCGTACTGCGGCAGTGCGTGCAATGTCGTTGTCTGTGCCGCCTTTACCTACAATGGTGCTGAAAATCAAATCCTTGTTCACATTGTAGAAGTCCACTTCCTGCAATCCGTTATCTTTCAGATAAAGGGTGGAAGAGAAACTGTCATCATCAAAATGCACTTCCCCGGGATCCTCACAGGAAGTGGTGGCAAAAGCCATCCATCCGCAGAGCAGTGATGTTATATAAATGTTCTTTTTCATTTTCTTCGGTTTTAAAGTTCTTTCGTTTAATATCCGGGTGCCTGTACCAGGTTTGTATTCTTTCCGATTTCACTCTGTATGATAGGTAATATATACATGCGTGTGCTCCATTTATAAGGTTGGTTCACTTTTACACGTTGGTTGAACTCGGCGAAAGTCGGATTCATTTTTTCTACGGCGTTCAGTCCTTCGCGTTTGCCTGCCGACAGGTATTGCGGTGCTACCATGTAGCGGCGCAAGTCGTAAAAACGGTGTCCTTCGCCATAGAACTCAACGAAGCGTTCGTTCAGAATCCAGTCTGTCAGTGTGCGTTCGGACTCGGTGATATCCGCTTCAGTGATGGCGGGCAGACCGGCACGCTGGTGCACCTTGTTCAGGTTTTCGAGCGCTTTGGGCGTGTTGCCTTGTGCTGCATAACATTCGGCAAGATTCAGGTAAAGTTCTGCCATGCGGATGAGCGGACGTTGGAAACGGTCGTTGGTGACATTGCCGTTCCTGTCGTAGCGACGGTTGGGACGAACGAACTTTTGTGACAGGAAGCCTGTTTCGCAGCGGTCACGATAATGCAACTCGGGGTTTAAGCCTTGCTTTTGGCTGTCTTTCATTTCCAGACGCACCGGTTTGCCTTCTGCGGTCGTTGTGCCCCAATCTCCCTGGTCGAATGCCATCCAGGCATAGAAGCGGGGCTCGCGGTTGATTGCCAGGTTGATGATGTCCGGACGTGATTCGTCTACACCTGCTCTTTGCAACAGGTCGGGTTGGGTGGTATCCAGGAACTTGCCGTCTTTGGTATAGAATTTCTCCATACTGCCCAGATAGGGGGCGTAACTGTTGAAACCGTCCACCCAGTTGCCGTCGTTCTTTTGCAGCACACGCCATGGCATCATACAGTCGGGAGCGTAACCGTCGTCTTTCGATACACCCCAAATGTATTCGGTATTTCCTTCGTTGTAGCGGCTCGACGTTAAGTAACGCAGCATCAGTACCCGTTTCTTGAATTCGTCCGTAGCGCCTCCCGGAATATAAATATTGCTCAAAGAGATATTTTGGCGGTCGTACATTTCCAGGTCTTCATACAGTTTATGACCGGCAATGCGGGCTTCTTTAAGAGCTTCTTCGCAGGCCACGCGGGCTCGTTCCCACTTCTGCGGGTCATAGGTGAGGCTGACAAGTTCGGTACCGTAGTCCACACCGTCAAGTGAAGTACTGATCTTGTTGCGCCAGTCTTTGTAAGGGAACCCGCCGTTCCACAAAGGAGAGGCAGCATAAACCAGCACTCTGGCTTTCAGAGCGCAGGCAATGGCATGAGTGGCGCGTCCACGTGTGTTCTCCGTACGTTCGGTGGGCAGGTTATATCCTTTGATAACCTTCTCATCCAGCGTTTTCACAATCCAGTTGGTCACTGCATCATAATGGAAGCGTCCATTATATTGTGAGGATGGAGTTTCGGGATCTATGCGTTTGTCGGTGATGGGGCATGGTCCGTACATGCGCAACACTTGGAAATGATAATAGGCCAGCAGGAAATAGGCTTCAGCTTCGTATTCGGCACGTTGCTGCTCGGTTATTCCTTGGGCTTTGGGCAGATACTCCAAAAAGAGTAAGGTTTGTCCGATGTATTTATAACAGAGATTCCAGTCTTGCGGCGTTTCGCTGATGGGAATCAGCAAGTCGTATGCTATTTTATGCTGAAGTTCGCCCCATGCTTGCGGGGTGGCAAACTCATCTGCTGAGGCCTCAACATTTCTGTATTGAATAGGATTGTTTACATTGGCATAGCAGGAATAGAGGAAGTCTTCCGTTTCGTTCGCGTCTTTCACCGTATCGTCCATGCCCACTTGTTCGGGAGGAACAATATCCAAAAAGTCGCAGGAAGTCATCAGTACGCCTGAGGAAAACAATAACGCACCGCCTATAAGTTTTATGGATTTCAGTAATTTCATAGTTGTCTGTTTTTTTAGAAGTTTAATTGTAAACCGATATTAAAGGTACGTTGCAAAGGATATTTATACCATTCCAACTCAGGATCCCATTCTTTGAAGGGACTGAATACGGCTATGTTGTCACCGGTCAGGTAAACGCGGCCGTATTTGAAGGTGTATCCCACTTCCAGTTGTTTGAATCGCAGGAAATTACCGTTGCGCAGCCAGTAAGTGCTGTTTTGCCGGTTGTTGTCAGTCTCTGAATTGGTGATGCCCAAACGGGGGTATTGCGCATGAGGGTTTTGGTTTTCTTCTGTCCAGCGGTTTTCGGCAACGTATTGGAAGACATTGTGGCTCTCTGCTCCGAACGGGTGGACGCCGCCATCCTTGTTCATGTTGATTTTACGCATGGCGGAACCGTTGAAGAACACGCCGAGATCCCATTTCTTGTAAGTAAGATTCACTCCGAAACCGTATTGGATGCGGGGATCTTTACCTAATTCGGAAATGAAAGCCTGGTCATAACTGTTGATAACTCCGTCACCGTTCAGGTCGCGGTATTTGATATCACCCGGCATAGGAGTACTTCCCAACTCCTGTTTGGCATGGTTGTCTATTTCCTCCTGACTGCCGAAAAGTCCTTCTGCCACATATCCGTATTGGTAACTCAACGGACGTCCGGTTTTTATCTGCCAAGGATATTCGTGCCAGATTTCATCTATGTACACATATTTGTTCTTGGTATAGGTGAAGTTTCCGCGGAAGTCGATAGTGAGGTTTTTGCCTATCTGTGTGCTGTAGCTTGTGCTCACCTCATATCCTTGGTTGGACATTTCCCCTATCGGAGAATAGGGAAGGGCGTTGGAGAAACCAATCATGTTGGGCCATGCGGCGCGCATCATCAAGATGTTGTACCGTTTTTCGTGGAAATAGTCGAAGATGATGTTCCAGTTACGGAAGAGAGTGATGTCGATACCTACGTCCAACTTTTGCGAACGTTCCCAACAGGCGTTTTGTACGGCATATCTCTCTAATTGCGGTCCCACTTTGTAGGTATTGAAGTTATCACCCGTCGTCCAGCCGATTTTATCTAGAGATACTTGGTCGATGTAAACAAAGTTGGTCGGATAGTCCAAGTCATCGCTACCTACCTCACCGAAAGAGGCGCGTACCTTGAGGTTGTCCACTTTGTCTCTCAACGGTTCGAAGAATGCTTCGTTGCTGATAACCCAACCCAATGACATGGCGGGGAAGAACTCGAAGCGGTCTGCGCGCGCCAAACGTTCCGTACCGTTATAGCCGAAGTTGAACTCTGCCAGATAACGCTGTCCGTAGTCGTAAGTGAAACGGCCGGAGAAGCCTTGGTTACGGTTGGGAAGTACGTCTCTTTTGAAGTCACGCTGCATATACATCAACATACCGCCTACGTTGTGCATGCCGAACTGACGCTTGTAGTCCAATTGGAACTGCATGGTGATGGTGCGTTCGGTGTATCTGCTGATGTCGGAAGTATAGATGTATTCGGTGCCGGAAGTGCCCAGACGCTCCATGTCATATTGGTCTGTACCGGGTGTCCATTTGGTAATCCGGTAGTAGTAAGGTTCGATGGAGCGTGTGAAGGCTTGGCTGGAAGTGTTCTTGAAGTGAATAAGAGCGTTGGCGGATAGCCCCTTCGTTACAAAATCCAGCGTTTGGTCTATGCGCATGGTGGTGTGCATCATGTTTTCGTCCACCTGCTTGAAAGAACTTGCCATGTGGGCGTACGGATTTGTACGGAGTGTGGCATTGCTGAGAATGGCGTTACCGAACCGCATGTGCTTGTCTCCTTTTTGCGCCGGCAGCGTGGCGGGGAAGAAGATAGGATTGGCGGTATGTGTCATGATGAACAGGTCCTGCGTCTTGTAATTGGGCCCTTTTCTGTTTTGGATCTGGGCATTCATGTTCAAGCGTATTTTGGTGGTCGGGGTGACCTTTACCTGCAGATTATTCTGGAAGTTGTAGGAAAGGTTGTTGATGTTGTTGTTGAACGAGTAAATCTGCGGAGAATCCAGCAGACCGCTATCATGGTTCACGTTGAGACTCATGTAATAGCTCACGCGAGAGCCGCCGCCCTGGAGGTTCACATTGGCGCGTTGGCTCATGGCCATATCTTTAAAAAGAAGGTCGCGCCAGTTAACGTCGGGATATACGTACGGATTGACTTTGTTGCGCGTGTTGTCTATGCGCTCCTGGCTGTACATCAGGGAAGTGGCGCCTCGGTTTCTCTGTCCTTCATTGTATAGTTCCATCCAAGTGGCGCCGTCTACGAACTTGGGGAAGTTCATCATCGACTGGAAGGAGTTTTCTACCGTAACGTTGATTTGGGTTTTCGTGTTTTCCTGACCGCTCTTGGTGGTGACTAACATCACACCGTTGGCGCCGCGCGAACCGTAGATGGCAGTAGCCGAGGCGTCTTTCAAGATAGAGAACGACTCGATGGTTTCAGCGGGAATGTTGTTCAGGTCGGTGCTGGAGATTTCCACGTCATCCAACAGGATGAGGGGAGTCTTGCGTCCGCCGAAAGTGGAAATGCCGCGGATGTAGAATTCGGAAGCGCTGCCCGGTTCGCCGCTGGTGGTATTTACCATCACACCTGCCAGGCGACCCGCCAATGAAGAGGTCAGTGAAGAACTCGGAGCTTTCAACGCCGCGCCTTTCACGCTGCTGATGGCTCCCGTTACGCTGACTTTCTTCTGCGTACCCGAACCGACTATGACAACTTCGTCCAGCAGCTCGTTGTCCGATGTCAGTTTTACGTTGATTACGCCTAAATCTTCTACCGGAACCTCGCGTGTTTTATATCCGATATAAGAGAATATCAGGATGCTTTTACGACTGTCTACTTCGATAGAGTAATTACCGTCGATGTCCGAGATGACTCCGGTAGTAGTGCCTTTCAACTTGATGTTAACACCTATCAGTGGAGAGCCGTCTACTGCATCGGTAATAGTACCCGTTACCGTACGGCCTTTCTTTTGTTGATAGGTCGTCATCACTTCTCTACCTGTTTTGTCTGCGGAATCGGCAAAAACCGGATCGGTGGCTCCCGATAATGCCATGGCGACTAAACAGAGTGAGAATAGTTTCTTAGAATGCTTTTTCATTAAGAATAAAGTTTTAATTAGATTTTATCTGTTAACTATCTCTTTTATTTCTGCAGGCAAATATCAGAGAAAGTCAGCTAAGGCGCTTTGTTTTGCGTGCCTAATTGTATTCTTTCCGTAGCGTGGGACGGAAAACAAAGAAAAACATGAAAAAAAACCTTGGACTTATCGTCGCAAGGTAGGGGAGACGGCAGAGTATCTCTACCTTGTAAAAGGAGAATACTCAATGGCTTTTTTTATACTCTGTCGGCGGCATGTCGTATTTCAACTTGAAAATCTTGGTAAAGTGCGAGCTGTTGGCAAATCCCACTTCGTTCATAATCTCCTGCACGTTCAGTTCGGTATTGACCAGTAGGAACGCGGCTTTCTCAAGCCGTACATTGCGTACGTAATCCGACAGTGATTGTCCGTCAATCCGTTTCAAGTCCCGGTAGAGTTTCGTCCGGCTCACCCCCATGGCATTGGCAATCTGCTCGGGCGACAGGTCGGGGTTGCCGAGGTTTTCGTCAATAACCTTCTTGAGTTGCTCCGTCATGGCTTTCAGTTCCTCCGGATTTAAAGCGGATTTCTGGGGCTCCTTGCCCGTCTCTCCGCCGGTGTTCCGTTCGTTGGAAGCGCTTTCATTATGCAGGGCGGATTGGGAGCTCTTGAACCATTGTTCCCGTTGCGCCAGCAGGCGCTGGAGGTTTACTTCCAGCAATTTCATGGAGAACGGTTTGGGGATGTACAGGTCTGCGCCTGATTCGTATCCCTCTATCTGGCTCTCTACATTGTCCTTCGCCGTAAGCAATACCAACGGGATGTAGGCTACGGACAGATTGTTCTTGATGCGGCGGCACATCTCTATGCCGTCCATTTCGGGCATCATCACATCACTGACAATGATGTCGGGGAAGATGGACATGCACATTTCCAGTCCGATGCGTCCGTTATCGGCTATGCGGATGTTGTAGGACGGTGAGAGCTGCTCTTTCAAGGCAGCTTGCAACTCCTTGTTGTCCTCCACCAGAAGCAGGGTGGGCAGTTGCGGATTGTCGGTGTCCTGTTCTTTGGGCGTCTCCTCTTTTCTTGTTTCGTCCGCGCTGAGTTCATTGTACTGCTCGTTGATGAACGCTTCGATGTCGGGAACGTCATTTTCGGTTTCCGTGCATCGGTTGAAGATGGGCAGCGCCACAATGAATTCCGTTCCCGTCATGCGCTCGCTGCTTACGACAATCACACCTTTGTGCTGCAATACGATGCTTTTGACAATGGCGAGTCCGATACCTGAGCCCAGATGTGACTGCGAAGTGCCTTTGGTCTGGAAGAAACGTTCGTAGATAAGGCGGATGGACTCCGTGGAAATGCCTACGCCCGTATCTTTTACGGTGAGTATGCACACCGGTTGTTCTGCGGGGATACTGCCTTCTGTGTGTACCGTTTCGTAACGGGGAACAATGTCTTTCATCGTCCCTCTTTTGAAAGAAACCTCTATCTGTCCGCCCTCGTTCGTATATTTAATGGCGTTGGAAAGCAGGTTGATCACCATTTTTCCTATTTTGTCTTTGTCGGCATCCAGCACGATGTCTTCGGCTTCGGCGGTGTAACTGGCGGCAAGCCGTTTGTTTTCCGCCCACGAGCTGATTTCGTCGAAAAGCCGGGCCACCATCTGCGACATATTCAGACGTTTGAGGTTCAGGCTGCCGATACCCAAATCCGCTTTACGTATATCAACCAGTTCGGTGATGAGCGCCAGCATCTTTTTGGTGTTGGTCAGAATGGTTTTGCACTCTTTGGCAGGGCTGTCCTTACCGGACAGTCTCTCGGCAGCCAGCAGTATCAGGGTGAGTGGGGTTTTCAGTTCGTGGGAGGCGTTCATGAAGAACTGCATCTTCGCCTGATATTTCTCTTCGTCCTGCGCCATCAGGATTTTTTGGATTTCGTTTTCCTTTTTAAGGTTCTGTTCCTTGTTGTATTGCCTGAAAGCGGCGAAAAGGACAAATGCGATGAACGCTGCATAGCCTGTTTTGGCGTATGGCGACAGCCACCATGGAGGCAGAATACGGATTTCTATAGCCTTTCCCGGTTCTTGCCAGGTATATCCTTTGTCGTTGGAGAGCTGTACTTCCAGCTTGTACGAGGAGTATGGGAGGTTGGAGAAGTAGACCTCGTTGTCGGAATGGCGCAAGGTGCGCCATTCTTCCTGAAAACCTTTCAGGCGGTAGCGGAACATAACCTGTTCGGACAGCTCGTAGCCCAATGCCGCCAGTGAAATGGTGAAGTTGTTTTGCAGGTGGTTAAGGGTCAGTTTGTCTGTTTTGTCCAGTATCTTATCGAGCAGCACACGCCCGTTGTAATCGGTTTGTGGAATAATCTTCCGGTTGTTTACGAACAAGTCGGCAAACATAAGTTCGCTGTTGCCGCTGTTGCCGGTAATCCGGTCGGGGTAGAAATAGCTCAATCCGTATAGACCGCCCATATAGAGCGCGCCGTTTTCGCTTTTGTAAGATACGTTGATCTTGAATGCGTTGTTTTGCAACCCGTCTCCTGAACCATAAGTCTGGATGGTGTTCTTTTGGGGATTTAGCCGGGTGATGCCGTTACCTCCTACCCACACGTTGCCCTGCCGGTCCAGCAGTACGATTTCACAGTCATTGTTCGGCAATCCGTCCTGTACGGTGTAGGTCGTGGCGGTGTAGTCGTTGTTGCGTTCGGAATGTAATACAAGCTTGTTCAGCCCTCCTCCGATGGTTCCTACCCAACATACGGAATCGTTGTTGCAGTCGATGCTTGCCAGATAGTTGGTGGATATGGATGCGGGGAGCGAAGCGTCGGCCTGATAAGCGGAAAGTTCTTTAATTTTTCCGTCGGCCGTCAAGCGGAGGCGGTTCAATCCGTTGGTGGTGCAGAAGAAGAGAGTTTTCCCTTTGATAAGTATGTGAGCCACCAAGTCGGAGAGCAGACCGGGATCGGTCCGCGTATTCAGCTGCATGCTGATGGAGGGAGAGGTCAGCGGGTCACTGATGCGTAATACTCCTTTTCCCCAGGTTCCCACCCATAATTCTCCCGCTTCATCTTCGGTGAGATAGGCTATGCTGGTATTTACGGTCTGTGCGTCATCCCGGTTGGCGGGTCTCATTCTGTTCAGCTTTTGCGTGTGAGTATCGTAGATCAGGATGCCCGAGCTGGTGCCGATATAAAGATGCCGCTGGTCGCGGCTCATTTCTACCGCTTGGTAATAAATGGCTTCCGGACTGTCTTTTTGCAGCGGGATAAAGGTGAGTTCGCCCGTCCGGGGGCGGTAACGGAACAGGCTTCCATACTCCACAATCATCCAGTTGGTGCCGTCTTTCTGTCCGGTGACGGATACGATTTCGCTTTGCGAGAATCCCATTTCTTGAAAGTCCGCCGTCGAGATGTTCGTAAAGAGAGACTTGGACAGGGGGCGGTAGAATACCCCCCAGCTATTGGTTGCCACCCATAGGTTATTGTATTTGTCGATCTGGAGATCTTCTATTTTCTGGGTAGAGAGATTGTCTCCTTGCGTGTTCCGCAGGTATTCCCGTACGACGGGGTGGGATGAGAAAGGTTGCTGCACTTCAAAGATGCCTGCCGAATACCCGCACCACAGCCCGCCTTCCTCGCTGACAACGAGCTTCCCGTTGGTGATGGCAGGGATGCGCGGATGTATCCGATTGAAGTTGATATAGGCGGAGGCAGTGTAATCAAGTTGTCCGTTGGCAACAGAAAAGCGATAGCATCCGTCGCCCGAACGCGCATAAAGGAAGCTGTCACGCAGGCAGATACTGCGTATCCATTGGTCTTTCCCGAAAAGTTTGCCGGCTTCGTGGCTGTTCAGCAGCGCGATGCGCCCGTTTTCGATGCTTAACCGCATGATGTGCCAGCCGGAGGAAGCCCATGCCGTTTTGCCTTGAAACTGTATGTCGCTGATGCCTTTGCAAAAGATACGGTCGGCTTCGCTGTCCCATTTCATCGGACTTAATGTATCATTCTGTGCCTGTACGGCAATGATTTCCTGCGGTGTCCTTATCCATAAGTGGCAGCCGTCCGGGGCGATGAACAAATCGGTAACGGTGGCTCTTAGCTGTATGGATAGTTTTTCGTCTTCTATATAATAAGGTATATAGCGGTGGGTATTCAGGTCAAAGCAGGTCAGTCCGCTTTCCGTACCCAGCCACATCCTGTTCTTGTTGCAAACGATTGCCCGGATGCGGTTGTGTGATTCATACACTTTGTGCCCTTGCGGATAGTAGTCGAACGTCTCCAGAGTATAGCCGTCGTAGCTTTGCAATCCTGCGAAAGTTCCTATCCATATCAGCCCTGTGCTGTCTTGAGCCAGACAGTTGGCATCGGTATGTGCCAGTCCGTTATCTATATTCAGGTGTTTGAATATCTCATTGGCATGTATGGTTGTAATTGTTGAGGGCAGAAATATAAATAAGAATATCAGTAGCTTGTACAGGCTTTTCATTGCAAGTTGTATTAGAATTCTGATGCAAATATATTAAAACTCGTATGCATAGCATATGATTTTAGATAAAAAAGTGGAAAGAAGGTTGTATGCGGAAGTTGAATTTTACTTCATCTTTTACAAGTGGATTTTTTTATTCTTTTCTTATCACTCGTCACACTTGTAAGTAACTTGTTGAAAGTGTATCGGTTGTCGTGTTGTGACAACCGATATGAGTGTGATGACAAATGTTTTGTCATCACACCTTTTTTGCGGAAAAAACAGTCACTTTACGCCGTAACTTCTTTGTTATCAGCCTTTATATATACTTTGTGCGACCCTTGTCCCACTGTTGCCAAATAGCCCTTTTCTACCAACAAATTGAGGTCATTCAGCGCTTTGTTCTTCAAAAGTCCGGTAAGTCCGCTATAATCTTTGCGGGTAATGAAAGGATGTGTCTCCAAAAAAGCCAATAATCGGCGGTAACGTTCCGCACCGCTGATTTCGGCACTGTGCCTGAAACCGTATCCCGCCTTGACACGTTCCACAAAGCCTGCACACTGCTTGCGGAAACCGGGGGATACCCGGAAATGCACTTTGCCGAAGAATATGCTTTGTGCATGAATTTCCTTTTTGTCCTCCACCGGGCGGGACACCAGCCCTGCCGAAAAGTACCCCATGTCGCCCAACTGCACATGGTGTCCTTCGGAGAGATAATAGGAAATGCGGTCTTCAAATGCCGCCAGCAATCCCTCGATGTCTCCGGGAGTAAAGCTGGATGCCTGTGAAATGTCACTCACCAGACGTTTGGTAGTGATAGTTCCCCTGTTTACGATGCGGGGGTAAAGGGGTTGTAACTCGCCGTCGCCTTTTGGATTGGGCTTTCTTTGGAAGTCAT
>ENA-OPNH01000320-OPNH01000320.1-human-gut-metagenome-genome-assembly--contig:-NODE-320-length-48116-cov-7.303573_pt1 | contig 48116 bp, 46 predicted proteins | sample MGYA00241537_ERZ501771 | MGnify/ENA primary metagenome ERZ501771 (study PRJEB25962, sample SAMEA2042608) | human gut metagenome | biome: human gut; feature: human-associated habitat; material: faeces...
GAAGGTGTACCAAAAATATTTGCTTGTACTCATATAGGTGGTAATGATATACAAAGAACATTCCAAATTATTAAAGAACCAGCCTATCTAATGCTAGGAGATCCTGGAATTCTATATAAGATGCCAATCTATCAAGGACTAAAAATGAATGGTGTTATACCATTAGAAACCAAAAATAAAATAGATCGAAAAATTGCTTATAATAGATCAATAGAATTACTAAATAACGGAGGTAATCTTCTAATATATCCAGAAGGCGCATGGAATGTAACACCAAATGTCATAGTAATGAAAACATTTGTTGGAACTGTTAGAATGGCTAAAGAAACTGGCACCCAAATAGTTCCAATAGCAGTAGAACAATATGGTAATAAATTCTATTTTAATATAGGAAAGAACTATGGTATTGCTAAGAATACTACCAAAAGTGAAACAGAACTAAATCATGAATTAAGAGATAAATTAGCAACATTAAAGTGGCAACTATTAGAATCACAACCCTCACTTCAAAGAAAAAATATACCAGAAGGATACATTCATGAATTTCAAAAAGAAATAGTAGAAAGATGCAACTATGGTTATGGTTTCTCTTTAGAAGACGCTATAAGTGAGAGTTTTCATGATAAAACAATTATTAATGAAGAAGAAGTATTTAGTTTTTTAGATAATTTAGATATTAATATAAACAATGCATTTTTATTAAGAAGTCATTCAAAAACATTAAAAAGATAAAGAGAGGTAAAAAATATGCAAGCAATTATATTGCAAATAGTGGGGTTACTTATAATTACAACTTTAATAGTATTATTCTATTCAAAACCAAATATCGAAAGCGTTGAAACAAAAACATATGCTAAATTAATAGGTTTAAATTTCTTATTTTTAGTAGTAGGTATCTCAACATATATAGTAGCTAAGTTAATAGGCAACTTTAATTTAATAAACATTTTGCAAAAAACATATATGAGTATTTTAGCATTACTTAATTTATACTCGATGTTTTATTGTATATCAATTTATGACAAAGAAGAAAAACTATCTAATTTAAAAAAAATATTATTATCTATTACCATTATTTCAATATTACTTATAATAGCATTACCATTAAATGTTATTTTTGAAGGAGATTTATTAGATGGTGAAGGATTATCTTATGATGTTGCCTTAGGGCATACAATTTTAAGTTTTACTTTCTTTTTAATAATTACCTTATATCTCTTAATAAAAAAGTATTCACTTAAAAAGATATCTCCATATATAATATTGATAATACTTTATTTAATAGGTTTCTTAATAAGAAGCTGCTATAAAGAACTAATATTCGAAGGTTTCTTTTATGCATATATTTTATTTATTATGTATAACACTATAGAAAATCCTGATGTAAAAATGGCTAAAGAATTAGTCTTCCAAAAGAAATTAGCAGAAGAATCTTCTAGAAAAACATTAAGTTTGATAGAAGATATGTCTGAAGAGTTAAAATCTTCAGTTAAAGATTTAGAATTAATTAGTAACACTAAAATAGATAAAAATAATATTAAAGAATTAAATAATGTTTTATCTTCATTTCAAGAAAATTCAGTTAAATTAAATGATAAAATATCTAGTATTCTAGATCTAGCAGTAGTTAAAAGCAAGCCAAGAATAGTAACATATAAATATGAAACGTTAGATATGTTAGATAAATTAAAACAATTTCTAGAAATAGAAAAGGAAGATAAGATTAAATTAGAAATGAAAATTAGTAACAAATTACCTTCAGTATTATATGGTGATGAGGCTGGAATAATAAAAGTAGTTTTATATTTCTTTGATTTAGTTTCATCTATATTAAGTAAAAAGAATATATTACTAGAAATAGACAATATTAAAGTAGGTAACTTTGCAAAGTTAAGGTTTAAATTTATAACTAATGATAAATCTATTCTAAACTATGTAGCAGAAGATAAAAAGACAAAAGAACTCAAATTAAAGATAACGAATAGTATTAACTATGAAATAATAAATAATTTATTAGAAAAAACAAATGGTAATATAACTATAATCAAAGATAAAGATAATGTTAATTTAATATTAAGCGTTAACCAAAGATTAGTAAGTGAATATGATGTAATAAGTAAAAAAGAAGAAAATAGAAATATCAAAATTAAATATCATAATTATAGTGGTAAAAAACTTCTACTAGTGGATAATAACAATTTAAAAATAAAAGAAATGAAAATATTATTAAAGCCATATAACATTGATGTAACAGTAGCCCAAAGCTTAGAAGAAATGGGAAATAAATTAAGTGATGATGAAACCTTTGATATGATTATTATTGATGATATCATTCCAAATTTTGAAATAGATAGTTTTACAAAAGAAATTATTAAAGATCAAAATGGTATTTTAAATTATATTAAGAAACAAGCAAAATATAATATCACAACAATTATAATGGTAACACCTAATAATAAAAGAATTGAAGAACAATATATTAAATATGGATTTAATGCCTATATTATAAAACCAGTTAATAAAGAAAATATTGACAATGTATTAAATAAATATTTCGAAACAAAATAATAAGTTAAACAGCTTATTCTTTTTCTTTTCACTAAAAATAGAAATGAAATATGAGAAAAGTTTATCTACTGTGTGAAAAGGGCAGGCACTGCCTGCCTTTTTTAAGTTGACTTCATTATTAACTAAAATTTTTTAAATACTATTTATTTATTTATTTATTTTTAATCATATGCTATAATTTTATTATAGAGAGGAGTGTAAAGAATGGAAAAAAATAACAAGACAGTCATAATATTACTTATAATTATTATTGCTATATTGTCAGCACTATGTGTTTTATTTGCAACAGGTACAATTACTTTTAAACCTACTGATACGGAGGTTAATAATCCAAATCAAAGTACTGATAACAATTTAGAAACAAAAAATATTACAACAGAAGATATCAAAGAAATTTTTAAAGTAGCATATAATTATTATGAATTACCAGCAGTTTACTGTGGAAAAACAGAAAGTGAAATTGTAGAAATAAATGGAGCCTCTAGAAAAGCATCAGCAGAATTTACTACATATGATGAAATGCTTAACTCATTAAAGAAATATATGAGTATCGAAGTAATCGCCGGTAAATCTCCATGGAGTGCTACTGCTAAAGAATATTATTTAGAAAAAGATGGAAAATTATATTGTAATGAAACTAATAAAGGATACATTTATAATTGGGGAAATGTAGAAATAGAAATAACAAATCAAAGTGCTGACAAAGTAGAGTCTGTTGCAACAATGGAATTAATAGATCCAGATAATAATAAAACATATGATAAAGTTAATATAACATTAGAATTAAAAGATAATAACTGGATTATTACTTCATATAAAAAATAAATAAAGTTGAGGTGAATATAAGCCTTAACTTTTTAATTATAATTTCAAATAATAAGTAATAAACTAATAATAAGTATATAATTTATGCTTATATATAATACAAAATATTGTTAGTTTTAAGACTAAAACTAGGCTTAAAACTATTTATGAAGACTACTATTAGGCTTCATAAATAAAGAAAAAAGAGAAAAAACAAAAAAATAGTTGTCTAAACCATATAAATTATGGTATAATTAGGTAGATGTCTTCGGGAGGAGGAATTAAAATGGCAAAGAAGAATGAAAACAGAGTATTAGTTTCTTTGATGTGTGAAGAGTGTAAAAATATTAATTATACAGAAGAAAAAAACAAAAAAAACACTCCAGAGAAATTAGAATTAAACAAATATTGTAAACATTGTCGTAAGACTACTAAACATAAAGAAACAAAGAAATAGGAGGTAAATTAAATGATTAATGTAAATGATTTTAAAAATGGTCAAACAATTAATTATGATGGCAATCTATACCAAGTATTAGATTTTAACCATGTAAAGCCAGGTAAAGGAGCTGCTATTGTAAAAGCTAAATTAAAAAACCTAAGAACTGGTTCAATCGCAGAATATACATTTAATGCTGGAATTAAAGTACCTACTGCTCATGTTGAAAAACAAAAGATGCAATTTCTTTATGCTGATGGAGATAACTATAGCTTCATGAATATGGAAACATATGAACAAGTAGAATTAAATAAAAAACAAATCGAAAATGAAGTTAAGTATCTTAAAGAAGGATTAGAAGTAATCATTATCTTCTTTGAAGGAGAAATGTTAGGTATCGAACTTCCTGAAAAAATATCATTCAAGATTACAAAAACAGAACCAGGTATTAAAGGAAATACCGCTACTAACGCAACTAAAGATGCAATCATTGAAACTGGTATGTTAGTTAAAGTACCATTATTCATAGAACAAGATGAAGAAATAATAGTATCTACTAAAGATGGTAAATATGTATCTAGAAAATAGATACATATTTTTTTCTGTAAACTAATAGTTTATTTTCTTTACTTATTAAAATATATGTTTTATAATTAATATGTGATAAATATGAAGTATATAGAAAAGTATTTAGATTATTTAAAAGTAGTAAAGAAATATAGTAATAAAACAATTCTTTCTTACTATGATGATTTAATAGAATATAACGAATTCTTAGGTAATAACTTCAAAAACATATTAAATATAGATATCAATATAACAAAAGAATATCTAAAATATTTATATGAACGAGGAATAAATAAAAATTCCATTTCAAGAAAGTTAAGTAGTATAAGAGGCTTCTATAACTATTTAGTAAAAGAAGAAATAATTACCAGTAGTCCCTTTAATAGTATACCTAATCCTAAGAAAGATTTATATTTACCTAAATTTTTAAATGATAAAGAATTAAATAAAATATTTAGTGTATGTAGTGAGAATACTCCTAGTGACGAAAGAGATACTCTAATAATAGAATTATTATATGCTACTGGTATTAGAGTAAGTGAATTAGTAAATATCAAAGTAAAAGATATTGATAGAACTAATAAAAGTATTAAAGTTCTAGGTAAAGGGGATAAAGAAAGAATCGTCTTATATAATAATCATACAAGTAGAGCCTTAGATATCTATCTAAATGATGCCTATCATATCTTTAATAAAAAGAATAGTGAATACCTAATATTAAATCATAATGGTGGAAAACTATCTGATAGATATGTTAGAATGATTATTGATAAATTAGTAAGAAAAGCCAATCTAGATATAAAAATAAGCCCACATACCATTAGACATACCTTTGCAACAGATATGCTAGAAGAAGGAGCAGATCTAATGACAGTAAAAGAATTACTAGGACATGAATCACTAGATACAACAAGTATATATACCCATATAACCAATGAACAAATAAAGAAAACATATAATATGGCTCACCCAAGAGCTAAGAAGTAAGGAGTAAATTATGGCAAAATTATATTTTAAATATGGACCAATGAAATGTGGTAAAACAACAGATATTATCAAAACATATTATAACTATAAAGAAAAAGATATGAATGTTTTAATAATGAAACCAGGAGATGACAAAAAAGCAGGTAGTAAAATACAAAATAGAGCTGGAGCCGAATTAAATACCGATTATGTAGTATCACCAAGTGTAGATATCTATAATCTAATAGCATATCATTTAATAGAAAATAATACTGATTGTATAATAGTAGATGAAGCTCAGTTCTTAACCCCAAAACAAGTAGACGAATTAACTGAAGTAGTAGACGAATTTAATATACCAGTATTATGTTATGGCCTAAGAGCAGATGCCTTTAGTCATGCCTTCCCAGGAAGTCAAAGATTATTTGAAGTAGCAGATCGTCTAGAAGAACTAAAAGCTATTTGCAAATGTGGAGAAAAAGCTACATACAATTTAAGATTAAATAGAGTAAACGATGAATACATTCCTGTCTTTGAAGGAGAACAAATATCCATAGATGGAATAGATGCCGACTACGACTCAGTATGTAGACCTTGTTATAAAAAATTAAGGAGACAATATGGAAAGAAAAAGGAAGAAAAGTAAAAAGAAAATACTAATAATATCTTTAATTACTATTTTTGTAGTCTTATTACTAGTACTAGCATATTTCTTAATATTTAAAAGAGATATCTTTACTTATAAAAATAAAATAACTATCGAAGTAGGAGACACAATACCAAGTGTTAAAGATTACTTATATAAAGATAATAAAAAAGTAAAAGAAATAACATGGAAAGAAACCTTTAGTGAAGATAACAAAATATATAAACCAGGTACTTATAAAGGAACCTTTACCTATAAAGGAGAAGAAAAAGAAGTAACTCTAATAGTTCAAGATACAACATCACCAGTTATCGAAGGTATTAAAGATATCGAAGTATTAGCCTTTAGTGATAAACCAAATTTACTAGAAGGTATTACCGTAACCGATAATAGTAAAGAAGAAATAACCGCTACTGTAAATGGTGAATATAATATTGAAGAAGCCAAAGTATATAATTTAAGTTATACCGCTAGAGATTCTTCAGGTAATGAAACCACTAAAGAATTTAAATTAACAGTAAAAGATAATCCTAATGTTAAAATAAGTAAAAGTACTAAAGGATATACAATAAAAAATTACTATGGCGTAACATATGTCGATGGTGTAGTAATAGCTAATAAAACATATTCTTTACCTAGTAATTTTGCTCCAAATAACTTAGTAACCATAAATGGTTATATCAAAATAGTAGATTATGTCAAAGATGCCTTTACTTCTTTAGTAAGTGATGCCAAAGCCTTAGGACTAAATATATATGCATCATCAGGATACCGATCATATAACGATCAAAAATATATCTATAATAGTTATGTAGCGAGAGATGGAGTCGCAAATGCTGATACCTATTCCGCAAGAGCAGGCTATTCAGAACATCAAACCGGTTTAGCCATTGATGTAAATACCGTCGATATGACTTTTGATGGAACAGCAGAAAGTAATTGGCTTAGAGATAATTGCTACAAATACGGTTTTGTTCTTCGTTATCTTAAAGGCAAAGAAAATATAACAGGCTATATGTATGAACCATGGCATATTAGATATATGGGTAAAGATATAGCAACCAAACTATATAATAATGGTTCGTGGATAACATTAGAAGAATATTATGGTATAGATAGTAAATATAGTGAGTAAGCATTAATTAAATACTTACTCTTTTTAATTCCATATATTTGACTAATACTAATGCTTGTGATAGAATATATAGCGTTTTGGAGAAATATATGAAAGAAGAAATATTAAAGCTAATATATAATTATTCAGTAAATAAAAAATATGCCGATCAAGAATTTTACGATACAATTCTAGTATTATTTTTAAAACACCACAAAGTAAATAACTATATTAATACCATTATCATAAATAATAATATTACTGATTTAGGAATATATGATAATAAAAGAAAAACCATTATAATAAACAACTTAGAAATATTAAATAGTTCAGACGATAAAATAGAATTATTATCCTTAAGAGATATAGATGAATATTTTTTAATTAATATAGAAGCTTCAATAACAATATTACACGAATTAGAACATGTCTATCAAAATATGATTATCGATGACCAAGTAACAACCTTAGAAGATAAATTAATATATTATGGATTAGCTTTTTGTAATAGTAGGGTATTATATAATTTCTTTGGCACAAAATACACAAAAGAAGAATTAAATTACTTATATAACATGACTTATGATTATAATCCTAGTGAAAGATTAGCAGATATTAATAGTTATAATATCATATATAATACAATTAATAACGAAAAGAAAATAAATCCTCGAATAAAAGATTTAATTAAATATGAATATGAAAGTTTAAAACTAATTGGATATAAAGATATAGGTAGTATAATAGAATGCCCTAGTTATTTATACCTAAAAAAAATAAACAAGTTAAATAGTAAAACTGATATATCATTTAAAACAACCAAATATCAGTTAGAAGATAGATTACGCTTAGGTATCGAAATAAGTTATGATGAATATCAAAGAGTAACAAAATATCACAAAGAATTAAAAAGAAAATTAGTATAGAAAGGAAGTAACAGTAATGCCAATAATAGATGGAATGAATGATGATTATATAGAATATTTTCCCTTAGAAGAATATATAAATAAAATAAAACTATTACCCAAAGTATTAGAACATCTAGAAGAAACAAATAAAGAATTTGATAGTTATATGAATAAATTATCTAAGTATGATGAAGAATATATAATAAATTATTGGATATATTTATTATATATAGAACTTATGTCTAATCAAAAAATAGAAAGTCTAATTCAAGATGAAAACAAACTAGGAGATAAAAGAATATTTTTTGATACATTAGGAATAAATCATAAAAGAATCCATAATTTACATAACTTTATAACTGAAGGAGAAATGGAACCAACTTACACCTATAGAAGTACTGAGGCAACTGTCAGTAGAAAAAACCCAAATGGTAGCATTAATATCTTCTGGAGAGGAGCACAAGCAAAAGATGTAAATAAATTCATGTCAGATTTTCTAAACATATATAAACAAGGAGGAGCCTCTCTAATATATAGTAATCCCTTTTTAGCAAGTAGTATCATTCATTTATTATTTTTAAGAATCCACCCATATACTGATGGTAATGGAAGAACTGCTAGAATATTACATAATATAAAATTTACCGAAATGATAAATAAATTATATGGTACAAGACTAAAACTAAGTCCTCTTAATATATCAGAGAGTATATTAATAAATAAAATAACTTATGTAAAGAGAATAGACAATATATATTTTGATATAAAACATGATAGTAATATTGAAATAAATGCCTGGTTTAATTTTATATTAGATATGATAGATGAACAACTATATAAAGCTATGAATAAGTTAGAAAAAATAGATTCTTCTTTCGTAATAGAGGATGTTCCTACCGGTAATATGCGATTATCTAGATTAAAACATAGATAATCCTTTTTTGTAAACCATAAGTTAATTTACTTGCCTAAAAAAAATTAGTATGATATCATTATATAAGATAAGATAGGGAGGTAAATATGACAGAATTCGATAAAGAATATTTAAAATTATTAAAAGAAATATTACAAAGAGGGGAAGAAGTAGAGAATAGAACAGGAGTAAATACAATAAAGATAGATAAATATGCTTTTAAATTTGATTTAACTAAAGAATTTCCAATTCTTATGACTAAACAATTATTTTCAAGACAAGCTATAACAGAAATGTTATGGATATGGCAAATGGCCTCAAATGATGTACGTGAGTTACATAAAAGAAATGTTCATATATGGGATGAATGGATGGTAGATGAAGATGGCATCTATCGTATTTATGAACCAGATGGTACTTGCGAATACAATCCAGATAAAGAAGTAACAGTATATGATCCACTAAGTACTCCAATATCTGATTCACTAGCAAAGATGAATAAATTATCACCTAAATTAGATGAAAACGGTAAAATAATGACCGCTAAAAGTAAAATAGAAGGTAAGACAATAAAAGCTGCTAAATACTATGGTAAAGAATACGCTTATACAATCGGAACAGCATATGGTTATATCGTAGATAGATATAAATTTACTGAAGAATTAATTTGGACAATCAAAAATAATCCAACAGATCGAAGAATGGTATATAGCCTATGGCAAAATGAATTTCTAAGAACTGCAGTTCTTCCATCATGCGTATGGTCTACAGAATGGAATGTTTATAAAGGAACACTAAACCTACAAGTACATCAAAGAAGCTGTGATGTACCATTAGGATTACCATTTAATGTAACTCAGTATGCAACACTTTTATCAATGATAGCCCAAGTAACCAATCTAAACCCAGGCTTCGTTTCATATTCAATAAATGAACCACATATATATGTAAACCAAATAGATGGAATAAAAGAACAATTAAGAAGAGGAAGAACATATGAAAGTTTTTCAAGAATGACACCAACAAAACTAGAACAGTTAAAGATAGAATTAGAAAACAAATTACTAACAATAGAAGATAAAGAAAGTAAAGAATATATAGTAACCGATTCCGATATCAGAATAATAGATATAATCTTAAACCCAGTAAAACCAGAATTATGGTTAGATCCTAGTATAGATGACTTCTATAAATTTGACAATTCTAAAGATATGAAACATGCCAAAGTAAAAAATTATAAACATATGGGAAAATTACCATTTAAGGTAACTCAGTAAGGAGGATATAATGGAAAATTTAAGTTTAATCGCAGCAGTCGGAGAAAATGGCGAATTAGGCTATAATAATAGTGTAATTTGGAGAATAAGAGAAGATTTACAATTCTATAAAGAAATGACTATGGGTAAGAAAATTATTATGGGTAGAAAAACATTAGAAAGTATGCCCCTAAAAGCATTAGAAGGTAGAGAGCCAATAGTTCTCACTTCTAAGCCTTTAGAGAATTGTACTAATTTAGAAGTATACCATGATCTTGATTCATTATTAAATTATATAAGTGAAACCAATACTGAATTTATGGTAGTAGGAGGTTCTAAAGTATATGAACAATTACTTCCATATGTTCAAATAATGTATTTGACAGAGATTAAAAGAGAGGCATACGCTGATAGTTTCTTTCCATATTTTGATAAAGAAGAATGGAATATAACTGAAATAGGAGATTTCTTAGATAATAATGTTCCTTATGTAAGAAATAAATATGTTAGAAAAAGGAGTAAGAAAGGAGTAAGATTAGACAATGGGAAAATTAATAGTAATTGAAGGCTCTTGTGATGGAGTAGGAAAAAGTACTCAGTATAGAATGCTAATAGATAGATTAAAAGAAGAAAAAGAAAATATGATAATAACCCATCATTTTCCTAGTTATGGTACCTATCAAGGAAGACCAGTAGAAGAATATCTAAAAGGTAATTATGGTAAGATATCAGAACTATCACCTTACTTTGTAAATAGTTTATATGCTCAAGATAGAGCTATAACATGGGTAAATGGTTTAAAACATGAATATGATAATGGTAGTATTATAATACTAGATCGTTATACAACATCATCATTAATATACCAATCTTCTGTTATTGAAGATAAAAAAGAAAGAGAAGACTTTATTAATTATGTTTATGATTACGAATATAACAAATTAGAAATAGCAAAACCTGACATAGTAATATTCTTACATGCACCTTTCGAAGTAGCTCAAGCTTTAAAAAAGAAAAGAAGAAATAATGATGGAGTAGAAAACGATATTCATGAAAGAGATTATTCATTCATGAAAAGAGTATCAGATAATTCTATAGAGATTGCTAAGAAATTTAATTGGGATTTTATCGAATGTGCAGAAAATGATAAGATGCGTTCTATTGAAGATATTCATGAAGATATATATAAATTAGTTAAGAAGAGAATAATATAATTTATTATCTTTTTTTATCCACTTCAGCCTGTAGTCTTCCGTGATATGATAGAGCCTATTCTAGTCTCTATCATAAACATAGTAGTATTTGATGGTAAAGTAAAACTAATGCGTAATGATAGTATAGGAACAATGGAATATGATAATGATAAAGAAGACACTAAGGTATCTTCTTTTTATTTGTAATTATCATAGTTAGGAAGCACTTCACCCCAAATATAATATCTTATAGTTACTCATTCCTAGACCTTAGACTAGGAATGACATGAAAATACCTTGGATTTTCATGAAATGATAAAAAAATATATAGACATTTAATTATTAATATATTATAATTAACTAAAGAGAAAGTATGTGGTATTATGAAAATAGATGTATTAACATTATTTCCTAGTATGTATGATAATTTTATAAATGAATCAATAATAAAAAGAGCAATAGAAAAAAAACAAGTAGAAATAAATATACATAACATTAGAGATTATACAGTATATAAAAATAATCAAGTAGATGACTATCCATTTGGTGGAGGAGGAGGTATGGTACTAATGTGCGATCCAATCTTTAGAGCCATAGATGCTCTAAAGAAAGAAAACACATTAGTAGTAATGATGACACCATCAGGTAAAGTATATAAACAAAGTATAGCATATAATCTATCTAAACATAAACATATAATAATACTATGTGGACATTACGAAGGCTTTGACGAAAGAATAAAAACAATCGTAGATTTAGAACTATCAATCGGAGATTACATTCTAACCGGAGGAGAATTACCATCAATGGTAGTAATGGATAGTATAATAAGATTAGTAGATAATGTAATAAGCAGTGAATCATTAGAAAGTGAAAGTTTTGATAATAACTTATTAGATTATCCAAATTATACAAAACCAGTAGAATATCGAGGAATGAAAGTACCAGATGTATTATTAAGTGGACATCACGAAAATATAAACAAATATCGTTATGAAGAACAACTAAGATTAACAAAAGAAAATAGACCAGACTTACTAGGGGGCAATCATGAATAATTATTTTATAAGTAAAGATAACAAAAGTGGAGAAATAGTATATTTAGAATACGATAAAGAAGGTTACAAAGTAACCCCTAAAAGAAAGAAAGAAGATGCTATTGAAGTAAATAAAATAGTATTTGTATCACCTAAATTAACAGAAAAATTAATAAAGAAAAAAATAGATCATAAATTAAATAAATTGTTATGTGAATTAAACCTAATTAATATCGATGATGAAGATAACGATTCAGGTAATAGTAAAAAGATAAGAGACATGCTAAAAGAAGCAGAAAAATTTAGATTAAATATTATAAATAATTATAAGAAGTATTTAGGTAATAGTTATATAACACTTACATTAAAGAAAATGCAAATAATAATAGATGGTTATAAAGTAAAACTATATACTATTAAAGAAAGAGAAAATGAAAAAATATTAATTAATATGTTTAATCAAATGAAAATGGAAGAGCCAGAAAAGAAAGGCAAAGGTAGATAACATGATATTATTAGATGGTAAAGAAGTAAAATTAAAAGTACTTGAAGAATTAAAAGAAAAATTAACAAAATTAGATAGAAGCCTAGGACTAGTAGTAATCCAAGTAGGAAATGATCCTGCGAGTAATGTATATGTAAGGCAAAAAAATAAAATGGCTGAAAATCTAGGTTATAATTTCAATCATATAAAATTAGACAGTAATATTACCGAAGAAGAATTACTTAGTATTATAAATGAATTAAATAATAATGATTTAGTAGACGGTATCCTAGTACAAATGCCTATTCCTAAGAGTCTTGATACTAAAAAAATACAAAATGCTATTATGCCAGATAAAGACGTTGACGGCTTAACAGATATAAATATGGGCAGGCTAGTACATAATAGAGAATCTCTTGTTCCATGTACTCCAATAGGAATAATAGATTTACTTGACTATTATAATATTCCTATCGAAGGCAAGAATGTTGTCATAATAGGAAGAAGCGATTTAGTAGGTAAACCAATGGCTACTTTAATGACTAATAGAAATGCTACCGTTACACTATGTCATTCAAAAACAAGTAATTTAGAATTTTATACTAAATCTGCAGATATCTTAGTGGCTGCTATCGGTATACCTAAATATATAAAAGAGAATATGGTTAAAGAAGGAGCAGTTATTATAGATGTTGGTATAAATAGAATGGAAGATAACTCACTATGTGGTGATGTAGACTTTGATAATGTCAAAGATAAAGTAAGTTATATTACACCAGTACCTGGTGGCGTAGGCCAAATGACCGTAGCGGAACTAGCAGTCAATACTTATAAGGCTCATATACTTAGAAAAAATAAGTAAAAAAGATTTTCCAGTATAATGGAAAAAAAGCAAAAAACAAAAAGTTTTTCCAATTCAGTGGAAAAACTTTTAAAATATAATAAAGTGTGCTATAATATTAATAGAGGTGAGAAATTATATGTTAATAAGAGAATTTTATTTAAAAAAGATAAGAGATTTTTATGATGTTAATTCTTTAATAAAAATATTATGTGGACTTAGAAGAAGCGGCAAGTCAGTTATTTTAAAACAAATAATAGATGAAATAAAAGAAAAAGGTATCGATGATGCCCATATTATTTATATCAATTTTGAATCATTAGATTATGCTGATATAACTACTGCTATTGAATTAAATAACTATATAAAAAGCAAAGTTAAAGATCAAAAGACATATTATGTATTCTTAGATGAAGTACAAAAAGTAAAAGATTTTGAAAAGGCAATTAATTCACTTAGAATTACTGATCAATTTAGTATATTTATTACTGGTTCAAATAGTAAGATGACGTTTATAGAGTTATCAACTGATTTATCAGGTAGGTACGTTAGTTTCAGAGTAAATCCTTTATCATTTAAAGAAGTAGTAGAATTAACTAATACTCCTAAAGAGAAATATTTAGATTTATTACTTGATATTTTTGAATGGGGTACCTTACCACAGAGATTTATGTTTGATAATATTTCTTCTAGAGAAAATTATATCCTAGATGTTTATGATTCTATTCTTTTAAAAGATATTGTAGATCGTCTTAAGATAACTGATATAACTACTTTTAATAAAATATTGCAGTATGTATTAGAAACCGAAACGAGAGAGTTTTCCACTAGTAACGTTTTAGAGTTCTTAGAAAGAAATAATAATAAAATAGCTAATGATACTTTATATAAGTATCTAGATGCACTATGTACAACATTTATAGTAAATAGAGTTTATAGATATGATATAAATGGTAAGAATGTTTTAAAATCTTTAAATAAATTCTATGCAACAGATTTAGGAGTAAAGAAAATTAAAACCAATAGTAGAAAAACTAATTATTCTCAAGCGTTTGAAAATATAATATATAATGAACTTATTAATAAGGGATATAATGTTTATGTTGGCAAAACTCCCAAGGGAGAAATTGATTTTATAGCCTCAAAAAATGAAGATGTTAAATACATTCAAGCCTGCTACGACATGTCTAATGAAGAAACAAGAAATAGAGAATTTAATGCTTTTATTGACATAGATGATAGTTATCCTAAGTATGTTATATCAAAAGATACTGAAGATTATTCAAGAGATGGTATTAAACATATTAATATTTTTGATTTTTTAATGAATGATGATTTTTAATATTTAGAAAAAGCAAATAAAATGCTTTTTTTTCTTTTACATTTATCTATAAATATGAGATAATATATATAAGGAAATATGGTGATATTATGAAAGAATATATAGTAATTACTCCTAGTAACTTAAAGAAGAAAGTAATAGAACTATCAAGAAGGAAATACTATAACTATAATATAAAATTTATGAGTATAAATGAATTTATAGATAAATATACTTTTAGTTATGATAATAAAACAATATATAATATAATGAATAAATATAATATAAATTTAAGTAGTACTTTAGTATATCTAAATAATTTATGCTATATAAGTAATAAACTAAATAATAGTAAAATGATCTTATTAAAAGATATAAAAAAATACTTAGAAGATAATAATTTACTTATATATAATAATAGATTTAGAGAGTATGTTAAAGATAAAGAAATACATATCTATGGATATAATTATATAAATAAATATTACTTAAATATATTTAAAGATCTAAATTATATAGTACATAATATAGAATATAATAACTATGATATAGATAAAATATATGAATTTAATTATATAGATGATGAAGTAATCTTTGTAATAGATAAAATATATGAATTATTAAGAAATAATATAAGTATAGATAAAATAAAACTAATAATATCAAATGAATATCGAGAAGTAATATATAGATTATTTAAAATATACAATATTCCAATTAATATAAAGAAGAGAAGTATATATTCTATCAAAGTAGTAAAAGATATACTAAATAACTTAGATGATCTAGATAATAGTATTAATAATATTAAAGAAGATAATATTAAAGAAAAAGTAATTAAAGTATTAAATAATTATAGTTTTATAAACGATAAAAAAGAAGTATTAGATTTAATCATTAATGATTTAAAAAATACTTATTTAGATGAAGATAATAATGGTATTAAAGTATCTACTATTGATGATATCTATAATAATGATGATTATGTATTTTTACTTGGATTTAATAAAGAGAATATACCAGTATTATATAAAGATAATGAATACTTTAGTGATAAAGAGAAAGAAGTACTAGGATTAGATACTAGTAATGAATTAAACATAAATAAAAAGATTGAAGTAATAAGAAAGATACATAATATTAAGAATCTTACTATTAGTTATAAATTAACTGATAGTAATAATACTTATACAAGAAGTGATTTATTAAATGATATAGAAATAGTAAAAGATTATAAACATCAGTATATAAATTCTAATATGATGAATAAGATTTTCTTAACTACTTATTTAGATAACTTAGTAAAATATAATATCAAAGATAAAGATTTAGATTTATTATCTAGTAATTATAATATTCCATATATGAATTATGATAATACCTATAGTGGTATATCTAAAGAAAAATTATATAAATATTTAGATAATAAATTAACACTATCATATACAGCATTAGAGAACTTTTATAAATGTAAATTCAAATATTACATAAGTAATATCTTAAAAATAAATATCATAAAAGATGATTTTGCCATCTTAATCGGAGATATCTGTCATTATGTACTTAGATGTATGGATGATCAAGATTTTGATTATGATACTTGTTTTAATAATTATGTTAAGACTAAGAGAGAATTTAGTAAAAGAGAATTATTCTTTTTAGATAATATAAAAGAAGAATTAAAGTTTGTTACTTCTACTATTAAGAAACAATCAACTTATAGTACATTTAATAAAAGTATGAAAGAAAAACCCATCTATGTAAATAAAGATAAAAATATTAAAGTAACATTTATGGGAGTAATAGATAAAGTATTATATAAAGAAGAAGATAATATAACATATCTAGTAGTAGTAGATTATAAGACAGGTAGTACTAATATTAATTTAAAGAATATGGAATATGGCTTAGGATTACAACTTCCAATATATCTATATTTGTCAAACAAAATGGAATTAAAAAACATAAAAGTAGTAGGCTTCTACTTACAAAAATTATTTACTAGTACTTTAGATAATAGTAAAGACTATGAAACCGCTAGAGAAAATAATCTTAGATTAGAAGGATATTCTACCGATAATGAGAATATTTTATCTAAGTTTGATACAACATATAACGATTCTAAATTAATTAAAGGAATGAAAACAACTAGTAAAGGATTTAGTACATATAGTAAAGTATTAAATGATGAAGAAATAGATAGTATGATTAATAATACCGATAAATTAATTAATGAGGGAATAGACAAAATACTAGAAGGAGACTTTACTATTAATCCTAAAGTAATAGATGGTACTAATGTTAGCTGTAGTTTTTGTGAGTATAAAGATATCTGCTACTTAAGAGAGAAAGATATTACATATATAAATAGAGAGGAAGATAAAGATGGAGAAGATGTATAACTGGGAATATATTTATCGAGGAGATATCTATAGAATGGAAAATGGAAAAGGAGTATTAGAAGAAAAAAATATTGATGTAGCCTATATGGAAGATGACCATGCTTGGGCTAGGGTAAACGATATATTAGACTGCTTATACCCCTTTGGACTTACTGATGATAAAGAAAAAAATGCTGCAATTTACGATCGTGCCTTTGCCAAACTTAACGCTTCACTAATGCCTATTGATGATATAAAAGAAGGCAGTCTATATGTCGAACCATCATCACTAGAAGTGGTATTAACTCCTGATGACAATTCAAAAAAAATAAGTTCAAAAGGAAAAAAATCAAAAAGATAGGAGGATAATATGGCTTGGACAAAAGAACAAGAAACCGCTATCTATAAAGATGGCACTAATATAATAGTTTCCGCAGGAGCAGGCTCTGGTAAGACCGCAGTACTAACAGAGAGAGTATTAGAAAAAGTAAAAAATGGTATCTCTGTAGATAACCTTTTAATACTAACCTTTACAAAGATGGCCGCTAAAGAGATGCGCGAGAGAATAGGAGACAAACTAAAGAAAGCTGGTTTAACTAGTGAATTATCCAAACTAGATACCGCCGATATTACAACCTTTGATGCCTATGCTTTATCTTTAGTAAAAAAATATCATTATTATCTAAATGTAAGTAAAGATATAAGTATAATTGATTCTTCAGTAATAACATTATATAAAAGAAAAGTATTAAAAGATATCTTTAATGAATTATATAATCAAGAAGACTCTAAGTTCTTATCTTTAATAAAAGAATATAGTTTAAAAGATGATAAAGAAATATTTGATTTTATTCTAAATATAAATAATAAATTAGATTTAAAGACAAATAAAAGAGAATACTTAGATAATTATATTAATATAAAATATAATAATGATAATATAGATAAAGATATTGAAGAATATATTAAAGTAATATTAAATCTTACTAGCAATATAAGAGATTATATAGAATACATAGATGACTCTGATTACTTAGATAAATTATATCCCATAATTAATCCCCTATTAGAAAGTTCTAGTTATAATGAAATAAAAAATAATATTAATATAAAATTACCAATAGCCAGAGGACTATCCGATATAAGTAAAGAATATAAAGAAAAAATATCTAATAGTATTAAAGAAATAAAAAAATTAATAATATATGATAATTATGATAGCATAAAGATAGGTATATTAAAAACTAAAGAATATACCGAAGAAATTATTAATATCATAAAAGAATTAGATAAAAGAGTACAAGAATATAAATGGAAATATAATTACTTTGAATATTCAGATATATCAAGACTAGCTATAAAATTAGTAAAAGAAAATACTCTAGTAAGAGAAGAAATAAAGAATAATTTAAATGAAATATTAATAGATGAATATCAAGATACAAATGATGTTCAAGAAGAATTTATTTCTTATATATCAAGTAATAATGTCTATATGGTAGGAGATATTAAACAGTCTATTTATAGATTTAGAAATGCTAATCCATATATATTTAAGAATAAATACGATACCTATAGTAGTAATAATGGTGGTATCAAAATTGATCTAAATAAGAATTTTAGAAGTAGAGAAGAAGTAATAAATAATATAAATTTAATATTTAATCGGATAATGGATGATGATATAGGAGGAGCCTCCTATAAAGAGAGTCATCAAATGGTATATGGTAATCTAATGTATAAAGGAGAAGGTGATAATAAAGAAAATAATAACTTTGAAGTATATAGTTACTTAAATGATACATCATTTAAAAAAGAAGAAGTAGAAGCCTTTATTATAGCGGGTGATATCAAAAAGAAAGTAGAAGAAGGCTACTTAGCCTTTGGTAAAGATACCAATGGTATTAGAAAAATAAAATATAGCGATTTTGCAATATTACTTGACAGTAGTAAATACTTTGAATTATATAAGAAGATACTTGAATATAATGGAGTACCTACCATTATAAATAAGTCCATAAATTTAACAGATGGTGAAGTAATTACCATAATTAAAAATATTATAAGTTTTATAATAAAACTAAAGAGTAATATTATAGATAATGAATTTAAAAAATTATTTATATCTCTTGGTAGAAGTTTCTTATTCAATATAGATGATGATACATTATTTGATTACTTTTTAAATAATAATTATAAAGATAGTGATATTTATAAAATAAGTTATGAAATAACTAAGAAATTAGATACTATTAGTTTAGATGAGATAATAGATATAATTACTTATAGTTATGACTTTAACAATAAGCTATTCTTACTAGGAGATTATTCTTCTAATGTACTTAGAATAGAAAAATTAAAAGAAATAACTAGTAATTTAACTAATTTAGATTATGATATATATAGTTATCAAGAATATCTAGAAGATATCATTAATAATAATTTAAAGATAGAATTTACTCTTAATGATAATAGTGATGACACAGTAAAGATAATGACTATTCATGCTTCTAAAGGATTAGAATTTAATATCTGCTACTACGGAGGATTATATAGTAAATTTAATATAAGAGAAGCCATAAGTAAATTTAGTTATGATGATAAATATGGAATAATAATTCCATATAAAGATAATTTCTTATATAATACAATTTATCATACTCTAAGTTATAGAAACTATGTAAAAGAAAATATTAGTGAAAGAATAAGATTATTCTATGTAGCATTAACTAGAGCCAAAGAAAAAATGATCTTCTTATTACCAGAAAATAATAAAGAAGAAACATATATAAATGACCTAGTAGACAATAGCATTAGAGAAAAGTATAATAGCTTTGCTAGCATTATGTATTCTTTAGAACATATAACTAAGAAGTATTATACTAATATAGATATAAAAAATATAAATTTATCTAAAAATTATAATATGGTAAAGAATGGTAATTATAAAGCATTACTTAATAAAGTAGAGGATATTTTAGAAGTAAATAATATAAATATAAATACTTTAAAAGAAGAAGAAAAAACTTTTTCTAAAAAGAATATTCATCTTATCACTAAAGAAGAAGAATCTAAATTAGATTATGGTAAGAAAATACATGAATTATTTGAATTAACTGATTTTAATAATACTAGTAATTTAACTGGCAAAAATAAAGAAATAATTACTAATTTCTTAGATAAAGTAGATATAGGAACTGCTAATGTATATAAAGAATATGAATTTATATATGAAGATAATAATATTACTTATCATGGTATTATAGATTTAATGTTAGAATATGATAATAATATTAAGATAATTGATTATAAGTTAAAGAATATCAATGATAATGCTTATTTAAAACAATTAAATGGATATAAAAATTATATTGAAAATACATTTAATAAAGATACTTCTATATACTTATATTCTATATTAGATAATACTTTAGAAAAAGTATAATATATTTATTTTAGCCATTTAAACCTTAAGTAAACTTAAGTTTTCCATGGTATGATAGAGCCTATATAATAGTCTCTATCATAAACAATTATATGTATATATAAATTAAAATAAATAGTCAATATAATATTGACTATTTTACTTCTTAGGAGGTGGAGGTTTAAGTAGTGGAATCAGTTGTAGCACTTGCTATGATAATCTTTTCCTTTGTTGTCTATATAGATAATCTATAGGAATGGTTGTAAGATGTAACTATGACTAATTATACTAATGGATATTTAACATATAAAAAGAATACTAATTAGAAATATACTAGTTATCTTTCTTTTTATTTGAAAAATTCTTAGTTAGAAAGTATTTCACCATGGATATAATATCTTATAATTATTTATTACTAGACTATAAAATAGGCTAGTAATGACATGAAAATACCTAGGATTTTCATGAAAGGTAATAAATATATCTTTTCAAAATAATAAAAATATATTATAATTATATTGTGCCAAATTAGTTTAGTGGTAGAACAAGGCCCTCGTAATGCTTAGAGATAAGTTCGATTCTTATATTTGGCACCATTAATTTAAATATAAAGAAAGAGAATATAACTATGGAAAATAGTAGTAGAATGTTAATAATAAGATATAATAATAAATTAAATGGATCTATATTATATAAATGTAGTGATGGAATAATACCAAAAGAAATAGAAGAAACAAAATTATTATTTATAATGGCATATCCAAATATATTAAAAGAATTAATAAAAGGTAAAATACTATATATAGATAATTATACTGGATATTTAGGACATAAAGAAATAAAAGGTCCATATGGTGAAGAAGAAATATTTATACCAGAATATACAAGTAATAATATATCATTAATAGAAATAATTATAGATATAGAAAATAAAATAAAGAATAATAAAAAGAAAATAAGAAAATAAACATATCTATCAGTAATGATAGGTATTTTATTTTTTTATAATAAATGATATACTAAGTATAGGAAGTGAAGTAATAATGGAATTAGTTAATTTAATGTATAGATATGTAAATAGATTTATAAATAGTAATGAATTAATAAAAGAATTAAAGAAGATAGATATATGTAATTATCAAGATAAAGAAGTAATAAATAAATTAATTAAAGATATAGAAGAAGTAAGAGAGAAGACTCCTAACGAGATAGACAAAGTAGAAAAGAAAAGATTAGAAGAAATAGATAATTTATTAGATAAATTTAAAGAAGTAAATACTAGTGATAATGAACTAAAAGAATTTATAGAAAAGCAATATAATAATTTACTTAGAGATAAAGAAAGAGTAAGAGATGGTGGTAAGTTATATACTAAAATAACAGATTTATTAACTAATAACTCAGTAATAAATAAGTCTGCTAGCAAAATGAACGATAAAGAATTATTGACTTTTATAACTAGATATATATCAGTACCATTACCTCCTCCTATTAAGCAAGAAGACTTTAATGACTTAGTAAAAGTAGGTATTAAAGAAGATAATAGAGAAGCCTTATGGAGATTAGCAGTAAATTATGATAAAAAGATGGACTTTACTTTAATTGAAGACTATTTCATTGATAAAAGAGATAGCTACTATTTAATAGAATTAATTAGCGCCACTGATAGCGTTAATTTAGATAATATAGTTAGTAAAGTAGTAGCCACTAACGATAGAGAATTTATGATTGATTTAGCAAATAGATCATTAGAATTAAGTATATTTACTAAAGAAGATATAGATAAAATAAAAGAAAAGTATAATTTATAATATGGAGGTATAAAATGAAATTAGCAGTATTTACAGATATTCATGGTAATTTAGAAGCATTAAAAACTATTATAAATGATATAAAGTCTAAGAATGTAGATGAAATAATATGTTTAGGAGATACAATAGGATTAGGATCCGAATCTAAAGAATGTCTTGATCTAATAATAGAAAATAATATTAAAATGGTTTTAGGTAATCATGAATTATGTGCTCTATATGGTACTGATATTGATAGTAGTATAAATAGTAATGTACAAAAAGAACATTATAAATGGATAAGAGAGTCTTTAACTACTAAAGAGATAGACTTTCTAAAAAAGTGTCCTCTTTATTATGAATGTAATATAAGTTATAATAATATAATAAAAAATAAAAAGATAATATTTAGTCATTATCTATTAGAAGATACTAGTAAATTATATCCCTTTGAAAAAACAAACCTAAAAGAAGATATAAATTTATGGATCAAATATAATAATGAAGATATAACATATATAGTAGGTCATTTACATAAATCATTTAATGAAAATGAAGTAGATGGTATAAGTGGAGATTATATAGAAGCTATAGATGAATTAACTAACATTTTCATTCTTGATAGTAGTGGTTGCACTATAGATAATAATACTTCTTATATGCTAATAGATATAAATAAGAGTTTAAAATTTAGTAAAATAAACCTAACATATGATTATAACAAATTTATAAATAAAGAATTAGAAAAAGAATTTCCTGATAAAGAAACAATATTAAAATTATTCTATGGTATTAATAAATAAATAATTAATATTATATAATATGAATGATAAACTAGATAAATTAGAAGATATAAAAGAAGAAAATTTAATATGGATAATATATATAATAATAATAATTCTAAGTTATTATGCCAATAGTAAAGAAAAGAAATATCTATTATATAATGACGAAGAAGCAAGAAGAGAATATCAAAATTTACTTATAATAATATTTAGTATATTAGTAATAATCTATTATCATTTTACTAAGAATAATTATGAAGATATCTTAAAATTAAATAGTAGTGATACTAATAAAAAGATAATACTTACAAAAGCATCATTTATAGGAACATTACTAGTACTAATTAGTGGTATTATCTTTCTAATAATAGCCATATACGATAAGCAAATAGAAGTAGAACTAGCCTTTAACTAAGACTTGTTTTTTTCTTAATATTTGATATAATTATATTAGGAAAAGAGGTATAATAATGCAAAGCAAATTAAAAGAATTATTAGATAATTATATTGATGAATACAATGCAATAAAAGCAAGATATGAAGAACTAACAGTAAAATGTCAATTGTACAAAGAACTAATATCATATTTCGATGAAACAAATATTGATTTAGCAAATAACAAAGTTAGCATTTCACTATTACTTAATACCATTTATAATGATGATATTTATGAAAGAGAATTTTATAATTTATTATATAAATTAGAAAGAGGAGAATACAATAACAAGAATGAAATAAGATCATTTCTTTCAATGATTAATAAAGATTACAGCAGAGTAGCAAAAGAAGAAGATAACTTAAGAAATAGAATAAATAGAATTAAACATGTAGTTAGTTCCGCTAGAAGAGCTAGATTATCTTTCAAATATAACAATCCAATAGATGATACAAAATATATAAATGGTGATTTAAGAAGAATAATAAATTATTATGAATCTTCTGGTGAAATATCCAATAAAGAAGCATTACTATGTATAAATGATTTAGATTTTTATAATCGTAATGTCATTACTAGTAAAAAAAGCAATAAAAAAGAAGAAGAGTATGCCAGTAGAATATATAATGAGATACCAAATATATTAAATGCCGGCTATGAAGTAATAAAAGAACCAGAAGTAGATATATCAAGAAGAGCATCTTTAAATAGAATAGTTGAAGAAATAACTAATACTTTAAGATGTACCAAAAAAGATAAGATAATAGAACTTCTTGAAAGCTATGAAAAATATGAATTAGATAATAACGAATATAACTATGTAATTATTAAAGTACTTAATAATTTTAATGAAGAATTAATATCTTATTATCAACTATTACTTGATAAAGAAACATATTCTAAAATTAGTAACAGAAGAGAAATAATTGAAGATTATTATACAGAATTAATTAGATATTTAGTAGTAAGAGATTATTATAACAAATATAATGAAGTAATAATAGATGAAGAAGATATTACCTTAACAGATGAAGAAGAAAAAAAATTACAAGAAGAAAAAAGATTAATTTTTTCAACATCACTAGCTAATCCTACTAAAGCAAAAATAATAGGAGATATGGATAGTGTACCTTACGAATATTATGATACAGTATTAGAATTAATAAACAATTTTATAAGTGGTAAAAATGCAAGTGGTGAATTAAAACATTTAAAAAACAATAAGAAATTAGTAGGATTTATGGAACTAAAATATGATCAAGTAAGAATAGTATTTAAACATATTAAGAATAATATTTATAATGTAGTAGGAGTCTTTGCAAAAAAAGCCAATAATGATATGACCATGTATCAAACAATGGCAAATAGAATGATACCTGATGTTACCACCGAAGAAAAATTAAATAAACAATTAGAATTAGGTGAAATCACTCTTAAACAACTTACTAATTTAGTTGAAGTAAAAAGGAGAAAAGGTACAAGATAATGGCATCTTCAGTAATACATATATGTATAGCAAATGAAATAAATAAAACTATTAACAGAGATAGTAAAAAATTATTAATAGGAACAATAGCTCCAGATATTTCTAAGTTACTAGGAGAAACTAAATTTTATAGTCATTTTTTAGATAATGTAAATAATAATATTCCAAATATAAATAAATTTTTAGATAAATATGGTAATTATTTAAATGATGACTTTGTATTAGGCTATTATATACATTTATATACTGATTATTTATGGTTTAAATATTTCATACCTAATATAATTAAAGGCAATTATATAAAAGAATTAGATGGAACATTAGTAGAATATACCGAAAAAACATTTAAATATTATGTTTATAATGATTATTCAAACCTAAATAATCAGTTAATAGATAGATATAATTTCCCAATGAAAATATTTTATGAAGAAATACCATATATACCAAATATAATTAGTGAAATACCTATAGATAGACTAAATCTAATTGTAGACAAAACAGGAATTTTAATAGAAGAATCCAGAAAAGGAAAAAAATATTTATTTAAAATAGATGATATTATTACTTTTATAGAAAGTTCTAAAAAAACAATATTAAAGGAGTTAGATAGTATTTATGAAAAAAATTAAATTAATTATCCTAGTAGTATTCCTTCTTATCAGTGGGTGTACTAAAGAAAAAGTAGTAGAAGAACATAAAGAACCTATAGTAAAAGAAGAAGTAAAAGACACATATATTGATAATAATCCTATAAAATTAGGAATATTCTTAAGTAATAATAATTACTATAATAAAGAAGTAATCGAAGATACCCACTATACAAACCTTACAAATGGGGTAGATATAGGATCATTTGAAGTATTTCTAACTGATGACAAAACAATAAGTGGTACTAAATTTAAAGATACATGGCAAAAATATTACGATAAATATGAAGATATTAATAAATATAAAATAGGTTATAATATAGGATATACATTAAAAGATGGTACTTCAAATAATAGTACCTTCTTAGAACCAGATATATTTAGATATAGTAAATATTTCTATATATACTTCTATGACGATGTCAATGCTCCAAATGGCTTCTATAGTCATTTAGAAAATGTAAATGATAATACACTTATGACTTCAGTTAAATTATACGCCGTAGACGAAATAGATGAAGTAGAGAGCATTACCTTAACAGCCTTTACTTATGATGAAGACGACTTTGATAAAGAAAATAATTACCGAGGTAATTCAAAATATACAATTAATATAAAAAGGAAATAGACTAACCATCTATTTCCTTTAATAAATTCTTAGCAAAGTATGCTACTACTAAATCATATTCATTATCATCATCTAAACCAATATAGTAATCTTCACCATTTTCGGTAATTGTTTTTCTAAAACAAATATCAGTGTTATCATTAACATTGGCAAACATAGTATACAAAGTATCATTTATCATTTCATTTTTAACTATTGTATACTCAATGCCATTATCTAAAACTATTGTATCCATATTATTTTCCTTTCATATCATTTACAACTTTTTGCATTATCTGATCGATTGTTCCATTACGGTATGAATTAACTAATTCTTGCTCAGCGTATTTTTTAAATTCTAAACCACTTGCTAGTCCGCTTTGGCCATATAAACCATTAATATTACATAATTGTTCCATACCAGTATAATTGTAAGTTCCACCATCATAACTTGATGCTTTAATCAATTTTTCATATTCATCATGACTAGCACCCAATCTATCATCTTTTGCATTTTTTACTGCTTCATTAAGAGCACTACCATAAGCATAATACTCTCCTAATGAAGCATCAACTAGGCCAAGTCTGCTATAGTCTTCGATAGTATTACCTTGATTTATAGTTACAAGTCCATTTTCATCAACATTAACAAGTCCAGCTCCCTCCAAGTTTTCGGTAGCCACTTCTGTAACAATTTCGGTAGCGGCTTTTAAATCATTAGTGTATTCAATATTCTCTTTTAGTTTAGGAACAAACTTAATACCAGCGGCTCCTAAAATTAATGTGGCTACTAAAATCCAAGGTAATGCCTTTTGTGTTGCATTTTTCTTTGTATTTTTATGACTAGTTTTTTTATCATTACCGATTGAAGTTGCTCTTCTTTTTTCAGCATTTTCTCTTAGCATTCTTTCTAACTGAACATCATCATATTTATTTTTATAATCTTCCATACATATTACCTCCTATGATAAATATATATTATTTTTAATCTAAAGTCAATAAAACTTGACATTATTTACAAAGTTATAGCAATAAAAAAGTAATAGATTACTCCATTACTTTAATATTAATTTATTATCTTGAAAATCTATAGTGATAGTACTACCAAATTTAACTTTATCATTAATAATAGCATTAGCAATTAAAGTTTCAACATTTCTTTGAACAAATCTCTTAATAGGTCTTGCACCATATTTCTCGTCATATGCTGAGTCAATAATATATCTTCTAGCAGACTCTGTTACTACTAAATGTAAATTCTTATCTTTAAGTCTATCTTCAGTATCACTAATAATTTTATCTAGAATATCATTAACTACTTCTTTAGATAAAGAATTAAAGACTATAATTTCATCAATACGATTTATAAACTCAGGTTTAAAAGTACTCTTAAGTTCATTCATAACTAATTCATTACTATTAGAAGCATTTTCTAGAATATATTCACTACCTAAGTTAGAAGTCATAATAATGATAGTATTTTTAAAGTCTACAGTTCTACCTTGACCATCAGTAATTCTACCATCATCTAGTATTTGAAGTAAAACATTAAATATATCCTTATGAGCCTTTTCTATTTCATCAAACAAGATAATAGAGTAGGGATTTCTTCTTACAGCTTCAGTAAGTTGTCCACCCTCATCATATCCAACATAACCTGGAGGAGCTCCAATTAATCTAGCTACAGAATGACTTTCCATATATTCAGACATATCAATTCTAATCATATGTCTTTCATCATCAAATAACTCATAAGCAAGAGTTCTAGCCACTTCTGTTTTACCTACACCAGTAGGACCTAAGAAGATAAATGAACCAATAGGTCTATTAGGATCTTTAATACCTGCTCTTGCACGAATAATAGCTTCAGATACTAAGTGAATAGCATTATCTTGTCCTTTAACTCTTTTCTTCATATTTTCTTCTAAGTGAAGTAATTTTTCTCTTTCACCACCAACTAATTTAGATATTGGAATATTAGTCCATTTAGATATAATAGCCGCTACTGATTCCTCATCAACAGTATCAGATAATATCTCTGATTTATTAATTTTTTCTAGTTCGGCAAGTTCTTTCTCTAATCTAGGAATAGTACCATGTCTAAGTTTAGCAGCAGCTTCTAAGTCATAATTATTTTCAGCCTTCTCTAAAGCAAAGTTAGCAGAATCAATTTCTTCTTTCTTTTTACTAATCTTAGTATTAACAGACTTTTCTTCTTCCCATCTATTTTTTAAATTCTTTTCTTTTTCTTTAAGACTAAATAACTCCTTATCAATATTCTCAATTCTATTCTTAGAAATATCATCTTTCTCTTTCTTTAGAGCTTCTTTTTCAATTTCTAGTCTCATGATATTTCTTTCTAAGTTATCTAGTTCAGTAGGAACAGATTCCATTTGTACCTTAATAGTAGCAGCAGCCTCATCAATTAAGTCAATAGCTTTATCAGGTAAGAATCTATCGGTAATATATCTATCAGATAACGTAGCAGCAGCTACCAAAGCTTTATCTTTGATATTTACACCATGGAATACTTCAAACTTAGGTTTTAATCCCCTAAGAATAGTAATAGTATCTAAAACAGTAGGTTCTTTTACTAATACTTTTTGAAATCTTCTTTCTAGAGCAGCATCTTTTTCAATATATTTACGATACTCATTTAAAGTAGTAGCACCAATACAATGAACTTCACCACGAGCTAGCATAGGTTTTAACATATTACCAGCATCCATAGCCCCTTCTAGAGCACCAGCTCCTACTATCATATGTATCTCATCAATAAACATAATGATTTCTCCATCAGAATCTTTTACTTCTTTTAGAACAGCTTTTAATCTTTCTTCAAATTCACCACGATATTTAGCTCCTGCTACTAAGGCCCCCATATCTAATTCCCAAATACTTTTATTTTTCAAACTATTAGGAACATCCCCTTTAATTATTCTAGTAGCTAGTCCTTCCACAATAGCAGTTTTACCAACACCAGGTTCACCAATTAATACAGGATTATTTTTAGTTTTTCTAGATAATATTCTAGTTATACTTCTTATTTCATCATCACGACCAATAACAGGATCTATTTTTCCATCTTTAGCGGCCTTGGTAATATCACGACCATATTTTTCTAATGGTTTTTGTAGATTTTCTTCATATGGATTATTCATATTCATATTTATCATCCTCCTTTTTATACATCTATATTATACCACTATTTTAGCAATTGTCAATAGAGACTGCTAAAATAAATTTATTTCTTTTTTAATGCCTCTAGGTCTTAAGTAAGTTTAAGTTTTCCGAGGTGTTTTTATAAAAAGAAAGGCCACTAAAATGATTAAGATAATCGATTTTAATATTGTTAAATGCTATGATATGATGTAGAAGAAAGCAAAATAATTAGATGAGGAAGTATCTTTAAAGCCGAAACCATCGAAGAAATATCAGATTTATTAACTATGGAAGAGAAAGAAAGATTTTTAAATAGCATTAGAGCATTAAATGGTGATGAAGAAATAGTTGCAACATATCATAATGAAAGAAATGAGAGATAGAAAAGAGAGAGCATTGAAAATGGTCTAAGAGAAGAAGGTAAAGAAGAAAATACTATATCTCTTATAAAGAGTATGTTAAATAAAAAGACAGACTATAAATTTATTTCAGAAATAACTGGTAAAACAATAAAAGAAATAAAAGAAATAGAAAATAATATGTAATTAAATAACTGTAGTACAGCAAAGTACTGCAGTTATTTAGTTATTTTTAGACATAAAATTGCAAAAAAATTAAATAGTGAATAAAAAATATATACTTTTTATTTATTTTTTGTTATAATTAAATTGTATCATTTTAGGGAGAGTCGATATCGTGAAGAAAATATATACTGCTATTGACATTGGATCTGATACAATTAAATTCGTAGTAGGAGAATACTTTAAAAATAAATTAAATATTCTAGCTACTTATGAACAAAAAGCAAAAGGAATAAGAAAAGGTTTAATTGTTGATCCCAATTTAGCTATTAACTCTATTAAAGATGGAATTAAAGAAATAAATAATAATTTAGGCATTGATATAAAAAAAGTAATAGTAGGAGTACCTAGTTATAATGCTAAGTTTATGTTTGTTACTAGTGAAATAGAAATAACTGGCGATGCTATAACAACAGATGATGTAAATAATCTTATAAAAGCTTCAGTATATTCTAAAGTAGAACAAGACTATGAACTTATAACCGTATTACCATTAACTTTCTTAATAGATGGAGAAAAAGAAACTAAGGTTGTAGGTAAAACTGGTAATAAACTAGAAATAAAAGGAATTATGATTTCTGCTCCAAAGAAGAATGTCTATTCAGTACTATCAGTTATGGAAGGAGCTGGATTAGAAGTAGTAGATATTACAGTATCAGCTTTAGGAGATTATTATGAAGTAAGAAACGATAATTTAGATAAAAACATAGGAGCTATTATTAATTTAGGACACGAAACCACTAATGTGTCAGTATTCAGTAGAGGTAAACTTATGAATACCGAAACAATTCAATTAGGAGGAATTAATGTTGATAAAGACTTAGCCTATATGTTTAATATAAATGTATTTGATGCAAGAGAAATAAAAGAAAAATTTGCATCTAGTCATAAAAGATTCATAGCATTAAATGATGTATATGAGGTTAAAAACACTGCTGGTGAAGTAATTAAATTAAACCAAATAGAAGTAACTGAGATAGTTATGGATAGATTAGCAGAATTACTTAGATTAGCTCAGAAACAAATATTACTATTGACAAAACAAAATATTTCTTATATAGTAATAACTGGAGGATTAACCGAAATAAGGGCATTTAAAAATTTAGTCTATGAAATTTTAGGAAAAGATGTTATAATATATACAGAAGATACTCTTGGAGCAAGAAATAATAAATATACAACTTCAATTGGAATGATAAAATACTTTATAGATAAGATGGAAGTTAGAGGAAAAGAGTATTCTATGATAGATGAGCAAGATGAAGAGTTACTAATAAATCCAAATAATAAGAATTCAAAGGGGAAAGCTGGTATTACCAAAATATTTGGAAACTTTATTGGAACTAAGGAGGATTAAAAATGAATAATATGTTTGGTTTAGAAATGGATCAGTTAGCAAAAATAAAAGTAATTGGAGTAGGTGGGGGCGGTTGTAACGCTGTAAACAGAATGATAGAATCAGGTCTTAAAGGCGTTGAGTTTATAGTAGCTAATACTGACCTTCAAGTTTTAAATAATTCTCTAGCTCCAATCAAACTACAAATAGGTAGAGAATTAACAGATGGCTTAGGAGCAGGAGCAAATCCAGAAATAGGTAGAGAAGCTGCTCTTGAATCAAAAGGAGAAATAGAAGAAGCAATAAAAGGTGCTGATATGGTCTTCATTACATGTGGTATGGGTGGAGGAACGGGTACTGGTGCTGCTCCAGTAATAGCTGAAATAAGTCAAGATTTAGGAGCATTAACCGTAGGTATTGTTACCAAACCATTTAGTTTCGAAGGTAAAAAGAGAATGAATCAAGCTGTATCAGGACTTGATGAATTAAAGAAACATGTCGATACTTTAATCGTAATACCTAATGATAGATTAAGAGAATTAATAGATAAGAGTACACCAATGCTTGAAGCATTTAGAGAAGTAGATAACGTACTACATAGAGGAGTACAATCAATATCTGACTTAATTGCAGTATCAGGTTTAGTTAACCTTGACTTTGCTGATGTAAAAGCAATTATGAAAGATAGAGGTAATGCATTAATAGGTATAGGTGTAGGCTCTGGAGAAAACAGAGCAACAGATGCTGCTAAACAAGCCGTATCTTCACCACTTCTTGAAACATCAATAAATGGTGCAACAGATGCTATAATAAATGTAACTGGTGGTGCTTCACTTACATTATTTGAAGTAGAAGAAGCTGCTGAAGTAATTAGAACCGCTGCTAATACAGATATTAACACAATATTTGGAGCAGTAATTAATGAAAACCTAAATGATGAAGTAATTGTTACAGTAATAGCAACAGGCTTTGAAAATCAAAGTGAACCACTATATCATAGTTTCAATTCAACTAGAAGAGAAGACATCTTTAGAGAAGGAACTAGTGATATAGATATCGATAACGATTTAGATATTCCACCATTCTTAAGAGATAGAGATAATTATTAAAGAAGATACTAGTTTATCTTCTTTTACTTTACATTTAAATTAACATATAGTAAACTTAGTAGACATTTTATAAATATATTGATATAATTATACTAGGAGTTGTAAGATATGAAAGAATTAGAAACAATTGAAGGTATTGGACCTAAAACAAAAGAATTACTTAATAAAATAAAAATATATACAGTAGAAGATTTATTAAATTACTATCCATATCGTTATGATATAATAAAAAGAAGTGATTTAAGTAATCTATCTGATGGAGATAAAATAATAATAGATGGTATAGTTGAAGGACAACCCACTACTATATATATAAATAAAAGTTTAAAGAAAATGATTTTTAGAATTAGTACCAAAACAATGATACTTAATATAACATTATATAATAGAGTTCATTTATATTCAGATCTAAAATCAGGTAAAGAAGTAACAATTATAGGTAAATATAATAAACTAAAGAATACAGTAATAGTATCAGATATAAGATTCGGTTTATTACCACCATCTGCTAAAATAGAACCTATTTATTATACTACAGAAGGATTAACAGTAAAACAAATAAGTAAATTTGAAGCTATAGCTTTAGAAAATGATTATGATGTAATAGACTTAGTACCTAGATATATAGAAGAAAAATATAATTTAATGAATAAAAAATCTGCTATTAAGAATATTCATGTACCAGAAGATATCTTATTACTAAAAAAAGCAAGACAAAGAATTAAGTATGAAGAATTATTTATGTATGTACTTAAAATTAATTATTTAAAGAATAAAATCAATAATGATAATTTAGCAATAGAAAGAAATATAGATAAAGATAAATTAGATAAATTTATTAAAAGTTTACCATTTGAACTAACTTTAGATCAAGATAAAGCAGTTAATGATATAATTAATGATTTATCTATAAAAAAGAGAATGAATAGATTACTACAAGGAGATGTAGGTTCAGGTAAAACAATAATTGCTTTAATAGCAGTATATGCTAATTATTTATCTAAGTATCAATCAGCCCTAATGGCTCCTACTGAGATACTAGCAGTACAACATTACGAAGAAGCAAAGAAAATATTTAGTAAATATAAACTTAATATAGCACTATTAACTTCAAGTACCAGTAATAAAGATAAAAAGACTATCTATGAAGAATTAGAAAATGGTAAGATAGATTTAATTATTGGTACACAAGCACTAATTCAAGAGAATGTCAAGTATAAGAAGTTAGGCCTAGTAATAACAGATGAACAACATCGTTTTGGCGTTAACCAAAGAGATACTTTTAAAAGTAAAGGTATAAGTCCTGATGTTCTTTCAATGAGTGCAACACCAATACCAAGAACATATGCCTTAACAATCTATGGTGACACCGATGTATCTTCAATTAAGAGTAAACCTAAAGGTAGAAAAGAAATCATTACAGTATTTAAAAAAGAAAAAGATATTACTGATGTTCTAGAAATGATGAAAAAAGAACTAGAACTTAACCATCAAATATATGTCGTAGCCCCAATGATTGATACCGAAAGTGATAGTGAAAAAGAAAGCGTATATGATTTAGAAGAAAAAATGAATAAAGCTTTTGGTAAGATTAGTAAGATAGGTATCATTCATGGTAAATTAGATCCTAAAGATAAAGATAAAGTAATGAAAGACTTTGAAAAAAATAAAATTAATATCCTAATATCTACTACTGTTATTGAAGTGGGAGTTAATGTTCCAAATGCTTCAATGATCGTAATCTTTAATGCTAATATGTTTGGTTTATCTACTTTACATCAATTAAGAGGAAGAGTAGGTAGAGGAGATACACAAAGCTATTGTGTACTAGTAGCTAAAGAATCAGAAGAAAGACTTAGATTCTTAGAAAACACTAGTGATGGCTTTGAAATTAGTGAATATGATTTCCAAACAAGAGGTGAAGGCGATTTATTTGGAACAAGACAAAGTGGAGAATTAGGTCTTAAAATGGCTAATATTAAGAGAGACTTCAAGATGCTACTTAAAGCAAAAGAAGATGCTGATGAATTTATAAATATGCTTTTAACATTTGAAACCAATCCAGAATTTGGACCAATACTAGAAGAACTTAAAAAGGTTGACACTCTAGACTAGTTTACATATTTTATAAAAAAAGTGTAAACCAAATAAAAAACTATTGTATTTTATAAAAAAATATATTATGATTAATATGTCATAGAGATATGACCACACTCTACGAAGTAAAATGTAGGTGTGATAACCAAAACCCCCTGAAATTCCCCTCGAGAGAGGGGAATACTTTTGTTTATAAGGGATTTTTTACTATTTTGGATTTATCTAGATACCACACTAGATACCAAATATTAGTTTTTAGATACTAAATTATTTTTTTATTAGAGTTTATTTAAATACCTAGATTTAAATTATCTATGGTATTTTTTACATTAGTTAGATTATTAGGAAACATATGAGCATAGGTATCTAATGTTTCTTTAGTACTAGCATGTCCTAAATATTTTGATACAGTTGTTACTGGGTGACCAGTGTTTATTAGTAAAGAAGCACAACTATGTCTAAAAGAGTGTAGTGGAATTCTTCGGATATCCGCATTTTTGGCAATTCTACCATTAATTCTAGACATCATTCCAAAAGTTAATGGATCATGTTCTCCGAAGATAAACCATTTGTCATTGAAGCCATAGTACTTCTTTTTTTCATTGTATAAATTTACTAAATCGTTATATAAGACATCAGTGAGAGGTAATGTTCTAATACTTTTAGATGTTTTAGGTGGTGTTAATTCATAATACTTTTGACTATCTTTAACGCTATTAGCTTGTTTAGTAATAGATACTAGCTTGTTATTCCAATCTATATCTGACCATTGAAGTCCACGACATTCACCACGACGTAATCCACAATAATATAACATTTCAAACATTGCTTTATCATTTAGACTAGTAGTTCCTGTGATATATTTTTGAAATTCTTCAAAAGTGTAAACATCTTTTTCTACTTTCATTTCATTAGGGTCTTTAAAGAACTCTATTTTTTTATAAAATTTCATTAAATTAATATCATACATTTTCATTCCCCAATTAAGAATAATTTTCAAAAACTTTTGAACATCATTTCTAGTAGAACATTTAATAGGTTTGTTCCATAAATCTTGTTGGAACTTATGATATAGGTTTCCGTCCATAGCTTTTAATTTAACATTTTCAAAATCAGCAAAATATCTTCTTCTTTTTAAATATGTTTCCATTGTTCTTCTTCTAACTTTATTTTTTTGAGATTCGATATATTGGTCGGTTAGTGTACCAAATGTCATATCCATATCTCCACCAAATTCAACCTTACTATTTAGAAACTCTCTTTCAGCGTTCATAGCATCTAATTTAGTTTTATATGCTTTAGAAAAACTTTTTTTCCATTTTCCGTTTTTATCTTTTTCATTCCAATAATATTTATATTTACGACCATCTTTAGTCCATTGATTTTTTGGTAATTTATATATTCCCATATTTCATTCCTCCTTTTTGTTGGGATTTATAAATATACCAGTTCGTAACAATTATATTTTATCATACAAACTACGAATATTTATAATCATCTCTCAAAATCATCTTTAGATTTTAAATGTTTCTTTAAATAACTATTTGTTTTATCAATAGCAAAATCTATATCATTTGCTTCATACCAAGTATATGGTATATGAAGAATATCAAATATTTTAGAAGTTAGTGAGAATATTTTATTTTGAATTCTCTTTTTAAACATCTTAAATTCATTAGTTATTTCTTCAAATTTGTTTTTCCATATATTTATTTCATTATCTTTTTCACTAATAATTTTCTTTTGACTATCAATAATTCTATTTTGTTCTTTATAAGTTTTACCTGATTTAAAATCATTAACTTCTTTAGTTAGAAGTTTAATTTCTAAATCCTTTTTAATATTATCTTCAGCAAGTTCTTTTGAGTAAGTAGATAGATTATCTATATCTTCATCTTTATATTGCTTAATAATACCTTTTTTAATAGGATTTAAGATATCTTTTGATGTTTCTTTATCAACTTTATCAATAAATCTATTCTCGGCTTTATTTGCCTCTTTTAATAGCTCGTTTTCTTTTCTTATTTCTTTATTTAAAGCATTTAATTCAATTTGTTGTTTCATAGCATTAGTTAGATGAGTTTTATCTCCACCAATTTCACCTCTAAATAAGTTATAACCTTTTGACTTAATAAATTCGTTATAATCATCTTGGAGTAGAGTATAAGAAGCATTGCCACCTTTTTGTTTCCAAAATTGATCAGAGTTTAGAAATTTACCTTCAACTGTTTCATAGATATTATTTCCATTTTCATCTTTCTTTTGAATTGGTACTAATTTCTTTTCTCCTTTTTTATTAGTTATTTCATGTTTTAATTGATGACCATTTTCATCTAACTCAAATACTTTTCTCTTAACTTCATTAACTACTGGAGTGAAATATATATGCATATGTGGAGTAGATTCATCAAGATGTATTGCTGCATATCTTATATTTTCTTTTCCTAAGAAGTTAGAAATAAAGTTAAGACTTTCATCAAAAAATCTTTTTATTTCAGTTGGTAATTTATGGTTTTCATCTATAACAACATGTCTAATTGGTTTACCAGCGTTATCTCCAGTTTTATAAACTTCTCCAGTATCTTTAAATTCCATTCCGTAATGTTCAAAGAATTCTTGACCACTTGTTATGATTAAACCATTCAATACTTTTGTACTTTTCTTATTTGGATTATAGTTTATATTGTTAGAATAAAGATAATCATATGTAGAACTTGCTAGAGTAGGTCCATCATAATTTATTAATTCTATATTATATGGAGTTCTAGTACTATCATATTTACCAGAACCTTTTCTTTCCTTTAATTCTTTATCAAGTCCACCAATATCTGATGCTTTAAACTTTTCTAATCGTAGTGCTTGTTTTCCTGAGTACATTTATTTTGACCTCCTTTCAATGCTTGTTTTAAAATAATACTCTATCTCACTAGGGCATAACATATGCCCAACCGTGAGCTAAGGAATATTCCTTAGAATCCTTTATGCTTGTAATAGCTAGAGCCAATACCTAATAAATAGGTAAAGGCATTCGCTATCACAAGATTAATTAAACGATATACTATATCATTTAATTAATGGATAATGAATTCACTATCGCCACTTCCAACCTTACAGGTCAGAACGTGCCACTTTCATTCATTATTTTCATAAGGTTCTTCATAGGAACAATGCCATAATCTCTCGTTAGCAGTTCTTTTACTTGTTATATGAAGACCTTCTTTCTCCAACAAACTTAGGTTTCTTTGAATTAAACTTCCAAGTTGTGTTGGCGTTAATAAAATATTTGTTTTAGATAAGATATCTGATATTGTATAATCAAAATCTTTCCTAGCAACTGCATATTTTATAAATAGAAGTAGATTATAATCAGTCTCATCATCAGTATTCTCATCGATAACGCTAAATGTTTGATTTTCATTTCTTTTCAAATTTAATTCTAATCTACTAAAATCTCTACCTTTATAATCTAAAGTTAGTTTATTACAATTACTTTTTGACTCTTTTAATTTCATAATTCCAGATGCATCAGCAGTTAGTCCGACACTACCCATAATTCCATTACTTTTATTTAAGTGATGTGTAACAAATAATGTGCAGTTATATTTTCTACATATTTCTTTAAACTTTTTGAATACAACATTATTTATTTCTTGATAATCATTTTGATTATAGTCACTATCAAATTTAATGTCTTTAAACATATCAATTATTACGAATAAGGGTTCTTTATCAAAGGTTAATTCATGAATATCTCTTTCAATATCTCTGATATAAAAATCTGGAATATCATCTATATCTATAATGTGAAGTTTATTTACATTAGGTTTCAAATTCATTAATTTAAATCGGTCTTGTAATTGATTTATATCGCCCTCTGTGGTAATATATAAGACATGAGAGGGATTTACTTTGAATCCTAAAAAATCTTCTCCAGTAGTAAGAGAGAAGGCAAGTTGCTGAGCAAACATTGACTTGCCAACCTTAGGATGAGATACAAGTAGATAAACTCCATTTGATATCATTAGGTTTTCGACGATGATATCTTTTTTTATGCTTTTATTTACTTCGTTTATTTGTTTCAATTTGTATCTCCTTTCTTACATATTTTTAATTAATTCTTTACTAGAAACTCTAGATTCTAAATAAGGAATATCTATATCAAAGAATGCTACAACTTCTTTAGTTGGTACAACAGACTTTGGAATAAGATAACCTTGTTTTTCAAGCTTTTCTTTTATTTTCTTTTTAGCCTTTAGTGCAGAATTTCTTCCTAGATGCCCAAGTTTCATAATATCTTCTAGGGTGCACCATTGCTTAGCTATTAATTTTAATGTTTCTTCTGCAGACACATATTTTTCCTCCTTTCGTATTAATTTTTTTGTGGTGATACATAAACGTAATATGTATCATCTAATGAATTATAGATAATATATTTTTTCTTTCTTAATTCTCTAAATGCTAGAGCAACATCTTTTCTACTATCATTACCAAGAGAGTAGAGGTCGATATTCTCTAGTTCATCATTAGATCTAACTAATAGAGAGTTAAGCATACCTATTGCACTAACTGATAAATCTTTAGGTATTACATATTCATTAGTAGATTCTTTCTTAAATAATCTCATACAAATCCTCCTTTCTATAATTGTGTCCGATATTAAGGACAATTTAAATATAACATTGTCCGAAAAAGATGTCAATACTTTTTGTCCGAAAATATAGACAAAACGATAAAAAAGTGTTAAAATTAAATTATGAAGGAAGAAAAGGGAAGAAAGAAGTGATTAAATGAACTCAGAAGAACTTAAGAATTTAATTGAATCAGCAAGAATAGAAAAAGGTATTTCTCAAAGAGAACTTGCTAAATTAACTGGTATTAGTAGAAGTACTTTAAACGATTTAATTAATGGGAAAATAAAAAAAGTAGATATTGATGATCTACGTAAGATTGCTGAAACTTTAGATATGTCATTACAAAAACTATTAAAGGTTGCAGGTTATGATGAAATGCTTTTTTATTTTTCTAAAGATAAATATGCCAATAAATCCAGTAAGGATTTAAAAGAAATGATTAAAAACTATGAAGATTCTCAAATAGAATTACTAGACTTTGATACTGAAAAAAGAAAAAAAGTAAGTGATGCAAGACAAAAATTATTTTATACAATAGAACACTTACAAATAATGAAAGATAATAAAGATAGTTTATATACAATAGATAAAGCGATTGAGGATATTCAATACGCCTTTGACGAATTAGAATTTGCAGAACATAAATATGATTATAGTAAATTACCAAAGAAAAACTAATTTATAGAACGAAAAATTCAGAAAATTCGTTCTATGAAAAAATATAAAACGAAAAATCAAAAAAATTTGTTTTAAGAAAAATTATAAAAATTAAGAGGTGAGAAAATGAGAACAATAACTAAATAAGTATGGCATAAACTTTGATTATACCGAAAAAAGGAGGCATAATATGTTAGAAATAAAAGATTTAACAATATCTATTAGTGATAGATATTTAATTAAAAATTTAAATTTAATACTAAATAATGGTGATAAACTTGCTATTATTGGTGAAGAAGGAAATGGAAAGTCCACTTTATTAAAATCAATTTTAGATATTTGTGAATATGCTGAAATAAGTGGAAATATTAATCTAAAAGGCAATAGAATTGGTTATTTAGAACAATCTATTAGTACTGATAAATTAGATAAAAGTGTATATGAATTTTTGTTTATTGATGAAAGTGATTATTATGATAAAATTAATAATCTATATAAATACTTAGACTTGATTAATTTAACTGATGATATTTTAAAACAAAAAATAAAAACATTATCAGGTGGTGAAAAAGTTAAAATTAGTATTTTAAAATTACTATTAAATGAATATGATATCTTATTTTTAGATGAGCCTACTAATGATTTAGATATTGAAACATTAGAATGGTTAGAAAAATTTATTAATAATACTAATAAGCCAATTATGTATGTTTCACATGATGAAACATTATTAGCAAATACAGCAAATATGATTTTACATTTAGAACAAATAAAAAAGAAGACTGAATGTAGACATACATTATTAAAAATTGATTATGACACTTATGTTGAACAAAGACTTAGAAAAATTGAAAAACAAACACAAGTAGCAAGATCTGAAAAAAGAGAATTTAACAAACAACAAGAAAAACTACAAAGAATAATGCAAAAGGTTGAATATCAACAAAATACAATCACAAGAGCTGATCCGCATGGAGCGAAAGTTTTAAAAAAGAAAATGCATTCATTAAAATCACAAGAGAGAAAACTAGATGAAACAGAATTAACCGAAGTACCAGATGTTGAAGAAAGCATTAGTTTTTCATTCGAAGAAGTAGAAATTCCAAGAACAAAAAATATAATCAATTTAAATATAGATGAATTAAAAGTATCTGATAAGGTATTATCTAAAAACATAAGGTTAGATGTAATTGGCAATGTACATTTATGTATTATAGGTAAAAATGGTGTTGGTAAATCTACACTAATTAAATTAATTTATGGCGAATTAAAAGATAGAAATGATATTAAGGTTGGTTATATGCCACAAACTTATGATGACATCTTAAATAATTATAAATATGTATTAGATTTTGTTTGTCCTAAGGGCAGTAAAGATGAAATTACAAAAGCAAGAATGTTTTTAGGAAATATGAAATTTACTCAAGATGAAATGATTAGTAATATTAAAGATTTAAGTAATGGGACCAAGGCAAAACTATTTCTTATTAAATTAGTATTAGATAAATGTGATGTTTTAATACTTGATGAGCCTACAAGAAATGTTAGCCCATTATCAAATCCTGTTATTAGAAAAGTTTTAAAAGAATATAAAGGTACTATAATTAGTGTATCTCATGATAGAAAATATATTAATGAAGTAGTAAATGCCCTTTATATTCTAACACCAGATGGATTAGTGAAAGAAAGATAAGGAGGTATCTATGGGAAAAGTAATATTAGTATGTGGTAAAATTTGTAGTGGTAAAAGTTATTATTCAAAACAATTAAAAGATTCATTAAATGCAGTAATAATTTCACCAGATGAAGCTACTTATGAATTAATAAATAATGAGCAAGGAGAATTTTATAATGTCTTTTCTGAAAGATTGAATAAGTATTTGACTAGAAAAGTTGGTGAAATTGCTAAAGCAGGCGCTAATGTAATTTTTGAAAGAGGACTTTGGTCAAGTAAAGACAGAAAAGAAATAAAAGAATACTATAAAAATAATGATGTAGATTGTGAAATACATTATGTATGTGTCGATGATGATACTTGGAAACAAAATATTGCAGAAAGAAACCAAAGAGTATTAGATGGTAACGGTGGCTCTGATTTCTATTTGGATGAAGGATTAATGAAAAAACTAGAATCTAAATGGGAAGAACCTACTGAAGATGAATACGATGTAATTTATAAAGTAAAAAGATAAAAACAATATTTATGACACTATGACACTATAAATGCTTGAGGAGTATTCACAAACAGTGTGTCATTGTGTCATATAATAATACAATTAAAAGATTTATGATATAATGGTTATATAAAAGGGAAGCGCTAGTACAGGCTTATATTTTATAAGTTTTTGTATTGGCGTTTTTTAGTAGTAAGGAAGTGAACAAAGTGACTAATAAGGATGAAAATATTGTAAAAAAATTAAATAAAGTAGATTTTCATATACATAGTATTGCAAGTACAAGAGATGGTGATAAAGTAAAATTTAATACTATTGATAATATAAATATTTTAGTTAATAAATTGATAGAAAATGGTGTTAGTATGGCTGCTATTACCGATCATAATGCATTTGATATAGATATGTATAATAAGTTTAAATCCTTTGAAGGAGACAAGTTAAATAAGGTTTTACCAGGAATTGAATTTGATGTTGAATTTGAAGGAAAAAGAATACATATAATTACTATATTTAATGATACTGATTATTCAAAAATCAAAGAAATACCTAGAGTATTGGCAGAAACACCTTTTGATAACAAAAAGAAAAATGCATATACAGAAAAAACATATAAAGATATTTTAAAACAAATCGATACCAATGTTTTATTAATAGCACATCAAAAAAGTGGGATAAGGGCGAATAATCAAAATGAAAATTTATCAAAGATTGGAGAGAGTGAATTTGACTATATTATTGGTATTGATTATTTTGATGCAGTTGAATTTAGAAGTGGAAAAGTTGAAGGAATATTAAAAGATTATAAAAAGGAAAAAGATTTGGATAATTTGAGATACATTACTGGTACAGATTGTCATGATTGGTCTGTATATCCTCAACAAGATAAAAAAGATAAAAGCGATATAAAATATAGTTATTTAAAGTGCTTACCAACATTTAAAGGCTTGGTGATGTCTCTAACTGATTCAAAAAGAGTTACTACTGCATATTATGAATTAAAACAACCGTTCATTAATAATATTAATTTATCTGTAAATGGTAGTCAGTATACTATACCTCTATCTCAAGGTTTAAATGTAATAATTGGTGATAATAGTATTGGGAAAAGTTTAATATTAGAATATTTAATTGATTCAACATTTAGCAATATAAAATCTATTTCTAAAAAAAATGGATATAAAAATTATATGAAAAATTTAAAATTAAAAATTGATTCATTTAGTAAAGAAGAAGTAAAAAAAATTCATTATGATTCTCAGGGTAAAATTAGAGAATTATTTCAATCTGGTACTAAATTATTAGATATACCTTTCTTTAAAAATAAATTTAAAAAATTGGATAATACAGAAATAGAAAATAAAGTAATGGATTATGCTAATAGGGTAATTAATAAGATAAATATTAATCAGAATACAGAAGCAATTAATACTGAATTAGATTATGATGTATCAATACCTTCAGAAATAGAAGATAAAACTTATCTATTAAGAATTACGGACAACCTTAATTTAAAAACATATGATTATAAAACCATATGTACAAGTTTAAATAACATAATTATTGCATTACAAAAAATTAATGATTTAGAAGGTTTTAATGATTCAAGAATAATAAATAGTATTATAAATAAATTAGTTAAATTAAAAATAAAATATACTATAAAAAATCAAGAACAATCATATAAACAAACTATTGCTTCCAAAATTAAAAATATATGTTCAAAATATGAAGAAGACAATAAAGAAAAAGCTGAATCTCAAGAAAATTTACTAATAGAGTATAAGCAAAATATTGTAACTGCAAAGAATAAAATCATAAAAAAAATAAAAGATTATAATAAAAAAGAATATAAAATTTTAGATTTATTTGAAACAATTGAGATTAATAGAGAGGTTAATCCAGAAGGAAAATATAGTTTTGTGACCAAAACTTTAAGTGAAAAAATCACTAAAAGTGATGTTAGCAAAATATTGACTTTTCCATTTTCAAATCTTTCATCCGTAGAAAGACTTGAAAAATTTAACAAGAGTGATTTTGAAAGTAAATTAAAAAAATCATTAAAAAATACTGGAGATGATTTTGAAACAGTATATAAAGAAGCAGTTAAAGATTATTTGAATAAGAAAGTATTAAAACAAGAAACACATATATATATTAACGACCAAAAAATTCCAAATGGTAATTCTCAAGGGAAAAATGCTTTAATTTATTTAGATGTCATGGCAGATGAAAAAACTAATAAACTTTATATTGTTGATCAACCAGATGACGATATATCTCATTTAAAATTAAAATCTGATGTTATAAATATTATGAGAAGAATGAGTGATAATAAGCAAGTTCTATTTATAACTCATAAGCCAGAATTGGTTGTAAATTTGGATGTAGATAATGTTATAATATTGAAACAAGTGGATGATAGTATTGAAGTAAATAGTGGTGCATTAGAATATGAAAATGAAGAAAAAAATATAAATATTTTAAAGGATGTAGCAGAAATACTTGATGGTGGTGAAGAAATTATAAGAAAGAGGTGGAAAAGATATGATAAATAAAGTTATATTTTCTTTAGATATAAATGGTGATTCATTAATTATTAAAGTAGATGATAAAAAAAGTAAAACGATATCTTTAAAAAATAAAAATATAAATACTATGGAAATATATAATATGTTGAAATATGATAAATCTAACGAATACATATTAAATTCTTCTAAAATCCCAGATGAAGAGATAAATGGTAAAGATCAAGAAATAAAAAGGTTATATAATTATACATATGATCTTCTATCACAAATCATTGATGCTGTAAATGATGAAAACAAACGAATTGCTAAAGAAGAAAAAGAATTATCAAAAAAATCCTAGATACCAAATCTAGATACTAATTACAAAAAATAAAGTTATTTTAATAAACTTTAGTAAATTTAAGAAAATGAAAAAGCCTTATTTTATAAGACTTTAGATTATTATTAAATTGTTGCGAACTGGTATTAAGATTTCCCCCTGAAGGAGCCCTAAACTGGGCTCCGCTTTTATTTTTAGTTCTAAATTAAATGAAGTGTTTTTTTGTATTATGATATGATTATTTGTAGTATTGTCAGGAACTAGTAATGAGTTTCGGTAGGAAACAGTTTTTTGAAATTTTTGGCTCTTTATTTGCATTGTTGTTATATTTCCAATTAAATATAAATATTGAAATTTCATTGGAGGTGATGCCTATAGTTATACAAAGTCTAACAATATATTTTGCTGTTTCTGGCAATGCTACTAATATCACATATTTAATGAAGAAAAAGAATAGGTAATAGGAGAATATTATGCAAAATTTATTTGATGATTGTTTAAAAAAGGCTTATCTGAATATGATTCAAAATATTTATCAACATATCAATATGTAATGTTATTGTCAAAAAATAGTGTTATTAAATCTTATTTTTCTAATGTTGATTATACTTACTTTATTGAGTATCCAGTATCTGATAAAGAGTATAATTCACCGTTAGGAGTTCTAGAAAGTGAAATATCACTTACTGGTAGTGATGCGGGAGTAATATATGAAAATATCAATGGACAATTTCATGCAATAACTTTTATTGATTTAAAAAAATAATCATAGAGTATAGAAAAAAATTTTAGAAAGAGTTAATAAATATATATATAATAGATATTATGTGGTATAATTATCTTAGGTGATAGATATGCAGTCTTATAATTTAGAATATTTAAATGAAGTTGAATTTAAGAAAAGAGAAAGAAATTTGAAAAAATATAGTAATTATACTTATGAAAAGTTAGTTTTTAATGTTTTTCCGGAGTTAATGAAAGGTAATTTTAAAGGCAAAATAGTATCTTATGATACTAAAAGGAAGATTACTAAGTATGAATTGAAATTACCTATTGATTCTGATTCTACACTATCTGATATGAATGAAAATTTTACTTTGCACTACGTGGTATATGAAAATAAAGATTTGGTAATTTTAGACACGATAACACCAGAAACATATCAAATAGGGTTAAATTCCTATAAGGGCGTTGCTATTAATAAAGCCAATACAGAACGAGTGTATAGAGTTAATTTATTAAGTAGTTTAAATCCTATAACTATAACAACCGAACCGAAAGCATCAAGCCAAGTTAAAAATACAGAAACTATTAAAAAAAACAATAAAGTAAATAAAAAAGAAACAGAATATATATTTATATCTATAATTTTAGTTTTAATGATTTGTGTATCTTTTTCTTATTTTCTTTATTTTTTCTCTAAAGTGCAACGTTAAAACATTATATCAAAATTAGATGTAAATTATATAATAAGCGTTAAATAATCAACGGAGACACTATTTTTCATTAGACTAAGAGAAGAATATTCTCTTTTTTTGTTACATTCATTATTTTTATGATATAATTATTATAGTTTATTTTTGAGGTGATTTATATATGGAAAGATATAAAGAAATAGAAAGAAGTATTATAAAAAAGTATCGTAAAGAGATATGGAGTAAATTTATAAAGGCAGTTAAAGAATATGAACTAATAAAAGAAAATGATAAAGTAATGGTATGTATATCAGGAGGTAAAGATTCCTTTTTACTTGCTAAATGTATACAAGAATTAGAAAGACATGGTAAAGTACCATTTACTGCTGAATATGTTGTAATGAATCCTGGATATAGTGAAAAACATAGAGATAATATATTAGAGAATGCTAAGATATTAAATGTACCAATAAGAGTATTTGAAAGTGATATCTTTGAAGTAGTAGATAAAATTAGTTATGATAGTCCCTGCTATATGTGTGCTAAGATGAGAAGAGGATATTTATATAGTAAAGCTAAAGAGTTAGGTTGTAATAAAATAGCTTTAGGCCATCATTTTAATGATGTTATTGAAACAACACTATTATCAATGTTTTATGGCTCTGAAGTAAAAACAATGATGCCTAAACTACATAGTGATAACTTTCCTGGTATTGAGTTAATTAGACCATTATATATGGTTGAAGAAGCATCAATAATATCATGGAAAAATAGTAATAATTTAACTTTTATAAATTGTGCTTGCAAATTTACCGAAAGAAATTATAATACTAATGATGGTGCTAGTAAGAGAAAAGAAATAAAAGAATTAATTAAAGAATTAAAAAAGAATAATCCTAGTATTGATCGTAATATCTTTACTAGTATGAATAATGTTAATTTAAATTGTATTCTAGGTACTAAGACTAATGGTGTATATAAAAGCTTTCTAGAAGATTATGATAAGGAAATAGAACATGAAAAAGAATGAAGAAAAAACTAATGTAATTAGAATATTAGAACAAAATAAAATAAATTTTAAAGTATATAACTATATTAATAGTACTGCGATTAGTGGTACTGAAGTAGCAGACTATCTAGGTGAAGATTATAATATAGTATTTAAAACATTAGTAACCATTGGTAAATCAGGTAATCATTATGTATTCTTAGTACCAGTAAATAAAGAATTAGACTTAAAAAAAGCCGCCATAGTAGTAGAAGAAAAGAGTATCGAGATGATTAAATCTAAAGATTTACTTCCCCTTACCGGATATATTCATGGAGGATGTTCACCAGTAGGTATGAAGAAATATTTTCCAACTGTTATTGATAAAAGTGCAAAAAATCAAGAAAGAATAATCTTTAGTGGAGGTAAAATCGGTTATCAAATAGATACTACACTAGAAGAATTAGCTAAAGTAATAAATTATACATTAGAAGATATAA
>ENA-OPNH01000332-OPNH01000332.1-human-gut-metagenome-genome-assembly--contig:-NODE-332-length-46654-cov-7.842958_pt1 | contig 46654 bp, 48 predicted proteins | sample MGYA00241537_ERZ501771 | MGnify/ENA primary metagenome ERZ501771 (study PRJEB25962, sample SAMEA2042608) | human gut metagenome | biome: human gut; feature: human-associated habitat; material: faeces...
ACAATAGAAATTAATATTTTTTTACAAAAGGGTCACGATGTCTTGACAAAAATTATTTTGCATAAATTTTACAATTTATCAAAAAAAAGTTCAATAGTATTAGTAAGAACATCTCTATAACTAAAACTTTTAACCTCATCGCTATCAGTTTTAATAATAAAAATATAATTATAAGTCTCTGATATTATCCCTGAATATTCTTCTTTTTTATTTCTACTACCATTATATATAATCTTAACATTATCACCTAGTTTACTATCTATATTATTCTTAATTTTTTCAATAGTCATAATTATCTAGGATACCCAATATACATAGTACCCTTAGTAATAATCCCCCCTATTCCATCTGCACCATATTTAGTTTTAGCAAGTATTTTAATCAAATCAATATTATTATTTTTATCTGAAAAAGCAAGACAAGCCGCTATAATAGCAGGATCAAGTGCATGAATATTAATTCTTTTAGGACTTGAAGCAAAATTAGCACCTGCCTTAATTAGCTCTTCATAATTAGACTGACAAGCACCTGCTATTATAAATAACTTTTCATGTGAACTCTCATATTTTCTAGCTTCTTTCACAGCCAAAACAAAATTACTAGTATTTTTATAATTATTACCACTTCTTTTCTTTCTATAATAAGCATCATGACCAGTAATAACTAAAATATCAGGATTATATTTTTTTAAATTATCACTTACAACCTCAATAAGATTATTTTCATCAACATAAACTCCATAAGCCTTTAATCTATTTTTTTTATAAAAATTCATACACTTTTCTAAATATTCATTATCACCATCAATATGAAGAATTCTGCCAGGTAAATAAAAATACTCATCTCTTTCTAATGACCTATACCCGTCAATCTCTGGAGAAAAATCATCAATAGAATTAGAATTATATATTTTCAAATCATCACTAGGACTATCTGCAAATAATCTAACTACTACCCCTTTTAAAACATAAATGTCTTCCTTAATATCAATAATTTTAAATATAATATCATTATCATAAGATTTCCTAGTAACTAAATCACCAATATTAAACATACTATCACCCATAAAATAATATGATATAAAAAAAAATATATAACAAAAAAGAGCTACTTTAGTAACTCATTTGAAATTTCAACAAAAACATAATATGGAATCTTTTCACTTCTCATGCTAAGATCATAACCATATTTTTCTAGCACTTTAGAAACAATATCTAAATTATATTTATTTATTAAATTATTTTTAATTGTCTTTCTCTTAAATTGAAAAGAATCTTTAACTAATTTATCAAAATGTTCAAAAGAAGTAAGATCTTCAAGATTATCTTTTCTTATCATCTTAATAACAGCAGAATCAACATTAGGAGTCGGATAAAAAGCCTTCCTATCAACATCAATAATTTTCTCTATATTAAAATAATAATTAAGAAGAACAGTTATCTGACCATATTCTTTTGTACCAACAGGAGCAGATAATCTTTCCGCCACCTCTTTTTGTATCATAATAACAATCTCATTAGCGGGTATAGTTTCCATAACAAATTTACTAACAATTGGTGTGGTAATATAATACGGTAAATTAGCTACTATATAAATATTTTTATAATTATATTTCTTTAAATCTTCTTTAACATCACGATATAAAAAATCATCCCATATAATATCATAGTTATTAAATTCCAACAATTCTCTACTAAGAATTTTTTTTAACCTAGTATCAATTTCATATAAAAGTACAAAATCGGCCTTCTTAAGCAATTTTTTAGTTAAATTACCACTACCAGGTCCAATCTCAATAACCATATTATTTTCTTTATAATCAATAGCATTAGCAATATTATCAACTATACTATCATCTATCAAAAAATTTTGCCCTAAACTTTTTCTAAAATCAAAATTATAAATCATTAATATATAACAATAACAAAAATTTCAGTTAGTATTAAAAATACCGAAATTAATGTTAATCCTAATCCAATTTTACCAATATTACTTTTTTTATTAACTAGAGCAAAAATTAAAGAAATAATCGTAAAGAACATCGTAGTACTAACAAAACCTAATCCATATATAATTCTTTCATAAGCTTTAGTATACATACCAACCTCACTTATATCATAAAAAAACAATGAAAAAGACAATATAAAAGATATAATACTAAAAACTAAAGTAACAACATTAAAAAGTTTTATATTATTTTTTTTACTTTTTACTTTATTTTCACGTTTTTTTAATATAACTCCACAATTTAAACAAACATAAGCATCTTCATCAACCTTATTACCACAATTTGAACAATACATAAAAATTCCTCCTACTAGATAATTTTACCACATAAAAAAAATAGAATCAATAACTATGATTCTATTTATGATAAGTTTCATTATTTAATATTTTACATGATCTATAAATCTGTTCTAACAATACAACCCTAAATAACTGATGTGGAAAAGTAAATTTAGAAAATGATAATTTATAATTACTTATTTCTTTTATACTTTTATCTAAACCATCAGAGCCACCAACAATAAATATAATATTAGGATTAGTAATAAATATTTTATCTATTTTATTAGCAAGTTCTATAGAAGTAAGCATATTGCCTTCAATCTCTAAAGTAATAACATAATCATTACTCTTAATATGTTGCTTAATTTTAATAGCTTCTTCTTTCATATTAGAGTCATTAACTTCAATAATATCTATTTTATAATACTTAGAAATCCTCTTTTCATAATCAGAAATAGCATCTCTTAAATACTTTTCTTTAACTTTTCCAACACAAATAATTTTAATCATAACTTAACAAGCTCCGTCTCTTTATTTTGTTTAGCAATAATAATATTATCAACATGAGTGTCACTATCATTAAGTCTTTCAATAAGTGTATTATAAGCAAGCTCCTCAGTATTATTATCTTCAGATAAGTGAGCAAGAATAATACATTTAGTATTATTTCCTATAAAAGAAGACAAATATTTAGCCGAATCATAATTAGATAAATGACCTTTATCAGATAATATTCTTTGTCTTAAGTTAAATGGATAACTACCATTATTAAGCATTTCAATATCATGATTAGACTCCATAACATAAACATTTCTATTACTTAAAATATCAAAATACTTCTTATTAATATATCCAGTATCAGTAATATAAACAATAGAGTCATCACCACTTATGATTATATATCCTCTAGAATCAGGAACATCATGAGAAGTCTTAATAGCAATAATATGCATATCTCCAATATCAAATTCATTTTCTAAAAATACAGAATTATTTAAATAATCTAAACTCTTTAACATAACATCTGTAATATAAACAGGAATATTATATTTATTTTCAAACACCTTAAGGCCCTTAACATGGTCAACATGAGTATGAGTAATTAGTACTGCATTTATTTCTTCAGGCTCAACGCCAATATCCTCTAATTTTTCCTTTACATATTTAGCACTATTACCAATATCAATAAGTATTTTTACCTTTTCAGATTCTATATAAGTAGTATTTCCTTTACTACCAGAAGACAAAACACAAATTTTCATCAATATAAATTTAGAGGATTAACAGGAGTTCCACTAGAGCTACCAACCATAACTCCAAAATGTAAATGTGTACCGCCATAAGGATTATAAGAATTAGGTGTAGGTACAACATATCCTGTATTTCCCATAGTTGCAATTTTTTGTCCTCTAGCAACCGTTTGACCAACACTAACATTAATCTCCCTTAAATGCATATAAATAGTATAATAACCTCCTGCATTATGATTAACTATAATATAATTACCTCTTCCACCATTACACCTAGTATAACCTGGTGAACAACCACCAACAGCTTTAACAACCACACCATTATTAGCAGCATATATTGAAGAACCATAACCAACATATATATCTAAGGCATCATGGAAAGAACCCCAACGATATTCAAAATAAGTAGTAATAGTATAAGGTTTGTCAGTTGGCCATGCCCAATAACTTAAATCAGCAACATTAGGAGCATATTTTTGACCCTTAACAATAATCCTATTAATAGCAGGTTTAATTTCCGTAGAGCTAGCAACAGTACCAGAAACCAATTGACCATTAATATACTGACTCTTTCTAGTTACTTTATATAAACCATTTTCACCATCTCTAATAACTTCTTGATAACCAACATATTGACTAGAATCATATTGAATTTCCGTATCATAATCACGTTCTTCTTCTCCAACACTATGTACATCTACAACAACAGATACTATAGGATCGATTAGTCCAACATTTACTTTTTGATTTTCATAAAGTAAATTATTAGCACTTGTAAAACTTGGATTAGCAATCAAAAATTCCTGAACATTAAGCTTATGACTACTAGCAATTGATTCAATACTATCCTCTGCTTTAACTATATAAGTTTCCTGTTCATCAAGTGTTCCATATAATAAATACTTACTAAGTTCATCACTATCAACAAATATTTTTTGATCAGTAGGAATTAAAGCTTCTTTATAAGTAATTTCATCATCAACATCAATATTCTCTATCATACTACCTGAATCTTTAACCTCTTCTTGTGTACCAGCTAAAAACTTCTCATATTGATCTTTATCAACAAAAGCCTTAATAGTATTTTCCAAAGCATCATCAAAAACTTCCTTAGATAATACATAAATATTAGTTGTCTTAGTTTCATTTTCTTCCGAATCTTCACTCTTTACTTTACTAATAATTTTAATTTCATAACCCTTAACAGTAAATTTCTTATTATCAATAATTTTATTATATATCTGTTCATCACTATTAACAGAAGTATCATAGGTAAAATTCTTTTTTATTTCAACTCCTTTAGGAGTATATACAGTATCAACATTGTACTTATTTTTTAATTCTTCTTCTTTAACATTTATATAATCCTCAAAACTTTTCTTAGAAACAATATTACCAATACTTCTACCATCTAAGTAAACAGTATAAACAGTTTGTGGTTCAATAGTAACATTTTTATAAAATACCAATAAAAATATCCCTAAAGAAATAACAATCAGAGAAACAATAACACCAAATCCCCATTTATTATTATTTACCACTACTATCACTCTCCCTCTTTATAGATAAAAATGTTGATGTCTTCTTCTTAAATAACAAATCAATAGTTTTAGTAGGACCATTTCTGTGTTTAAGAATAATAAGTTGAATAGGATTAGGAACCTCGTCACCAACAGGAACTTCAACATCAGGTGCATGAAGTGCCGCAACAATATCAGCATCTTGCTCAATAGAACCAGATTCTCTCAAATCACTAAGAACTGGTTTTTTGTCTTCTCTTTTTTCAACACTTCTTGATAACTGTGATAAAGCAATTACAGGAACTTCAAGTTCAAGTGCCATAGTTTTAAGTGCCCTAGATATTTCAGAAACTTCTTGTTGTCTAGAGCCAGAATATCTAGAAGAAGAATCAATAAGCTGTAAATAGTCAATTATAACAAGACCCAAACCATCACCTTGCGTAGCGAGTCTTCTACATTTAGCTTTAATTTCAGCAGGGGTAACCCCTCCAGCATCATGAAAATAAATATTAGTATCAGCAAGTATACTAATTGCTTCATTAAATCTCTTCCAATCCTCATTTTCTAACTTACCAGTACTAAGTTTCTTATTATCAATTTGTCCAAGAGAACTAATCATTCTCATAATAAGTTGTTCAGCAGGCATCTCTAATGAAAATATTGCAATATTTTTTTTAGTACTCTTGGCAGCAGCTAAAGCCAAATTAAGAGCAAAAGCCGTTTTACCAACAGCAGGTCTAGCAGCAATAATAATTAACTGCGTTGGATGTAATCCTTCAGTCAAAGAATCAAGTTCACCAAAACCAGTAGTCAAGCCATTAATTTTACCACCATTTTTAGATAAAAACTCTAAATCACTTTGAGCTTTACTAAGTACATCCTGTACTTTTCTAAATTCACTTGTCTTTCTAAATTTAGAAATGTTAAGAATATCTTTCTCTGCTTCATCAATAGTATCAGCAGCATTAACTTCTGCATTAGTGGCCTTATTAACAATATCCGTAGCTACTTCAATTATTTTTCTTAAAGTATACTTTTCACTAACTAAATTAATATAATATTCAATATTAGCTCCAGTAGCAACAGAATTAACTACTTCATTCAGATATTCAACTCCACCTACTTCACCAATTTTGTTTATATTAATTAAATATGTTGTAACTGAAGTAATATCTACCGGAGTATCATTCAAATACAATGATTTAATAGCATCAAATATCTTACCATGACTATCTAAATAAAATATATCTTTATCAGCCTCTTCACATCCTCTTTGAAGAGATTCTCTAGACCAAAACATTGAGCCAAGTAAACACTTCTCAGCTTCAATATTTTTAGGTAATTCTTTATTCATAACTCACCTACTTCTTTATAAGTTCAACCCTAACCTTAGCAATAACCCCTTTATATAATTGAACATCTACATAAAACGCTCCAAGTGAAGATAAACTCTCATTCATCATAATCATCTTTTTATTAACGTCATAACCAAGTGCACTTAGTTTCTCACAAATTTGTTTACTAGATATAGAGCCAAATACTTTTCCATCATTTCCTGCTTTAACTTCAAAAGAAAGTTTTTCAGATTCAATTTTCTTTTTAACTTCATTTGCTTCTTTTATATTTTTCTCTTCATTCTTCTTATTATTCTCTATTTCTACTTCTAATCTATCACCACTAGATTTAGTATATTTAACAGCATATCCATTCTTAATTAAATAATTAGTAGCATATCCATCACTAACTTCTTTAATTTCATTCTTTTTACCTTGTTTTTTTAAATCTTTAATAAAAATAACCTTCATTTATATCCCACCTCTTACTTATCTATTATACAATATTTTTATAACAATGTCATTAAAAAAAGAAAAAATATAGCCATTACTGACTATATTATTATTTACAAAATGGAACAAATCCCATGAATCTTGCTCTTTTAACTTCTTGAGCAACATGTCTTTGATGTTTAGCACAAGTACCTGTAAATCTTCTAGGTAAAATTTTACCATTATCATTAATATATTTAGATATAATTGCTACATCTTTATAATTAACAGGTTTTCCTGCACACATATGACATATTTTTTTTCTTTTTTTACGAAATTCAGCCATGTTTATCCTCCTTTTTTAGAATGGTAAATCATTGTCACTAATTTCAATTGAATCTCCAAATGCTTCAAATGGATCCTTATCAACAGATACAGTTTCCATATTATTCATATTAGAAGAAGAGCTTACACTATCTTCTCTAGGAGGTTCAGGTAAACTATTAAAATCATTACTACTAGTATTAGTACCTTTAGAATCTAAAAAACTAATATTATTAGCAAGAATCTCAGTAACATAAACTCTCTTACCATCTTTATCTTCATAATTTCTTGTTTGAATTCTTCCGTCTACTGCTATTTGATTACCTTTTTTTTGATATTTAACAAGATTTTCAGCTTGCTTATCCCAAACTACACAATTAATAAAATCAGCTTCTCTTTCACCATTTGCATTAGTAAAATTTCTATTTACTGCAATTGAAAACTGACAAACATTTCTACCAGTAGATGTAGCTCTAAGTTCAGGATCTTTAGTTAATCTTCCTATCAATAATGCTTTATTCATACTTATTCTCCTTATTTATCTAGGTTAATAACAAGATGTCTAACAATATTTTCATCAATTCTAGCTACTCTATCAAATTCTTTAACAGCAGCATCATCAGATGATTCTATATTGTATAAAAAGTAATAACCCGATTTAAATTTCTTAATTTCATAAGCAAATTCTTTTTGACCTAATTCTTTAGATAAAGTAATCTTAGCTTTGTGATCAGTTAAAATCTTCTCTAATGATTTAACAGTACCTTTAACAGTAGCTTCATCAACATCTGGTCTTACAATAAACATAATTTCATAATTTTTCATTATTACACCTCCTTTTGGACTAACGGCCTATTACTAGGCAAGGAGCTTTCGCTCACAAGTATTATAACAATTTTATCTTAATAAGTAAAGAACTTTTTACAAAAACTTAACTATTTACATAATATTATGACCTAATTTATAATTTTATCTCTTTCCACTATAAATTTCATACCAATCTTTTAATTTATTACCACCATCACTAGCCAATTTCTTTATAAAACTCCAACCAATCTTACAATTATCTTTTATATCACTAAATATATCTTTTGCTTTATTACAGCCTTCTTCATTATTAGAACAAATCTTAACAGATAAATCCAAATAACTACTAACTAATCTATCTTTAACATCAGTATATATCTTATTTCCGTTACTAGATATACTCTTCTTATATCCAGGAATATATTCTTCTATTTTACTATCTATCTTAAGAGCCAAAGCAATAACTTTTATTTTAGTATTATCACTAAGTTCACTAAAAGTATATCCCTTTATTTCTTTATCATAAAAAATAAAATCAACAATATCAATAAAATATTCTTTAGCTTTATCTTTAATACTAACCTTATTACTATTAATATCATTATAATTATTCTCAAAATACTGAATAACATCATTTTCATTTTTTATATCTACACTACTATCATTATTATCTTGTCTAGTTATAGTCTCATCTTCATCTTTATCATTAGACTTATTACTTACTTCATTATTGACAGTAGCTTTACTAGCAGATTTAATATTAGCATCATTATTAGGCTTAAGTTCATTAATAGTTTCTTTTCCTTTACTAATACTAACAATAAACAAAATTAATAACAAAATAAAAATAATAGAAATAATAACTAGTACAATAATATTCTTCTTTTTATCCATAAAACCACCACCAAAATAATATCACTTTTCAAAATAAAAAGCAATATAATTGACAAATATAAAAAAATAAAGTATCATAATAATCACTAAAAAAGGAAGTGACTTTACATATGAAAGAAACAAAGTATATAACCATAGGTACGCCAATAATATCAAATGATATATTTCGTAATATACTAAGACCATTAGATAATTTTAGTCTTAAACCAACCGGAGGTCTTTGGGCATCAAAATTCAATTTACCATATGGAAAAATATGTCCGTGGTTTGATTACCTACTAGATGCTAGAGGAATAGCAAGATCAATATCAGAATATAGAGATTTAACAAAAGCTACTATTTTCACCCTAAAAGAAAATGCTAATATTTTAACAATAAATACTTCTAATCAAATACTTGAACTATCAAAAAAATATCCATCATATTATCAATCATTAAACTATATTTATGAAATAACCGAAAGAAATACAATTTTTGATTATGAAGTGCTATCAAAAGCATATGATGGAATATACATAAACTATGAAAATATATATCGAGAAATAAAATCTGAAGTATTTGATTCTTGGAGTATTGACACCCTACTTTTATTTAATTTAAACTGTATAAAAGAATATCAATCTGTAAAAATTAATGTTAATTTCCATGAGCTTTATCCACTACCATATATAGATATGAAAAAAGATTTAAGTACTCCAAAATTAATATCAAATAGAAGTATAAATTACAATGAAATATATAACTATGTAGAGTCAATATTCAAAGAATTAACTAAAGATATTAAAGTACAATCATTTTCTAACTATGATGAATTTTTTGAAACAATAATATACTATGCCAATGAAGCTCTAAAAATAGCAACAATATCAAAAGAAAAAGAAATAAAATTAATACAAGAATCATTAAAAGAAAATAATCTAGAAATAGCAGAAAAAATAATCATAAGAAATATAGTACTAAATTATCTAAGCGAATATCTATATCAAGAACAAGATAAAATTATAACATTACCAAAAACTCCATCTAGTAAAAGAAAAATGTATAAAATATAATTGTACTAAAATAATATTAATGTTATAATTAAAAACGGAGTGATAACATATGAAAGAAGTAATTTTAGATACAATTGTAGATTCATTAAAATTAATACCATTCTTATTAGTAGCCTTTCTAATAATAGAATTATTAGAGCATAAATTAAATAATAAAACAAAAAACATTTTAACCAAATCAAAAAAAATAGGACCAATAATTGGTTCTCTACTAGGAGTAATACCACAATGTGGTTTCTCTGTAATGGCTACTAATCTATATATAACAAGAATAATAACACTAGGTACATTAATATCAATATATCTATCTACTAGTGATGAAATGTTAATAATAATGATATCCGAAAAAGTAGAAATATCATTAATACTAAAAATATTATTAATAAAAATATTCTTCGGTATAGTATATGGTTTAATAATAGATAAAATAATAAACAAAAAGAAAAAAGATAAAGAAACAAATTATGAATTATGTGATAAAGAACATTGTGATTGCAATCATAGTATATTATTATCAGCAATAAAACACACCTTACATATAACACTATTTATATTTATCATAACACTAATAATAAATACTATATTCACCCTACTAGGAGACAATTATCTATCAAAAATATTATTAAATAATAGTATATTATCTCCATTCATAACTAGTCTAATAGGATTAATACCAAATTGTGCTGCTAGTGTAATATTAACAGAATTATATTTAAATAGCACCATATCATTAGGAGCCTTAATTGGAGGTCTCCTAACAAGTAGTGGTTCTTCTCTATTAGTATTAATTAAAAATAATAAAAACCAAAAAGAAAATCTATCAATTATCCTATTACTCTATGCATTAGGAGTCCTATCGGGAATAATAATAGAATTAATAAGTCTAATAAAGTAACATTAAGTTGTTACTTTTTTAAATTAAACTAAAAATGTAGTATCATCAATAAACTCATAATCCGTCTTATATTTAATATATCTAACTAATCTAAATAAGCTATCGTCTTTTCCTTTAGCCTCTAACATAATATCAATATCTCTATCATATTTCTTAAGTATTTCTATAAAATTAATAAAATCATCACCATTAATATATTCACTATGGCTTCTATAATCTCTCTTATTTTTAGGAGAAGAAAAATGCATCTTAACTCTCCTATTACCCCAACTATTAAAAATATCTGCAAAAGAAAAATCACTTTTATTACATAAATGATGATGATAATCTAAAACAATAGGTATACTAGTAACTTTGGATATTTTTAGAACATCATTAACATTAAAAACTTTATCATCATTTTCAATAGCAATACATTTTCTTAAATATATAGGTAATTTATTAAAATTATTAATAAACCTGCTAATAGAATTTTCCTTACCAAAAGTACTACTACCAACATGAAGTATTAATATTTTATCATTTACATTTAGCATATTCAAAAGATTATAATGATATTTAAATATCTTAACAGAATTAGAAACAACATCACTCTTCACACTATTAAGCACACAAAACTGATCAGGATGAAAATCAACTCTCATTTTGCTATCACTAATTTTCTTACCAATAGTATCATAATAACTTTTGTATTTATTAGTATAGTCAAATTTAACATCATCTTTAGTAGCAAGAGGAATAATTTTTGAAGAAATTCTATAAAAATGAATGTTATTCTTAATATTATAATCAATTATATTATTTAAAGATTTTAAGTTAGAAATAATAACTCTATCCAACTTATCAATATCTCCATCTTTTAAATATTCACTATAAGTATAAGGGCTAGAACTACTATCATTAATACAATTAGTAATACATGCATATCCAAGTCTAACCTTCATAAAATCACCATTATTAATATTAACAAAATAAAAATAATTAAACGAATAACTAAAACTATGTTATAATAATTGCATAGAAAGGAAGTAATAATATGTCTGCAACTAAAGTAAAAGAATATTTAAAAAAATATAATATGGATAATAGAATAATAACCGTACCAACAACTAGTGCTACTGTAAAAGAAGCAGCAGAAGCTCTTGGTACTGAAGAAGCTAGAATTGCTAAAACAATATCATTTAAATTAAAAGATAAATATATCGTTATTGTAACAAAGGGAGATGTTAAAATAGATAACGCTAAATATAGACATACCTTTGGAGAAAAGGCTCATATGGTAGCAGCAACAGAAGTAGAAGAAAAAATAGGCCATCCTGTAGGAGGAGTATGCCCCTTTGCATTAAATGATGGTGTAGAAGTATATCTAGATGAATCACTAAAGAATTTTGAAACAGTATTCCCTGCTTGTGGAGCTACTAATAATGCTATAGAAATATCGATTGAAGAATTAGAAAAAATAACTAACCGAGCAGCATGGGTAGATGTAACAAAAGAAAAAGAAGACTAATATCAAGTACAACACTTGATATTTTTTATTACTATTAAAAAAATATTACAACCTATATCTTAAATGATATTTATAATGTATATGATTATAATTTCATTAATTTATTATGCAAAAATATGGTGCTATTATATAATGATATTGATGATTCAGAGATAGAGAATATGGATGATCCAGAAGAAGAGCAAGAAGTATATAGAGTGAAATCATCTATTAATTGTTTTAATGAAATATTAAGTAGTGGGAACTTAAAAAAATTTGATTCATTAGTAAATATTCTTATGGGTACTAATGATGATAAAAAAGACAAAATAAAACTAATGATTGATATTGCTCCAAATTTTAAAAATTATATATCATTGATAGATGATATTATTAAAAATGGTAAACTAAATTATAGAAAAAAATATGCCTTAATTGAATTATTAAAAAAAATGTAGGAAAACCGACATTTAAATTTACCAATTTCCTACATTTTATTTTACCATTTACATAACACACAAAAAAATCAACTATTACTAGTTGACTTAAATCTAATGTCACATTGGTGCGACGATTTTACCTTATGGAGCCATAAAGGTTGAAGTCGGACAACCTTTATTTTTCTGTATAATAGGTAGTAATAAACTACTAACTGATATAAGTATACCATGAAAATACTAAATTTTAACAAAAAAGTGATGATAATTATTAAGCAGGATAAAGGGAATGATAGCACTACACTAATTTACATTTTATAAATAAAGGATTTATAGTGCTATCATTTCTTATTTTGCACTTGCAAAATTGAGTTAAAAATATGGAAGAATTCTACCATACTTTCGATTTATCCCTTTTAATTAAAGGGCTTGCAAGGTTCTATTTTACTTCCAAATGTTGGATATATACTAGAAATATTGAATGAATCTTGGATGTTTTAATTTAGCAATAAAATTTACCAAAATGATGGTATAATTATATATGGAAGTGACAGATAAATAGTAATTTGTTGAAACGGAGGATTGATTATGAAAAAAACAATTTTAACTATTTTATTATGTGGGGTTATGGTATTGGGAATGACTGGTTGTGGAAAGCAAAAAAATGAATTTGATATAGGAAATAAGTCTGATATTAAAATTTCACAAAATGATGGTATAACGACTATTAAAGAAGGAACATTAACAAATAAAAGTGCTCCAATATGGAAATCCTTATGAAATAGAGATTAAAAAAGATGGAGAATGGCATAAAATAAATGTTGAATTAAATTTCGATATGCCTGCTTTTCAACTTTTATCAAAAGAAAGTAAAGAAATTGAACTTGATTGGGAAAATGAATATGGTAAACTTGCAAAAGGGACTTACAGAATTATAAAAGGAATTGACTATGAATACGAAGAAGGAAAATACGAAACTTTCAATGTAGCAATTGAATTTACTATTTAATAACAAATTACAATTTTGTAATTTGATGAGAAAATATGCATTATATTATTTAAAATTTAATTAAAAATGTAATTTGTAATTAAATTTGAAAAAAAGTATTGACTATAAACCAACTTTATACCTTAAAGTGTATTCGAGGAGGTGAAAAAATGACCATAAAAGAAGTAGAAAAAAAGTTAAATATTACAAGAGCAAACATTAGATTTTACGAAAAGGAGGGACTATTAGAGCCAAAAAGATGTGATAATGAATACCGTGATTATAGTGAAGATGACTTAAAAAGATTAGAAAAGATTTTGATATTCAGAAAATGCAATATTTCTATTGAAAATATTCGTCTAATATTTAATGGAGTTAAAAATCTTGATGAGGTTTTTAAAGAACAAATTTCTGTAATTGAAAACGAAGTAAAACAACTTAATGGAGCAAAAATAATGTGTAAAAAGTTATCACAAGAAAAATCTTCTGTTGATACACTTGATACTGATAAGTATATTAATATCATTAATAGTGAAGAACAAAAAGGTAATAGATTTTATGATATAGCAGATGATTATATTTTTGCAACTGAAAAATTGTATCAATCTATAATTGAAAATAAGGAATTTAAAGGAGGAGATATAATGAAAAAAGGATTGAAATTTGGAGTATATGCTTTAAGTGCATTAATGCTATTTGGTTTTGCAATATTATTTGATTTAATATTTAAAAGACCAATAGATTGGACGGGAGCAGTTATTTTTACAGCGGTATTTACAGCAGCTGATATAATTGGAGTAAAAAAATATATAGAAAGTAAGACCGGTGAAAAATATACAAAAAAAGATTATCTAAAACATTCTTTAATAACTTTGTTAATCTTTGGGGTAATACTTTTTGCTTGTAGTGCAGTTAAATATACTCACACTATAAATAAAGAACCAAACAGGAATGTATTAGAAATGTCAGTAAGACAATCACTTATAGACATAGCAAATGATGAGTTTAAAAATGATGGTAATTATATTTATGCAGAAAGTCATAAAATATTAGATTTTGAGGTAAAAAATGATGAAATATATGTTTATGTTGTAGCTAATTATGGATTGATTGATAAAGATAACAATGAACTAAATTCAGTTGATTCAAAAAAAGGCGCTTTAACTATGATATATATGAAAGGTAAAAATAATACTGGAATTTATGAATTAAAAGAATATAAAGAAGATGAAATTCCAGATAATTTAAAAGAAAAAGCAAATGTTAATTATGAAGATACTTATTTTAAGGAACAATTAAATAGTTATTGCAATAAACAAAAAATTAAATGAGTAGATGTAGGTGAATTATGAAAAAAGGGAAAAAAGTTATATTTTTAATTATTATATTTATGTTAATAGTGGGTTTTATTTTTATAAATAGAAAGACTGATTTTGTTACTAAAATTAAGGGTGAAATTAATAATACTGATAATGGTGAAGAAGTTAAGAATCCAGCTAAAGAGATTTTAAAGGAAGAAGATGTTAAGTCTAAAGAAAAAGTTAAGATAGAAACTCCATCAGGGGCTGTTTTAGTTGGCTCTATTAAAAGGGATAGTGAAGGTTGGTATTTTATGTCAATTCAGCCTCTTGATATAACTTTAACTTATTATATTGATCATCCAGAAAAGTTTGAAAATGTAATTAAACTTAGAATGCTTGAAGATAATGAAGATAATTTTAATAAATCTATTTATAATAATGAGATAGTAACTGTTTATGGTGAGATATTAAATCCTAGAAGTATGGGTACATTATATTTGTATCCTTATAATATTAAGAGTGGTAAACAGGTTATGCAATCTTATGCTGATGCTAGCATTACTGCTCCTTCTGATATTTTTGGAACAATGGATGAGAATATTTTACCTAGTAAGATGAATTCAAAGATTGTTAATGGTGAATATAAATATAATTTTTATATGGTATCTAAAGAAACTTTATATAGGTTTGATAATGATTTTATAGATTTTTACCTTGAATTTGTTGATGCTTTCTTGAATTATAAGACAAGTATTAAATGTCCTAATAAAAATTATGCTGATTTTCTTTTTTCAATATTAGATTATCAATTTCCTGTATTCTTTGCTGATGGTATTTATGATTTTTCCAAGGTTTATGATAAGGATAGTAAAACTATAAATTGGAGTTATTCTTCTAACTCTAAGACTGAACATGATAAGTTAATTAGTAATTTTGAAAAAGAAGCTAATAAGTTTTTGAATGGTGTTACTGAGAATTTATCTGATAGTAAGAAGGCTCAAATTATATATCATAATTTATCTAAAGCTATTTCTTATAATTATAATTCTTTAAATGATTTTAAAAATACTGAATCTTATTATGTTTATGTTAATCATAGTGGTATATGTCACTCTTTTGCTTATACTTATAATCAATTATTAACACAAGTTGGTATTGAAAGTACTATTGCTATTGGTCAAGCTAAAGGGGCTTCTATAGGACATGCTTGGTCTGTTATTAAGATAGATGGTACATATTATTTTGCAGATCCTACATATGAATTAGGTTATAAAAACGGAACTGCATATAAGTTTTATGGTATGGGAATAAAAGAAAGAGAAAGTACTAATGAATATTATGAAGATAATATAGTAATTGGTATGTATGATTCAAAGCCTATGAAAAACTATGGAAATTTTGATAAAAATTTACCTATATTAGAGTAGTTATAAGTATAGTAATATTTATAATAAAGAAAAACGTAAATGCACTAGTATAAGTATAGAATTTTCATCAGATTTAAAAGATAATTATAAATCTGTATAACATTTAATTGATATTGCTGATGATGTAATGTATAAAATTAAAATTAATAAAAAATCCAAAATCTAAAATATGATTTTTTAATAGATGGAATTATGTTTTATTTTTTGTTTCTAAAAAAGATAGAAAGATAAATTACAATTTATCGTTATGTTAAAAAGCATTGCTTGCGGCAACGGGTATTTTTATAATAAACTGAATTTGATGAAAGGAGAAAGTGTATTATGTTAAAAGATAATTTAAAAATATTAAGAAAAAATAAAGGACTTTCACAAGAAGAATTAAGCATCAAATTACATGTTGTTAGACAAACAGTTTCAAAATGGGAATCAGGTTTATCTGTACCAGATGCTGAAATGTTAATGACTATATCAGAAATATTAGAAACACCCGTTAGTGAAATTCTAGGTGAAAGTATAGAAGAAAAAGAAAAAAATGATTTAAAAGTAATATCAGAAAAGTTAGAAGTCATTAATGAACAATTAGCAATGAAACAAAAGCAAAAAAGAAAAATGTTAGTTAATACATTAATAGTTGCTGATGTATGTTTAATAATATTATTTATCTTATTAGCAATATTAGGAAGTCCATATCAATCATGGGATTATAGTGATCCAGAGTGGTCAGTAATTGGAACTTTATGGCATTCGTTTGAATGGGTATATTTCAAAGTAGCTCCACTTATGGTTATTGTTATAACAGCAATACTTGGAATAATATTTGTTAAAAGAAATAAATAATAAATTACAATTTATTAGTGAGATTAGTTTGAAATATAACTAGTCTTTTTATTTTGAAGAAAGAATAATAACAAATGTCACAATGTGATGATTTTGTCCATCAGGGTGTGATGAAAATGTCCATCTAGGGGTGATGATTTTGTAACACATAATATAATAATATAATATAAAGAATTAATATAACAAGAGTATAAATAATAATTTAAATTAGTATAAATATTTATATTAAAAAACTATTAAGTTGGTACTTTACTTGTTTTAAAAATATTTTTATATAGCTGTGTTCCATCTGTACTTCTTATATTTGATAAATTAATAGTAATTATTCCGAGTTCTAATTTGTTACTTTTAAATTTATCATTTATTTTTAATTCTTTTGTTTCTATATTTAACATATAATCAACTCCTTTACATAACAAAAAAACTAACTATTTCTAGTTAGCATTTATTACTCTCAGAAGTTAATTTCCGAGTTTCCTATCAATCTGGAGCAATAGATAAGATAATTTGAAACCTATTACTTATAAGAAAAGTTGTTAATACAACTAATTTCTATAACAATAATAACATAAATTTTAAATAATTCCAATACATCAACTAGAATTTATAAAATTAGTGATATAATAATATTGGATGTGATTAATTGTGGAATATAAATTATTAGAAAAAGAAGATTTAGAATTAATGAAAGAAATCATCGAAGATGATGATATAGAATTTGATTTAGAAAAAATAAATGAATTTTATAATGATAAAAATGTTATTGGGTTTATTGCTAAAGCTGAAAATAAAATTGTAGGATTTGCTTATGGATATGATATTATTCATCCAAATGGAAAACATGCATATTTTATTTATTCTATTGGAATGTTACCAGACTATCAAGATAAAGGTTATGGAACTAAATTATTAGGATTTATTAAAGATTATATTAGTTCTAATGGATTCTTTGAAATGTTTGTTCTTACTGATAAAGGAAATCCTAGAGCGTGTCATGTATATGAAAAATTAGGTGGCAAAAATGATTTTGAAGATGAAATTTGCTATGTATATGATTTTGAAGGTGATGAAAAATGATAGATATTAAAAATGAGAATATAAGGGTTAGAACTTTAAATGATAATGATTTTCCATTAATGTTAAAATGGCTTACCGATGAAAGAGTATTAGAATTTTATGGTGGTAGAGATAAAAAATATACATTAGAAACTTTAAAAGAACATTATACAGAACCTTGGGAAGATGAAGTTATAAGAGTAATTATTGAATATAATGGTCAACCTATTGGTTATGGACAAATATATAAAATGTATGATGAACTATATGATGATTATCATTACCCTAGAAGTAATGATATTGTTTATGGTATGGACCAATTTATTGGTGAAGTTGATTATTGGAGCAAAGGCATAGGAACAAAATATACAAAAATGATTTTTGAATTCTTAAAAAAAGAAAGAAATGCAGATGCTGTAATATTGGACCCACACCAAGATAATCCAAGAGCAATTAGAATGTATCAAAAAGCAGGATTTAGAATTATTGAAGATTTACCAGAACACGAACTTCACGAAGGTAAAAAAGAAGATTGTTATTTAATGGAATATCGATATGATGATAATGAAACTAATGTTAAAGCAATAAAATATATAATTGAACATAGTTTTGATATCAAAATAACCTCTATTAAATTAATTGGTAATGGTAATGACTCGTTTGCTTATGAAGTTAATGATAATATGATTTTTAAATTTCCTAGACACGAAAAAGCAAATGAAAATTTATTAAAAGAAATTGAAATACTACAATATTTAGAAAATAAAACAACTTTTAATATACCTAAAGTTTTATATGTTAATAATGATAATTCGAATTATAAATATTGTATTGCTTGTTTTACAAAAATTAATGGTGTTTCTTTAAGTAAAGAAATATATGAAAGATTAACTGATGAAGAAAAAGATAAATTAGCACAAGATTTAGCAAGATTTTTAAAAGAACTACATAGTTCCAATTATAATAAATACCAAGTCGATACAATTGAGAATTACAAAAAAGATTATGCAAGATTAGTTGAATTAATTTTTGATAAATTAGATGATAATGAAAAAATGGTAATTAATAATATTTATAATAGCATTTTATCTAATGATGATATGCTAACAATAAATAAATCTCTTGTTCATAACGACTTTAGTTGTGGTAATATTTTATTTGATACTACAACAAATAGAATTTCAGGTATTATTGATTTTGGGGATTCTTGTGTTTCTGATACTGATAATGATTTTTATTGTTTATTAGAAGATTCAGATGAAGAATTAGGAAGATGTTTTGGTATAAAAGTTTTAAATTATTATGGTTATGACAACATTGAAAAAATGTTGAGAAAATCAGATTTTCACGAATTTTATTGGATGTTTGAAAAAATAATTTATGGTTATGAATATAATTATAATGATTGGATTACTGAAGGATTATCAGAGTTAAAAGAATATTGTGAAATAAGTATTAAAAATAAATAATATAGGTTGTGATAAAAATGGAGATTAAAAGCAAGAAATATATTAATGAGGGATTTAATAGTAAAGCATATATAATTAATGATGAGTATATACTTCTAGAAGGTGTAAATAAAAATTCCTATGATAATTATAAAAAGTATTCCGAAAGTCTTAATAAACTTGTTGATGTTAAATCACTTCAAATTCCTAATATCATTGAATTAATAGCGCCTAATAATGAGTTTCCAAATGGAGCTATGGTTTATAAAATGATTAAAGGTCATACATTTACAAAGTCATACATCGATAAAGTTGATAAAGAACAATTAGCAAAAAAACTTGCTGATTTTATGAATGAATTATATGAAGTTCCAGTAATCTTTGATAAAAAAATATATGTTGAACAAGAACTAAATAATGCAAAAATTAATTTAGAGTTGTTAAGAGAATATTTAGATGATGAAAAATATTCATTATTATTAAATTGGTATAATGAATATATTGAATATTTAAGTGAGTTTGATAATTATCATTTTATTCATGGTGATTTATGGTATGAGAATTATATATTAGATGATAATGATGAACTTACTGGAATTATAGATTTCGAAAACGCTAAATATGGAGATCCAGCATCCGATATATCAGCACTTTGTTATTTAGGTAATGAATTTATTAATTTATTTTTGAAATATTATAAAAATAGTGATAAAGATATAGAAAAAAGAATTAATATGTTTATTAAAGCAAGAGAAGTAATGAGTTTTGAAAATATGGTTAATAATTTTCCGGAAGAAATTAACGAACAAATTGAGAAAATAAAAAAAGTATTATAAATTAGTGATATAAATAACGTTTTTCGTAATAAGTAGCTATAAAAAGACAATGACTATAGTGATAAGTCATCGTCTTTTTGCTTTTTATTTGAATAAAATTCTTCAGCATATTCATCCATCTTATCATTAATATGTTTAGTTGCTTTTTCAATTTCTTTTTTATTAAATAGATTGAAACCTTTAAATCTACTTTCTTCTTTTCTTTTAACTTCAGGGTCATATTGTTGTTTAAAATGTTTTAAATCAATATTGCATTGATTAAATAATCTATCAATTATATTTTGAATAAACTCTGGTAATTTTTTAATAATTTTATTTAAATGATAAATGAGATAATCGTTCTTTTCTTTTAAATCATTATATCTAGTTTTATATTGATAATTCATAGATTTTAAATGTTCATTTTCTTCTTGTAATTTTTTGTTATCATCTAATAATTGATTTTTAGACTTAATAATAATTTTATTGTTAAGTTTTTTCTTTTTATCAATTTCATCAGTTATATCTTCTTTATCTTTATTGAGATTAATGATTTCTTTACTAATCGATTTTTTATTATCTTCTAAATCAGAAACTTCATTACGAAGATTATTTAATTCTTGTTTTAGTTCATTTGCTTTTTCATTAAACATTAATCTTTCGTAAGGTGTATAATCTTTATTTTTACCTTTTTGCTTTTCTTTAAGTTTAGAATCTAATTCATAAATATTATTAAATTCTTCAATACATTTTTCTCTCATTTTGTCTTGAATAATAACTAATGATTCTTTAGTAAATATTGATGTTTTACCAACTTGTTTTGATAAACCTGTTTTACAATTTTCTTTAACTGGAACACCAACAATATGAAGATGTGGAGAATGTTCATCAAAATGACAAGTCGCATTAGCTACATAAAAGCTTGGTACTATTTCTTTTAAATCATCAAGTTGTTTTTCAAATACATTAATCATTTTATATTTTTCTTCTAAATTTTTATTTTCCCAATAAGACATATCACCAAGTTCAATTATAATCTCACAAGCTAAATCGTGTTTATCATCATTAGATATTTTATTAAAGTAATTATCTATTTTTCTATCATCTCTTATTTGTTTATTATTATAAACTAACCTTGATTCTTCAAATAAATCTAAATATAATTCTTTTACATCTTTAACAATATCATTTGAACCTTTAATAGTTTTGATTAATTCTTGATTATTATTGTATTGTCTTAGATTATGATTATTTACTTTTCCTAAATGTTTAACATTTTGTATTGCATTGTTTCCTTTTGATGTTGTTCCTGATGTAGTGTTTTTTGCTTGTTGTCTTGCTTTAATAGTTTTATTGCTATCATTACCTAAATGAAATGAATAAGATAATTCCATATATTTGACACCTCCTTAAAGTGAATGTTCAAATGACACGAAAGTGGCTTTGTCATTATTCATAACTTCCTATATATCTTGTCATAAACAAGATATGGAAGCTAAGGTTTACCACCTTAGAAACCGTATTAATTTAAATACTATCGCCACTTTCATTTACTATCGTAAATAAAACGTGCCACGTTTTTAAATTAATTTTCTATATCAGGTATACATTCAAATATCTCTGGAATGTTTACCTTGATATCGTTTGGATTGTCTTTTGTAACAAACATTCCCATACCTAATATATCTTTACTATCATCATCTTTTTCAGTAGGGAATATTCTTACAACGACATCTCCTTTAAGAAGTGGTAACATTTTTAATTCTTCAGTTTTCTTATATAAAGTTCCTTTATAAAAACTGACATCATAACATTCGTTTAATCTCATTAAATGTCTATATACTTCTTTAAAAGGTAAGTATTCACTATAACGAACTTTACTATCAATACCAATCCCTTTAAATGAATGTGTTATTTTTCTTTTCCAATCAATATAACCTTTATCAAATAATTCTTTAAATTCTTTATAGAATGTAGTTCTAAAGTTAACTAGTTTAACTCTATATTTATTATTGACTAATTCTAGTTCTATCTCGTCAATATATCTCATGACTATATCAGCTTTATCATCTCTATCTAAATCATTCCAACTATCAGAGAAAGCATCATATAAAATTGGTAGTTTAACTTTATTGATAAAGTCCATATCTCGTTTAATTAAAATATCATCAATAGTTAAATTTAAATTACTTACTTGTTCATTTTCTAATAATTTCTTCTCTAGATTTTTAATTTTGTTTTCAATAATAGAAGTTTCTTCTTTATATTCTTCTTCAGTAAATAATTCATCAATATATGCTTTTCTAATTCTAACTTTTTTATTATTTAAATTAGTTATTTCTTTTTCATAATCTTCCTTTGGATTATGTATTTTATTTTGTAATACTGGTAAAAAGAATTCATTAACAACAGAATCATATTCAAATATATCTGATAACATTTCTTTAATAGAGTTTTCTATTTCGTGTTCTCTAATATTACCTCTACATTTTTCACATCTATAATAGTAATACCATCTATCAGATTTTATTTTATGAGAAGCACCACCAGCAAGTATTCTTCCGCATTTAGGACATTTTAATTTTTGTAAGAAAATATAAGTTTGACTTCTCATATAATTTCTTTGATTCTTTTTCTTTTGAACTTGGCAATTTTCCCATAGTTCTTTTGATATGATAGGTTCGACAACATTTTCAAAGTATCTAGGATTTTTAGTTGTCTTACCTTGAATATAATCTCCTTTATAAACAACATTAGATATTATTTTTAAAATACTGGTATCTTTCCAATTTGTTTTATCATATACTTTTTCTTCATTAAATATTTTAGCAATAGTATTATAAGTTAGTCCGTCATAATATAAATTGTATATTCTAATAACTATATCTTTTGTAAGTGAGTCAGGAACTAACTTTTTATCAACATGTTTATAACCAAGAGGAGCACGAGCTGGAATATGTCCTTTTTTAATTGCACCCTCTAAACCAATAATAGTTCTCTCTGACGTTCTTTCAATTTCATTTTGAGATACACTCATCATAATACGAGATACCATTTTACCATTTGCAGTAGTGGTATTTATATCATCATTAACAAAAGCAATATTAACATTATACTTTTCTAGATAATCCATTAATGTTTCCCAATCTCTTGTACTTCTTGTAATTCTATCTAATTTTAAGGCAATAATCATATTTATTTTACCTTGTCTACCATCTTCAAGCATTCTATCGTATTCAGGTCTTTTATTACCAGTTTTAGCGCTAATTCCAGCATCAGTATAATATTCTACTATTTTATAGTTATTAAACTTACAATAGGCTTCTAATCGTTCTTTTTGTTCTGGCAAACTAAATCCTTCACGTGCTTGATCTTCAGTAGAAACTCTCATATAGATTCCGCATAATTTCTTTTCTTCATTCATTAAATTATCAACTCCTTTTCAATTGTTTGGCACTTTAAATCTAAAAAGTTAAGTCTATTTCCAAAAAAAGAGGAGACAATAGTATTTAATAAAGTCTAAATACTACTGACTCCTCAAAAAAGTTATTATATAAATTTTCTTTCTTATGTATATATTTTATCATAAATGTTCCTCCATTTCTAGAGATGATACATCCTTTATTGGTTTTATATAATATCATTTTTTTATAAAAAGTCAATTCCTTAAGTAGGGAATAATAGTATTTAGTTTTGTTTTAAGTAATCTTCTAAATCAGATAACTTTATTTTATTACACAAGTTTTCAATAAATATCTCATTAGAATAATTAAAAGCAAGAAATGTTATATCATTAATTATTATTCTATGAGGTTCAACATAGGTTAAGTTAGTTCTATCGATTTTTCTTATACTACCATTTATGATTTTTAGAGTAGTATTTGAAAACTCACATATTAGTTCTAACTTCTTTTTTAATGATTCTTCAATAACTATTTCTTGCTTAATAATATTTACCATAGCAACCATCCTTTCTTTTATAGGATAGTCTTTGCATGACTTCCAAGCTAAATGTGGAGTTCGATACACAAAAAAACTAATCCATTTCTGAATTAGTTGTATTTAAGCCCGAAAAGTTCGAGCGTATTTCCTTATGGAGCAGGTGATGAGAATCGAACTCACGCAGTCAGCTTGGAAGGCTGAGGTTCTACCATTAAACTACACCTGCATCAGTAGGCAATAATAATGATACTATAAAATTGCCTATCTGTCAATTATTTTATGTAAATTTCTTAAAAAAATTACATTTTTTACATAAAAAACAGCAAAAATAATTAATTTTTAATCGAATTAGGATTAATTAAACTAAGACTTACCCTATTCTTTTTTAATGAAATATCATCAACATAGCAAGTAACAATATCTCCAACTGATACAACTTCACTAGGATGTTTAATGTACTTATCTGTCATTTTAGATATATGTACTAGTCCATCATCATGTAAGCCAATATCAATAAATGCTCCAAAATCCACAACATTTCTAACAGTACCAGATAATTCCATACCTACTTTTAAATCTTCTATTTTAAGAATATCACTTTTTAATAGAGGTTTGTCAAAGTCATCTCTAAAATCTCTATTAGGTTTAGAAAAACATTTAATAATATCTTCTAAAGTATAAATATCTGTGCCTAGTTTTTCACTAACTTCTTTAATATTAATTGCACCAAGTACATCATTAAGTTTCTTACTACCAAGATCATTAATACCAAAGCCATACATATCAAGAAGTTTACTAGCAGTACCATAACTTTCTGGATGAATAGAAGTAACATCCATTGGATTAGTACCATCAATAATTCTCATAAAACCTATAGATTGTTCATATGCCTTAGGAGTTAGTACCTTCTTTTTCATAAGTTCATCTCTAGATAAAACTTTTCCATTTTCTTCTCTGTATTCAATAATCTTATCAATATTACTTTTAGTAAGACCAGAAATATATTTAAGTATAGACCTACTAGCAGTATTAACATTAACACCAACATTATTAACACATTTAGACACAACAAAGTCAAGAGATTCATCTAACTTCTTTTCATTAACATCATGTTGATATTGACCAACACCAATACTCTTGCTATCAATTTTAACAAGTTCAGATAAAGGATCTTGTAATCTTCTAGCAATACTAATAGCACTTCTTTTTTCAACTGTTAAATCAGGAAATTCTTTAATAGCTAAGTCACTAGCAGAATAAACACTAGCACCAGCCTCACTAACAATAATATATTTAATTTCTTTATCTCTGTATTCACTAATAGTCTCAGCTACTAATTTCTCACTTTCTCTAGAAGCTGTACCATTTCCAATAGCTACAATATCAATATTATACTTTTTAAATAAATCTTTTAAAGTTTTCTTTGATTCTTCCCATTTATTATGCGGTTCATGTGGATAAATTACCGAAATATTAAGAACACTAGAAGTAGGACTAACAACGGCAAGCTTGCATCCTGTTCTAAATGCCGGATCAAAACCAAGTACAGTAACATCTTTCATTGGTGGAGTAAGAATTAAATTCTCTAAATTTTCTCCAAACACCTCAATAGCGGCCTCTTCACTAACTTCTTTAAGTTCACTTCTAACTTCTCTCTCAATACTAGGAATAATTAATCTCTTATAACTATCTCTAATCGCAGTCTTAACAATATCACTAACCATAACTTTATCATTTTTAATAATTTTATTTTCTAAATATGAAATAATATAATCATCATCAACTACTACATTAACACTAAGTACCCCCTCTTTTTCACCTCTATTAATAGCAAGTACTCTATGCGGTTTAATAAATTTAACTCTCTCTTCATAATCATAATACATTTCATAAATACCATTTTCATCAGTACTATTCTTTTTAAGTTTAGTTTTAATAATACCATGATTCATCATATTATTTCTAATCCATTTACGATAACTAGCATTATCACTAATCCATTCCGCTATAATATAACTAGCTCCAGTGATTGCTTCATCAACACTTTTAACATTATCATTAAGATAAGACTCTGCTATCTTTTTAACATCAATATCTTTAAAAGACATAATAATTTTAGCTAGAGGTTCTAATCCATTCTTAATAGCCTCTGTAGCCTTAGTCTTTTTCTTTTCTTTATATGGTCTATAAATATCTTCTACTTCTACTAATTTTTCACACTTTAAAATATTATCTCTAATTTCATCAGTTAGTAAACCTTTCTCATCAATTAATCTAATAACATCTTCTTTTCTTTTTAATAAATTTTCTTGATATTCATATACCTCATTAATACTTCTAATCTGTTCTTCATCTAAAGCACCAGTAACTTCTTTTCTATATCTAGCAATAAAAGGTATTGTAGCTCCTTCTCCTAATAACTTCAAAGTAGCAATTACACTATCTTTTTTTATACCCAAATCATTAACTATTCCATTTATAATAACATCATTCATTATTTATATCTCCTATCTATCTTAATTTTTATCATTTTTCTCTTCACAACTATTATATATATCATCAACTAACTCTCTATCATTAAAATCCATCAAAATCACCTTCTATTATCCTTGTCACTAACATATCCGATAACCTTATCACCATATTTATCTCTTATTTCATCTATAACACTCTGAAGTTTATCATTATCTAACATATTCTCATTATTATTAAAATTATCAAAGATAGATAACTGTTTCTTTCTCACTGTAGAAAAGCCACTAATAAATACACAAACATTTCTAATACCATCATCATGATTCCATAAATTATCAAATATTCTGCAAGCATTATCATATATTTCATCATCAGTTGCGATACTAAAATCTAATTTTACTTGTTTACTAACTTTATCAAAATAGTTATATTTAAGCCAAATACCAATAGTATCAGCATACATTTTATTGTATCTTAATTTCTTACCAATATCACAAGACAAATTATGAATAACATCATGTATCATACTAATATCATGATAGTTATAAGGAAGTACTGTCGAAGAAGAAATACTTTTCGCAGCTTCTCTTTCATAATAAACGGGACTATTATCAATACCATTAGCATAGTCATGCATCATCTTACCCATAGACTTAAATTTTCTAGTCAACATATCAACATCATAATTAGCTAGTTCCTCAATTGTGTTAATTCCCATCTCATGAAGTTTCTTACTACTAGCTTTACCAATCATAAATAAATCGTCAACTTTAAGAGGAAACATCTTTTCTTCTACTTCATTGCTAAACAAAGTATGTACCTTATTAGGTTTCTCAAAATCAGAAGCCATCTTAGCAAGTAATTTATTATTACCAACACCAACGTTAACAGTAAAACCAAACATTCTATAAATATCATCTTTAATTTTATAAGCAATTTTAACAGGATCTCCAAAAAGTTCCATACTGCCAGTATAATCTAGAAAACACTCATCAATACTATATCTTTCAATAATATCAGTATATTGACATAAATAATTATACATCTTATCCGAAAAATACTTATATAACTTATAATTAGGTTTATATATATCTAAATAAGGACATTTTCTTCTAGCAGAATAGATAGCCTCCGCGGTAACTACCCCCTTCTTTTTACAAGGATTACTTTTAGCAAGAACAATACCTCTTCTCTGTGACTCATCACCTGCTATAATAGCATATCTATTTCTAATATCATATTTATATCCTTTTTTAAGCATATATACAGCAGTCCAACTAAGAAAAGCATTATTTACATCAATATGTAAAATAATCCTATCCATATTACACCTCTATATAATAATCAGTCTTATATACTTTACCATCTATACGATAGTAGATAGTATATTTACCTTTTAATCCATTTAAATTAACATACTTAGTATCTTTAACTTCATATATTCTCTTATCAAATAACTTATCAAGTATTAAGTAAACCTCTTTACCAGTATTATTATATATACTAATTCTATTAACATCCATCTTAATATTAATATCTTTACCATCATATTTATCATACTTAATAATAGAAATATCTTTATCATATCTATTCGTAGTAGTTAGTTTACCATATCTAACTCCTTTTACAATTTTATATTCACTAATACCATCATAAAAAGAATAAATATTACTCTTCTCAGAAGATTCTACTTCACTAAACTTCTTATCCTTAACACTATAAAATTTATCTTCCTTACCAACAATAACATTACCATTTATAACATTAATATAACTATAATTATCATTCTTACCTAAATTACTAATAGTACCAGTCTGACTATCTATCATAACAATATTCTTAGATAAAGCATAAATATTACCATCATCATAAATACTATTACCATAATAAACATTATTAAGTAAATATTCACCATATACTTTACCTAAAAAGTTCATTCTATATATACCAGTACTATGATTATCTTCAGTATAACTATCATTACCAATAATAATATTATCTTTATATACAGTAATATCACCATAATATTTTTTATTTAAATACCATCTAACGTTACCATTACTATCACTAGCATAAGGATAATTACCATTGTAAAAAGAATAATTACCATCACATAAAACTTCACCAAAGTCATCAGGTAACTTATCAGTCTTAATATTAATAACTTTCTCTTTATTTTCACTTCGTAATACAATAGTATTATCATAATCAGCATATAATCCATATATAGGTATAATATGATGTTTATTCTTACCAAAAGTATAGTTAATATCTCCATTAACAGATATACTAACTTCACTATAATCACTAGTTTCAAACATAGCAATACCAGTAAGTGGGCTATTACCATAAGGATTAATAATAACATTAGGATTATCTAAACTATAACCATATCCATTAAAATATACTTCTTTATTACTTTGAACACTAAGTATATCTTTCTCCTTCTTTATACTAGTATTACCAGTAACTATATTACTTCCTACTATTGTAATAATTAAAATAAATATTAAAAATCCACCAATAAATATATAACTTCTTTTCATACTATCACATAATATATTATACTAAAAAATAGCCTAAAAATAAAGGCTTTTATAATTATTTTAGTAAGTTCACACTTCGTTGTTCACTTCTTTTTGAAGCCATTAAAGTCTTCAAAAAATAATTTTGAGCTTATAATCTCAAAATTAATAATTTATATTTTAAAAATAATTAACCATACTAATAATATAATAAAGTATAGGAGGAACTATGAATCTAAAAAAAATAAAGATATTAGCGGTCATAGGAATATTTATTTTATCATTCCTATCGCACTTTGCTTATGAAATATTTCCTAATATAATATTTTCATTCATCTTCCCAGTAAACGAAAGTATCTGGGAACATATGAAAATATTATTTACATCAACACTACTATATGGAATAATAGACTATCTCTTACTAAAAAAATATAACATAAAACATAACAACTTTCCTTTTCAATTATATTTTACTTCACTAATAGGAATACCTATATACTTAGTAATATACTTACCATTATATAATTTACTAGGAGAATCTCCATTTATATCAATATCATTATTATTAATAGTATACATAATAACTCAAATAGTAAGTTATAACATACTAAAAGAAAAAGAATTAAAAATACTAAACTTAATAACTATCCCAGTAATATTATTATCATACTTAGGATTTATATATTTAACATATAATCCACCACATACTTATATCTTCTACGACATTACTGAAGATAAATATAGTATCAATGATTATATAAAACTAGAATAAAATATAGGTCAAAACACCTATATTTTTATTTATCAACAACACCTGTGGATAAAAAAAGAAAACACTATATTTTCAAGTATTTTCTTACTGCTTGATAACTTCCTATCATACCAACAATAATACCAATAAGAAGTAATGTACCAGATACATTATAAATGAATGGCATAGGAGCAACTAAAGTAGCAAGTGAAGAATTAAATAACTTACCACCAAAGAAATCATATAAAGTAGTATAACCAAATATTGTAATAATAATTGGAATAACAGCACCAATTATACCAATAAATAATCCCTCAATAATAAATGGAATTTTAATAGATATATTTGAAGCACCTACTAATCTCATAATTTCAATTTCTCTTTTTCTAGAATATATAGCAAGTTTAATAGTATTAGCAATTAAAAATGCTGTAACAAGTACTAAAGAAGCAACTGCTACTATACATACTTTCTTAACTACATTAAATACTACTATTAATTGATGAACAATATCTTCACCATAATTAATATTATTAATTTTATCTTTAGTAAAAGATAAATTTTTAACCTCTTTAATAGTATCATCAATTTTCTCTATTTCTTTAACTTTAAACATATAACTATCAAGAAGTGGATTAGTTTCTTCAGTCCATCTATCAACAGTAGAAGCAAATATTTCATTACCGTTTTTTAATTCATTTGCAGACTCTATCTTACTTTTAAACATAATAGAACTATCCTCTATATTAGTAATAGATTTAAGTTCATTTAATATTTTAGTTTCATCTTCTTTAGTAGTATCTCCCTTTAAGAACATAACTACAGTAACATCTTTTCTAATAGAATCTGAAAAGTTTTGTACATTCATAGATAAAACTAAAGATACTGCTACTACTATTAAGGTAATAGTAATACAAGAAATAGAAGCAAGTGATAACGAAAAGTTTCTAAATACTCCATGAGCAGCATCTCTAAAATATCTTTTCAAACTCCTAAGCCCTCTCATTATAGTAGCCTCCCTTCTCAATATCACGTGCAAGTCTTCCATGATCAAGAATAACAACTCTCTTTTTCATTCTATCAACAATATCTCTGTCATGCGTAGCCATTATAATAGTAGTACCCATAGCATTAATTTGTTCTAAGACTTTCATAATTTCCATTGAAGTATCAGGATCCAAGTTACCAGTAGGTTCATCACAAATAAGAAGTTTAGGTTTATTAACAATAGCCCTAGCTATAACAACCCTTTGTTGTTCACCACCAGATAATTGATCAGGATATTGTCTAACTTTATTTTTAAGTCCTACCAAATCAAGTACCTCAAGAACTCTTTTTCTAATTTCTTTTTTATCATAACCAAGCACTTCCATTGCAAAAGCAACATTTTCATATACAGTAAGTTTAGGAAGTAATTTAAAGTCTTGGAATACAACACCTAGTTTTCTTCTTAAAACGTATACCTTTCTATTTTTTAACTTTGCAACATTAATACCCCCAATAATAATAGAACCTTTATCCGGTTTTTCTTCTCTATATAACATCTTAATAAGAGTTGATTTACCACTACCAGAAGCACCTATAACAAATACAAATTCACCCTTTTTAATACTTAAATTAAAATCATATAAAGCAACAGTACCTGTTTTATAAGTCTTCTGAACATCACTTACTCTAATTAACTCCATAAAACATACCTCCACATCATAAACAATTATAACATTAATTAACTAATTTTAAAATACTAAAAATAAATTTTACATAATTTCCCATACTATATCTTATTAGCAACAGAATAACTATCAGTAATTAGAAAGAAAGCATCTTTATCAATTTCTCTAATAATATCTCTCATTTTAATATACTCAGTAGTAGAAACAACACATAAAAGCATTTTCTTTCCTTTATCAGAATAACCACCTTTAGCATTAACTATAGTAACAGTATGATTTAAATCATTAATAATATATTCTCTTACAGCTTTATACTTGCTAGTAACAATATAAAAAGCCTTATTACTAGATATACCAAGCATAATCTTATCTCCAATATAAGCCGTAATATATAAACCAATTGCAGCATATATACAATTATCTATCCCAAATACAAATGAACTTAAAATAATTATAACAATATTAGTAAATAAACTAGCCTTACCTACTGATATTTTAAATTTACTATTTAATAAATCATAAACAACATAAAAGCCACCTAAACTATAACCAGACTTCTTAATCATACCAAAACTAATACCAGATAGAACACTACCAATAAGAATAAGTAAAAATAAAGAAGTATTTTCAAAAGAAACATAATTATTAATTATACTAGTAGCCTTTATAAATATTGGAAATAAAATAGTACCTAAAATATTCTTTACACCATATTCAACTCCAAACACCATAAAACCAATAACAAGTAATATTGAAGAAAATACTAGTACAATTAATGATAAATCAATATGTGTATATCTATTAATCAAAATAGATAACCCTGTACAACCTGTTGTAACAACATTATTAGGATTATAAAATACACTAACAGATATACCTGCAATTAAACATCCCATAATAAACATAAAGAAATTTTTACAAATATTTTTACTTCTAATTCTTTTTTTAATATTATCTATCATCATGAAAAATCACCTTTTTCACTTACTTCATAAGAATCACATACTAAGAAAAACATCTTATTATCTATTTCTTTTAAACCATCTTTAACAATAAAATAACTCTTTGATGGAACTACTGCTAGAAGAAGTGATTCATCATTCTTAGAATAACCTCCTTCAGCCTCCATTAATGTAACTCCAACGCCATCAATTGATAAAAGAAATTCTTTAACAATATTTGTTTTCTTTTTATCAGTAACAATATAAAATGCTTTACATTTAGAAATACCAAGAAGTACTTTATCAGTAAATACCGATATTAAATAAGATACTAAAATAGCATATAAAACAATATCCCATGAGAAGACAATCTTACCAATTATAACAATAATACCATTAACTATAAGACTAGCATTACCCATAGATAACTTAAACCACTTGCAGACTATCTCAATAATAACATCAGTACCACCAGTAGAAAAATTACTCTTATAAATAAGTCCATATCCAATACCGGCCATTACTCCACCAAGTATAGCAATAACAACCATTTCCGTATTACCTAAATCAATATATTTAGTAATCATACTAGTAAGTGAAACAAATATTGGATAAGAAAGAGCTCCTACTAACTGATTTTTCATATTATCAAAGCCTAAAGCAAAATAAGCAACAATCATTAAAACAATATTAGTACATAATATAAATACTGAAGGATTAACACCAAACTCACTTAATACAATTGATATACCACTTACTCCAAAACAAACAATATCATATCTAAGAAAAAACAAATTAAAAGAAAAAGCCACTATCAAACATCCTAAAAGAAGCATTAAATATCTTTTACCAATATTTTTTTTCTTAACAGCATCAACAATATTATCAATCTTCTTCTTTCTAAAATAATCAAATATACCCATATTTACTCCTCTTTATTTTTTAAATTATAATCTAACATATCAGTAATATTTCCATCTAAAATACCATCAACATCACTAGACTCATACCCACTATCATTATCTTTAATTAACCTATAAGGTTGCATAACATAACTTCTTTTAGCACTGCCAAAACCATTACTTACTTGCACTCCTCTAATATCACTTACTTCACTCTTTTTCTCTTCTAAAAGAATAGTATAAAGTTTACTCTTAAGTACTTCCATAGCCTTTTCTTTATTTCTAATTTGACTTCTTTCATTTTGACAAGTAACCACAATACCAGTAGGAATATGTGTAATTCTAACAGCACTATCCGTAGTATTAACTCCTTGTCCTCCTGGACCACTACTTCTATATATATCTACTCTAATATCACTATCATTAACATTAACTTCAATATCATTATCAATTTCCGGTATAACATCAACCGCAGCAAATGAAGTATGTCTTCTCTTATTGGCATCAAAAGGACTAATTCTAACAAGTCTATGTACCCCTTTTTCTCCCTTTAAATAGCCATAAGCAAAGGTACCATCAACTTGAAACATAATAGATTTAATACCCGCCTCTTCACCATCTTGCCTATCAAGTAAAGTAATACTATATCCATTCTTTTCAGCATACCTACTATACATTCTATATAACATTTGAGCCCAATCACAAGATTCAGTACCACCTGCTCCAGCATGTATTTCCATAATCGCAGCATTCTTATCATACTTACCATTTAAATAAGTTTCAATCTCTAACTTGTAAGTCTTAGCCTTAAGTTCATTAATTTCTTCTTCAAGTAAAAGTCTAACATCATCATCACTATCATCAATCATTTCTAAAGCACTATTAACACTATTAGATAATACATTAACATTAGTAATAATATTTTTAATATACTTAAGTTCTCCAACTAGTTTATCAGCAGTCTCTCTATTATCCCAAAAACTAGGTTGTAACATAAGTTCATTAATTTCTTTTTCTCTTTTAATCTTATTATCTAAGTCAAAGAGACCTCCTAAGTTCTTTTATTTTATCATCAAGTAATTTATATTCTCTTTTTAAATCAAATATTTCCATATAATCACCTACTACAAGTATACATTATTTAACAAAAAAAAGAAAGAGATATAAGTAAAATTATTGACACTTTTAAAAGTAAATGATAATATAAAATTAAAGTATAAGGAGGATAAAAATGACAAAGAAACAATATACTATAATCGGTATAACTATTCTAATATTTATAATTTTAATAGCATTCATATTAATAAAAGGAAATAAAAGTAGTTGGACAAAAGAAATACTAAATTCTAACTCATATACCATTACTAAAATAGATTGTGATAACAATAAAACAAAATTAGATAATAGTATTATGAACAAAATAGATTCAACTTGGAAAAAATTATCAAATAATGGTCCTTGGCTTGGAGATACTAATACCTGCTACGAAACAATATCAATAGAATATGATAAAAATGGTATCATTCAAAAAAGAGAAATCTTAATATTGGATAATAATTCTATCGTATTAAGAATAAACAATGACGATACTTACTATGTAAATGCTACAAACTTAATAAATAGTCTTAAATAAGTATACATTAAGTTAATATCAGTTCGAGCCTAAAGTCTCGGACTATCTTTTCTCTTATATATGCATATTACAAAGATAAAAGAGACAACTAATTTGTCTCTTTTTTATACATATCCAATATATTTTTAAACTCATCTAAAGCCGAAGTAACAACTTCTTTCTTAGTTAAATCAACACCAGCTAATTTTAAAGATTCAATAGGACTCTTTCTAGAACCACATTTCAAGAATTCAATATAACCATCTACTGCTTCCTCCTTACCAGATAAAATATTATTAACAATCACAGTAGCGGCACTTAAACCAGTAGCATACTTATAAACATAAAAGTCGTAGAAGAAGTGTGGTATTCTCTCCCACTCATATCTAATATAATCATCAACTACTACATTATCACCAAAATAAAACTTATTAAGGTCATAATACATATTAGATAATTTATCCGCAGTCAAAGCCCCATCATTATCAATAACATTAGATATCTCTTTCTCAAACTCAGCAAACATCGTCTGTCTATATATTGTAGCCCTATATAATTCCATTAAATTATTAAGAATAAATAATTTCTCTTCTTTACTATTACTATGTTCTAACATATAATGACTAAGTAATAATTCATTAACAGTAGAAGCAACCTCTGCTACAAATATTCTATACTCACTATTCTGATAAGTATTATAATTTCTAGAATAATAACTATGCATAGAATGACCCATCTCATGAATTAAAGTAGACATATCATTATACTTATCTTGATAGTTAAGTAAAATATAAGGATAAGTATCATACATACCACCAGAGTATCCACCAGTTCTCTTGTTTTTAGTAGGATAAACATCAATCCACCTACTATCTAATCCTTCTTTAACCTTATTAACATATTCATCTCCAAATACTTCAAGAACTTTAATAATAATATTTTTAGCCTCTTCATATTCATATTTCTTATCATATTCACCCACTATTGGAACATAAATATCATATAAATGAAGTTCATCAAGACCTAAAAAACCTTTCTTTAAATTATAATATTCATAAATATAACCAATCTTTTCATGAACACTATCAATAAGATTATTATAAACATCAATACTAACATCATCACCAAATAAACTCATCTCGATAGCGGTATTATATTTATATATCTTAGCCAAAGTAGATAGTTCTTTCATATTCGTAGCAATTAAACTAGCATAAGTATTAGTATACTTCTTATATTCACTATATAAAGTATTAAAAGCACTCTCTCTAACCCTTCTATCCTTACTTTCAATAAATAAAGAATAATTACTATTAGTAAGTTCTATCTCCTTACCATCACTATCTATAACATTACCAAAAGACATATCACAATCCTTAAATAACTCATAAGTATCATAACAAGTACCAATAATCTTACCCATACTAGACATAATTTTTTCTTCATTGTCTCCTAATGTATGTTTCTTATATCTATATACCTCATCAATATAACATTTATATTCCTTAAGTAGTTTCTCTTCCTTATAAAACAATTTCAAAGTCTTATTATCAAGTTTCAATATGCTAGGAACAATAAAATAACTACACTTACTAAAATCACTTCTTAAATTAGATACCTTCTCACTAAGTTCTTGTTTACTATTATCAGAAGTATCCAAATCAAAAGACAAACTAGTATAAACAGATAACTTAGTAACAATTCTATCAATATCAAAATACAACTTAATAGTCTTATAAAAACTACTACTATTAACTATCATCTTCTTCTCAAAACTACCAAGTTTCTTAATAAGCTTCTTAGCTTTATCATAATCCTTATCAAAAGAATTCATATCACTATAAATAACATCTAAATCCCAAGTATACTTCTTATCAATATCGCATCTATTCTTCATAATTATCCTTTCTTACTACACATTAAATCTAAAATGACAAATATCTCCATCTTGCATTATATATTCTTTACCCTCAATTCTAGCCTTACCAAGTTCCCTAACCTTAAGTTCAGAACCAGCATTAACTAAATCATTATAAGACATAACCTCTGCCTTAATAAAACCTTTTTCAAAATCAGAATGAATAATACCAGCACATTCTGGAGCCTTAGAACCTTTCTTAAAAGTCCAAGCCCTAACCTCATCCTTACCAACAGTAAAGAATGTTGCAAGACCAAGTAAATCATAAGTCTTATTAATTAGTCTTTCCACTCCACTCTCTTTAATACCTAAATCATCTAAAAATAACTTCTTCTCTTCTTCATCAAGTTCAGATAATTCACTCTCTAACTTAGCACATATAATTGCAGTCTCACTACCCTCTTTTTTAGCATAATCTTCTACTAACTTAGTATAATTATTACCAGTATTAATATCATTATCTTCTACATTTAAAGCATAAATAATAGGTTTCAAAGTAATCAAGTTAAAAGAACTAATTAATTTTTTCTCTTCTTCATCTAAACCTAACTTTCTAACCGGAATATTACTCTCTAACGACTCTTTAATTCTTTCTAATAATTCTATTTCTTTAACATCATCTTTATTCTTCGTAGTCATTGCTTTCTTACCAATCCTATTAATTCTAGAAGTAACAATCTCTAAATCAGATAAAACAAGTTCCACATTAATAACTTCAATATCTCTAATCGGATCAACACTACCATCAACATGAATAATATTCCCATCATCAAAACATCTAACTACTTCAACAACAGCATCAACTTCTCTAATATGTGATAAAAACTTATTACCAAGTCCTTCTCCATTACTAGCTCCCTTAACTAATCCTGCTATATCAGTAAACTCATAAGTAGTAGGAATAACTCTCTCAGGATTATACATATTCTTTAAAACATCAATCCTCTCATCTGGTACAATTACTACTCCTACATTAGGATCAATCGTCGCAAAAGGATAATTAGCCATCAAAATACTCTTCTTAGTAATAGCATTAAATAGAGTACTCTTTCCTACATTAGGAAGACCTACTATACCTGCTGTTAAACTCATATATATCACTTCTTTCTTCCTAATTATTATATCAAAAAAAGCCATATATTACAATCTTAAAAATAGTAATTAAATATTATTTTTATTCACTTTCAGCCTATCGTCTTCCAGTGTTATTGCTAGCCAATACTTGTCTATCAATAATATATCAGCCATATCTATTATAAATAAGCATAAATACATACTAAAAAACATTGATTATGAAACTACAGGTTCATAATCACTTTAAAAGACCTAGGCTTTTAAAGTAATAAAAAAGCTATACATAAAGTATAACTCTTATTTATAACATAACCCCAGTACCAATACCAATAGGAATACCAATTATATAGAAGGCCAATATAATAATAAGCCATAAAATAGTAAAAGCTATCGCATAAGGTACCATCAAACTCATAGCATCAGATATCGTAATAACATCATTCTTTCTCTTATTATAAATATGTAAGAATCCAATCAAAATAACAAAGTAACTAAATATCGGAGTAAGACCCTTAACACTACTATCCGCAGCCCTAAATACCGCTTCAGCAAACTCCGGAGTCATTGAACTTTGCATAAACATAGGTACAATAACTGGTGACATCATAGCCCACTTAGTCGATGCCATCGGTACAAAGAAAGTAGAAATAGCTACAACTAAGAAAGTAACAACAACTAGTAATAGACCAGTAAATTGAAATTTATTAATAAGTTCAGATAAAGAAGCCACAATAAATAAACCAATATTAGTTTCTTTAAATATCAAGCAAAACTGAGCCGCAAAGAAAATAAGAACAAGAAGAGAAGCAACATCTTTAAGATAATAACTCATGCCATCTACCAAATCCCTATTATCATCAATAGTACCAACTCTAATACCATATATTAAAGAACTAAATATAAGTAAGAATGAGAATATTGTAACCGAACCTTGATAAAAATAAGAACCCTCTCCAAATAACATATCAACATATTTATTCTGACTCAAATCAAGTAATAACCCTGAAAAAGGAAGACCCTTAATAATACAATAAACAAGTAATAACAAAGCAATAAAAGTAGCCCCTAACGAAAGAATAACACCTTTTCTTTCTTTTTTACTAGGAACACCATCTTGTGAAGGCTCTTCTTCATCAAAATAATACTTACCAAGTTTAGGAATAATAAATTTTTCCGTAACAACCATACCAACATAAGCAACAAGTATCATACTAATAGCAGTAAAAATAATATTACCATATAAATTAACATTATATGCCGAATCAAGTACCTTACTAGCCTTACCAGAATATAAAGTAAGCATTGAATCAAGCCTATTAATAATAACATTAGCTCCATACCCAAAAGTAATACCCGAAAAAGCCGCACAAATACCCGCTGACGGATGTCTACCAAGATTCATAAATAATATCGCAGCAAGAGGAATAAGTATTACATATCCAACCTCATAAAACATTGAAAATATAATACCTAGTAATACCACAAGAAAAGTCAAAAACTTTCTAGGTACCTTCTCACTAATCATCTTAAATAAAGAATTAAGAAATCCTGACTTATAAGCAACTCCTACTCCAAGTAAACCAATAATCAAATTACCTAAAGGAGCAAAATTAAGAAAATTATTAAGCATATTACTAATCAAATATTGAAGACCAGTCCTATTAAACAAATTATTAATATTAACAACCTGACTATTCAAATCACCAGTAGCCTCATTAACAACATAATAACTAGTCTCTAAATTAAGAATACTACCAATACTACTAATAATCATAATACCAATAGTAAGTATCAAAAATACCAATGCTGGATGAAGTCTAATCTTTTTCTTTTTCATTACATACCACCTTTTTAATCTTTTTATTAAGTTCCACTCTAGGTATCATAATAACCCTAGAACATTTAACACATCTAATCTTAACATCCGCTCCCAATCTAATAATTTCAAAATCATAAGAACCGCACGGATGAACCTTCTTCATCGTAACAATATCACCTAAATTATAATTCATATAATCACTTCCATATTCACATTATAGCATTAATTTAATTTTAAGTAAATTAATATATTATACATTTTTAAATTTTTATTATGTATCTTCTTCTAAGAATATTGTAAAAAAACTTATCATTTGATATAATATAAAGGATAAAGAAGGGATGATGAAGTGAAAAAAGAAGTAAATAATACAAGAAAAAAAAGAAAACTAAATTTTCAAAAAATATTTAATTTAATAAGTGCTATGTTTATCTTAGCCTGCTGTATATTCTATGGAACAAGATTCCTAAAACTATATATAGCAAACAACAAAGTAGAAAAAATAACTGTACTCGCTGACAATATCAAAGATAACAATAAAGATAGTAAATCATTTAAACAAATAAATGAAGACTATTACTTTACTGGAGAAGTAGAAAATAACTATGTAAAATACTCTAATATATTATGGAGAATAGTAAAAGTAAACTCTGACAAATCAGTAACCCTAGTATCAGATAATGCTTTAACATCATTAAATCCTGGTACAGGAACAACATATGAAAAAACATCCATAAGTAAATGGTTAAATAAAGGGGAAGAAGAAAACACAGGTATTCTAGAAATAAATCTAAATAATACCTCAAAGTATCTAACATTCTCAAAAACATGTAAAGATACAGTAACCGATACTAAAAACATTACATGTAAAGATAAATTAGAAGATACTTACATAACAGCCCCATCAGTATATGACTATGTAAATACCGGTGGTAATAAAGGCTTTATGAATAATAATGAATATTTCTATTTAACCAACATAGATAAAGATAAAAATTTAATGTATATAGATTCAACAGGTAAAACAAATAGTACTGATGATTCAGATATCCTAGGAGTAAAAGCCATTATAACATTAAAAAATACCCTAATATTAAAAGAAGGTAATGGTACCAAAGATAACCCATATACCTTTGAAGATAAAGAAGGATTATTAGGAAGTTATGTAAAACTAGGTAATGATACATGGAGAATCTATAGTATAGAAGATAATACTGTAAAATTATCATTAGATAACTATCTAAAAGTAAATAATAAAGAAGTAAAATATAAATATTCAAATAACGGCTACTACCACAACGATACAAAACAAGGTACCTTAGCAGAATATCTAAATAAAACATATCTAAATACCTTAAGTTATAAAGATAAAATAAAAGAAAATAAATTCGCTAATGGTATCTATAGTAGTACCACTAACTACGATTATAGTAAAGTATTAACAACTACTGTTGATACCAAAGTATCAGTATTAAGTATTGGTAACATAATATTAAATAATAATAATACTAACTACTTCTTATCAACAGGAGTATCAAAAGATAGTAACCTAGTATATGTAATGCAAGATGATTATAAAGTATATACCAAAGTATCCACTACTACATTAAAAATAGTTCCAACAATAGCACTAGATAAATCACTACTAACAAAAGGAGACGGAACAATAGAAAGTCCATACGAGGTAGAATAATATGAGTACAAGAAAAAAGAAAAAAATATATAAAACAACAATTCTATTTATAATATTAGATTTATTAGCCATAACTGGCTTTGTAGTAATGTATGGTCCATGGGACAAAGTAAGAAATATGTATGTAAATACCGCTTTAAAAACCATGCACCATCAATACTTTGCCAATATCTTCTATAGTCAAAAAACAATTGATAAAATAAATAGTAGTAGCTATTTCGTAACCATAAATGAAGATGCTAATACTGAAGATGTTATAATAAACACCAAAGAAAAATCAAAATATAAAGATAAATATGAAGAAGAACTATTTACAAGAGACAACCCAGATGACTCCTATAAAATAATAGATCTAAAAATAGGAACATCAAAAGGTTACCTAGTAGCCATCTATAAACCAGAAAAAGTAAAACTAATATCCACTAAACAATTCAATGTTGGTGGTAAAGGAGAACGAATCCTAACCATGTGTAAAAGATATGGTGGCTCAGTATGTATAAATGGTGGAGGCTTCCAAGATGAAGGTTATGGTTCTGATATACCAACAGGTATCGTAATCCAAGATGGCGAAATAACTTGGGGTAAAGATACTGCTGATACCGCTAGAGACAATGTAATAGGTATAACAAAAGACGGCAAATTAAAGTTAATGACTAACGCTACCGCTAATGAAGCATTAGCAGCAGGTGTAAATGACGCCATGATATTTGGCCCATTCCTAATAGTAAATGGAAAACCACTAGAAATAGTTGGAGATCCATGGGGTCAAGCACCAAGAGTAGCCATTGGACAAACAAAAGATGGAATAATCCTATTTCTAGTGGTAGATGGTGAAAACTATATAAATGGTGCTAGTCTGCAAGACATGGTAGATGTATTACAAAAATATGGCGCATATAATGCCGCTAACCTAGATGGCGGACAATCATCAAGTTTAGTAGTAAATAACAAATTATATAATAACCCACCTCCTGCTGCTAAAAGACAAGGCGGAAGATATGTTGTAACCGGATGGGGATTAATAGACTAAAGCTTATCTAAATATAAGCTTTTTTCATTTACAAAACATATTACATTTGATATACTAATAATAGGTGGTAAAATGAACAAAAGAAGAAGAAAAAGAAAACTAAAAAAAAGTGTTAAAATAACCCTAGTATTATTACTAGTAATAGGACTATTATCCTATCCAACATATAAACTACTAACAAAAGAAAAAACTCCTACTAACGAAGCAAAACCAAATACCGAAGAAAAAGAAGAACATTATGAACTATCACTAATAGCAGTCGGAGACAACCTAATTCATTCATCAGTATATAAAGATGCCAATAAACATGCTAATTATAACGGTTATGACTTCAAACCAATGATAACCAATATCAAAGAAATAGTATCAAACTATGATATTGGCTACTACAATCAAGAAACAATCTTAGGAGGAACAGAATTAGGATTAAAAGACTATCCAACTTTCAACTCTCCATATGAAGCTGGAGATGCCATGATTGATGCAGGCTTTAATCTAGTAAGTCTAGCCACTAATCATACTATGGATAGTGGTAAAAAGGCCGTAGAAAATTCATGTAAATACTGGAACTCAAAAGAAAATGTTTTAACCGCAGGAAGTTATTGTAGTGAAGAAGAAAGAAACGAAATAAAAATAAAAGAAAAAAATAACATAACATATACCATGTTAAATTATACATACGGAACAAATGGTATGAAAGTACCAAATGATTACTTAGTAAATGTATGGCCTACTGATATAGATAATATTAATAATCCAGAGAAAGATACCAAATATCAAGAATACAAGAAACAAGTAAAACAAGATGTAGAAAAAGTAAGAGACAAAGTAGATGTCCTAATCGTAGCCATGCACTGGGGTGTAGAGTATACTCATAATCCAACTGAATATGAAAAAGATATGGCTTCATACTTAGCCTCACTAGGAGTAGATCTAATAATTGGAACTCATCCCCATGTAATACAACCAGTAACATGGATAGATAATACCTTAGTAATATATTCTCTAGGCAATTTCCTATCAGCCCAATATCAAAACCAATCAACATGTACAAACTATAAATGTACAACTGGATTAATGACAAGTCTAAAAATAGAAAAAGATGTCAAAGGAAAAGAAAAAAGTATAAAAATAACTAATGTAGAAAACGAATTAATATATAACTACTACAACCAATCAACATGGAGAGGATTCAAAGTAATACCATTCTCTAATCCAGAAATAAAAACATACTTACCAAGTTATAAATCCGTATATAATACCTACAAAGAAGTAGTACAAAGACTTGACAGTAATATGTATGTAAAAGAAACAGTAGAATAAAAAAGATATCACTTTAACTAGTGATATTTTTTTTAACAATAGAATCAATATAAATATTCTTATCCCCTCTAATAACCCCATCAATAATAAAATTCTCAATATCTTTAGAAATAATCTTATCAATTCTCCTAGCCCCAAACTCATAAAATTCACACTTATTAACAATCTCATCAATAACATTATCATTAATATCAATATTAATATCTTTATATTTATCTCTAATATATTCAAATTTCTTTTTAATAATACATTTAATAGAAGTATCATCAAGTCTATCAAAAACAATAATATTATCAATCCTATTAATAAAAGCCGTATTAAAATATCCCTTCAAACTCGAAATAACACTACTATCAGTCTTCTTATTAAAACCAATACCATTCTTCTCAAAACCAATATTTGAAGTCATAATAACAACAACATTATTAAATCTAACTTCTCTACCTTTAGAATTCTTAATTTTACCCTCTTCAAGTATCTGATAAAACAAATTAATAACATTAGGATGAGCTTTATCAATTTCATCAAGTAATAAAACACTATTAGGTTTATTTCTAATTTCTTCCAAAATATTCTTATTATCATCATATCCAATATATCCAGGTGAAGAACCAAGTATCTTATTAACCGCAGTACTATCACTATACTCACTCATATCCATTCTAATAAGATTATCTGCTCCTACTAAAATATTAGCATATTCTTTAGCCAACCTACTCTTACCTACACCTGAAGAACCTACAAATAAAAGAGAATAACATCTATCATTATATCCACATCTAATTCTTTTGGTTATATCCATCAAATTATCAATAGCTTTATCTTCTCCTACAATAATATCCTTAAGACTATTTTTCATATCATCAATATTACCAGTATTAGAAATAATTTCATATATAGGAACTCCCGTTCTATTGCTAATAACACTAGCAATATCATCGAGTAAAATCTTATTCTTGTCATTCTTACTAAGTAATTCAATATCATTTAAACGAGACATAAGTTCTGTCTCCTTTTTTCTCAAAGAATAAGCCTTATCAATATTATTATCAATAATAAAACTATTTTTATCCTTATTTAATTTACAAATTTCCCTTTTAATATCCCTAATCTCATTATCCGAAGTACACCCTCTAAGTCCAACTCTAGAAGCAACTTCATCTAAAATATCGATCTCTTTGTCAGGTCTATTCCTATCAAAAATATATTTCTCTGACAAATTAATAATATAATCAATCATATCATTATCAATAATAACATTATGATATCTCTCATAAATATTCTTAATCTTCATTAATATATTTTTAGTTTCCCCTATACTAGGCTCATTAACAAATATCTTTTGAAATCTTCTCTCTAATGCCGAATCCTTTTCAATAAATTTCTTATATTCCTCAGTAGTAGTAGCCCCTATACATCTAATTTTCCCCCTCGCTAAAGCCGGTTTCAAAATATTAGAAGCATCTATAGCCCCTTCAGCTCCTCCTGCTCCTACCAAAGTATGAATCTCATCAATAAATAAAATAATATCATCATTATCTTCAATCTCTTTAATAACCTTTTTCATTCTCTCTTCAAATTCACCACGATATTTAGTACCTGCTACCATCGTAGCCATATCTAAAGAAATAATTTTCTTATCACATAATACCTTAGGAACCTCATCATTAACAATAAGCCTAGACAACTCTTCCACAATCGCAGTCTTACCAACACCAGCATCTCCTATTAAAATAGGATTATTTTTAGTTCTTCTGCATAATATTTCCATAACTCTTTTAACTTCTTTATCTCTTCCAATAACCGGATCAAGTAAATTATTTTTAGCCTCACTAGTAAGATCTACCCCAAGATCATATATAAGAAGTTTTTTCTTCTTATTTTTTTTACTTTTCTTAATCAAGCTACTAGAAAAATCATCATATATATCTTCAATATCAATACCCATACCAATAATAAGTCTAATAGCAATACCTTCTCCCTCTTCTAACATAGCAAAAAACAAATGTTCTGAAGTAACCTCACCATCATTATTTTCCTTACTATCAATAATAGCATTCTGAATAACCTTTCTAAGTAAAGGAGTATATAAAAATACCTCATTCTTTTTATCCGTAGTACCTACAACCTTACACAGTTCACTTTTAAAATTATCATACTCAAGTCCATATTCACTAAGTCTATCACATATATTACTATCACTATTAAGAATAGCAAGAAGTAAATGTTCAGTCCCAATATAAGGATGTCCAAGCCCTATCATCTCTTTCTTAGCATTATTCAAAATAGTCTGTGCCTCTTCATTAAAATTACCAATCATAATATTCTCGTATAATTAATCTTATAGAAATATTAATTAATTTCTATTATTGATTAATCCC
>ENA-OPNH01000353-OPNH01000353.1-human-gut-metagenome-genome-assembly--contig:-NODE-353-length-44110-cov-4.333992_pt1 | contig 44110 bp, 35 predicted proteins | sample MGYA00241537_ERZ501771 | MGnify/ENA primary metagenome ERZ501771 (study PRJEB25962, sample SAMEA2042608) | human gut metagenome | biome: human gut; feature: human-associated habitat; material: faeces...
GAGACTCGAACTCTTCGTCCATCTTTTTGCGGAAAACAGCCTCCCTTGTAAAGGGAGGTGGGCCTCGTTAAGGCAAGCCGGAGGGATTTTCTCAAAAAAATAGATTTCAAAAAGAAAGTGCTTCGCTTTTTAATCCCTCAGTCATCTTCGATGACAGCTCCCTTTACAAGGGAGCCTAATTTAATCCCTATGTCTGCTCACTTTGTTCGTAGCAGGTCCCTAACGGGAGAGAGCCTTTTTTCACGATTGTTGACGTTTTCTGCACACAAACGGATATTATGTATAAAAATGCCCACATTGCTTGTCTGTTTTGTTATTTGTCTTGAATATAATGTGAAATAGTGATATAATTCAAAGCAGTCTACTTTTAATTTTTCTACAAAATAACAAGAAAGAGGTGCTTGTGGTGCCAGCTAAGGCAAAAAAGGTTATTAAGGTTATTTTAATTATTTTACTTGCGGCGGTTCTGATGGTGGGGGGATATGTCGCCTATGTTATGATTGATTATCACAGAATTGAAGATAATCAAGCCTTGCAAATTAACGATGCAACGAGTGATGCTGCTCTTGTAGATACGGAATATAAGGTCATATCCTACAATATCGGCTTCGCGGCATATACTCCCGAATTCGGCTTCTTTATGGACGGCGGTACACAAAGCCGTGCCGAATCGGAGGAGTCGGTCAAAAATGTGACAAGCGGCGTCGGGGATTTTCTTAAATCAGAAGCTCCCGATTTCATCCTTATTGAAGAGGTCGATAAAAATGCGACTCGCAGCTATCACTATGATGAAGAGGCTGCTCTCAGAAATATGCTTGAGGGTTATGACTCTACATTTACCGTGAATTTCGACAGCCCGTATCTATTCTATCCGCTCAGCAAGCCGCACGGAAAATCGTATGCCGGTATGCTCACATTATCAAGATTTAATATTGAAAGCGGCCTCAGACGCAGTCTGCCTATCGAAGACGGATTTATGAAATTTGTTGACCTTGACCGTTGTTATTCGGTATCAAGAGTTTCCGTCAGCAACGATAAGGAGCTTGTGCTGTATACGCTTCATCTTTCCGCATACACTTCCGACGGCACAATCGCCACCGAGCAGCTAACCATGCTCATAAATGATATGCAGGCGGAGTATGAAAAGGGCAATTATTGTATCGCAGGCGGCGACTTTAATAAGGATTTGCTCGTCGACTCCGGAAAAATATTCGGAATCGACGGTGCCGACTATACTTGGGCACAGCCGGTAGATCCGACGCTGTTTGACGGTACCAATCTCAGTATGGTAGCTCCGTTTAACGAGGAAAAACCCGTTCCGTCATGCAGAAATGCGGACGGTCCGTATAACGACAAGCAATTTGTCCTTACTGTTGACGGCTTTATAGTCTCAGACAATGTTACCGTTTCCGGCAGCGATGTCTACGATCTCGGATTTAAGTATTCCGATCACAATCCGGTATATATGACGTTTAAGCTAAATGGCTAAATTTGAGATTTTCGGTCGCAGAATAAAGAGAGGGGCATTCCTTATGTCTGAAAAACACAGCTCGGCGTCAAAGAGTAAATTACTCGGCACGGTGCTTTTGATTTTGGCTCTCTTCGGGTTCTTTGTGTTTATCTATCGACTTTGTTACTATCACTACGAGTACGACCCGCAATACAGCCCGGTGGATTACGGCAAATACAATATCCTGTCTTACTTTACCGTACAGTCAAATTTCTTTGCGTATGTGTATTTCCTGTGCGCGGCACTTTCGATATTCGGAGTTAAAAAGGCGGAGAAAATAGGCTTTAATCCTTATATTGGTGCTCTTGTTACCGTATATGTTCTCGTGGCCGGAATTACATATTGCGCCGGTATCCCAATGGGGCTTACTCCGCCCTTCAAGTGGGATACGCCGGCTCATTCGATGTCGAGCTTTATACAGGTGTATTACCATATGATAATGCCGACGGCGGCGCTTATAGTATGGTTTTTCCCGTTTACCGACCGTGCAATAGGCAAAAAATGCTTTTGGCTGTCGGGAATTTATCCGCTTGTTTATTCGATTTTTTCAATGGTGCGCGGAAGATTTTCCGACCCTACATATTATCCGTATCCGTTTTACAATCCTGAATTTATATGGGAAACCGTTGCAAAAAATACGCCGTTCAATATCGGACTTTCATATTTAATTATAGCGGCTTTGCTTATTTTCGGCATATTGATTTTTGCGCTGTTGACTCTTCTTATCGCCGCTATACATAATAAACTAATCAAAAGGACAAAATGAGTTTTATAGTAAGTAGTGTTAAAAGTTACTTTGAACTCGAAAAATTGACAAAAAATTGACAAATTTTACACTGAAATAAAACAGATTTCACAAAAATTTTAATTGCTTTACATTTTATACTATGTTATACTGTATTTTACATCAGTATAAACGGGGGAGAATAATGGAGAAAAAAGAATCCAAGGCAGTTGAAACGACTGCTCCGCATCCGAACAAAATAGGCATCAAGGAGGGCATAGGCTATATGCTCGGCGATGCCGGAAACCTTTTTGTTTTAACTTATGTTTCGTCATTTTTAAAGGTGTTTTACACCGATGTACTTAAAATAGCGACAGATAAGGTAGCCACTTTGTTTTTGGTTTCGCGTCTCTGGGATGCGGTAAACGATCCTATGTGGGGAACGATTGTTGCAAAAAGGCGCCCAAATAAGGACGGTAAATACCGTTCGTATCTCAAATGGCTCGCAATTCCGCTTGCTCTCTCGCAGCTTGTGTGCTTTATTGATGTCAGGGCGATAACAAATAAGCAGTGGGCACTGCTTTTGTTCGCGTATGTTACATATATAGCGTTCGGTATGCTCTATACCGGAATGAATGTTCCGTTTGGCTCTCTTGCGTCTGTTATAACCGACGATCCCGACGGCAGAACCCTTCTTTCGACCTTCCGCTCAATAGGCGGCGGAATCGGCGGAGCGGCTCCGCTTCTTTTGGCTCCGTTTATTATTTATACCAAGGTCAAAAATCCCGACGGATCTACATATAACGTTGCAAATCCCAACGGTATGTTTTGGTTTGGCGCGGCTATGGCGGCGTGTGCGGTTATATTCTATTATGCCTGCTATGCTAACACCAAAGAGCGTGTTCCCTCCGAGGCAGAGCCTAAGGTGGATATGAAAAAGCTGTATGCCGGAATGTTTAAGAGCCGACCGTTTATAGTTTTAGCTCTTACGGGAATACTGATAAGCGGTCAGCTTCAATTTGCTTCGCTCAATCAGTATCTCTATAAGAACTATTTCTGTAATACAAGCCTTTCCGTTATAGGCACAATAGCACAGTATTTGCCTATGGCTGTTATGATACCGTTTGTGCCGAAACTCGTTAAAAAGTTCGGCAAAAAAGAGCTCAGCGGATTCGGAGCGTTTTTCTCGGCTCTTGCCGCAATAGCGTGCTATATTATAAAGCCGAGACCCGATCAGGCAGGCATTTTTATTTTCCTGCTGTTCATTATAGGCTTCGGATATTCCTTCGTTTCCATAACAAACTGGGCGGTTGTCGCCGACGTTATCGATTATCAGGAATATAAGACCGGAATTAAAAACGAGAGTGCGGTATACGCCGTTTATACCTTCTGCCGTAAACTCGGTCAGACAGCGGCTGACTACGGCGGACTTATGCTTCTCGGCAAGGTAGGCTATGATGTGCAGCTTATGTCAAACGCCGGCTATGTCGATGGCGTAAGCGAGGGAATACTCAAAATCTGCACACTGATTCCCGCAATAACTTATACTCTTATATTCCTGCTTTATCAGTTCGCATATCCGCTTTCGAAGAGCAAGCTCGAACCTGTTTACGATTATGTTCGTAATATGAACTGTGCGGCGCAAAGCAGAGAAACTTATTGAATAACAATTAAAAAAATAAAAGCGCAAACCGAAGCCGTTAATAGCTTCCCTTGTAAAGGGTGATTCCCAACAGTGTGGGGAAATGTCGCGATATGACAAATAGGACTCTCTCCCGTCATGAGCCGTCACCTCAGATAACTTAGGAATTATCGGGCTCCCTTGAAAAGGGAGAAAAGTCGGCGAGAAAAGTGAATGGCAAAAAGTAAAATCGGCAAGCATTTTTTATGCTTGCCGATTTATGTCTAAGGGCTATAAAAAAGATATTTTCGGTAGTTTTTTGTATGAATTTGAACTCTCACATTTTCGTTTTACTTTTTCCAATCTATAAACAACTCTATGTGCCCGCAATCTTTGCATACTAACGCATCTGTTGCCTCAATCACTCTTTGTGTGATAGTCCCTGAATAGAGTGACTTCTTTTTTGGGATAATTCATTTTCATTCTCGTGTTTACCATAAGTTTGTCAATGTTTTTGCTGCCACAACGAATACAATTTTTAAAATCTATCATGTTTTCTCCTTACATATTACTTTTATAATCTAGCGGTCTTCCGTTATTCAAATGTCTTATTAGGTCAATAGCATGAATAACTTTATACCCCTCATCTCTATATGCAATAACTTCATTATATGATGGTATTTCAACCTCCACGATATATTTTGCCTTTTTCTTTGTACGAACTTTTACTTTCGTGAAGAATGATTTAATATACTCAACTTCTTCTTGAATTCTACTATTACGCAATGCAGTTGTTCGTTGATGTAGATAGACTTCCAAAAACTCATCCTCTATAATATCAAATTTGGCATCTTCGGGCATCCCAAAATAGTGAACAGAAAGATCATCAACATAAACTGTAGGATTGAAATTTCTTTTCCTCATGTTATTATTGCGAGTATCTTCTTCGTCAAATCTTATTGCTTCTCTCTCACAAAATTCCATATAGGCATCATCCAAGTCAGGAAAATAATAATCGTCAAATTCATCGAGTATATTAACTAAATGATTTCCTTCAAGTTTTCGAACAAGCATTTGTCGTGCTTCAAGTTTTAAAGCCTGTTCTTCTGTTAAATTATCGTACACCAACCGATAGCTTGTTTTATAAAATTTTCTTATCTTTTCAAACAAAACATCTCTGCTTTTAGAACTTAATGCACGGTTTCCGGTTCCTTTCCCAACATAGAAAACCTCACCAGTTTCAACGATGTACCATTCATATACATAAAACCTATTTCCCATCATTGTCCTCTTCAATCAAAATTGAGCGTACTTCGACATTTCTGCAATATCATGGATTAGCTTCTCGAAATCTTCTTGATTCCAAAATCGAGGGTGGACTCTTCCATGCATCACTCTGTTTCTCCCGTTTTCATCATTTGAAACCTTTGTATAAGTAAAATGCTTTTTTGCTTTTTCGAGCAAAGCAATGTATTCTGTATTATCTTTATTTTCTTCAATTGCCAAGTTAATAAGCGCCATTCCAACCTTGACTCTTACCGGCTTTTGATTGCGGTCAAATAATGGTAACCCATACTCTGATGTTGTCGTTCGAATCATTTCTTCGAAATAGGAATATGCAAAAGGCATCAAAACAGAATATGAATTCGGAACTTTTTCATATACCTCTTTAACCACGAGCCAATCGGGTGACCAATTCCAGTAGTGAGAATGATTCCATATTTCTTCAAGATCATCATAAACAGACATTTTCACTTACCCTCCTAATTATTTATATTATATTATATTTCTACATTTCTTTCAATTCCTTTGGAAAATGTCGTAGAATTGTTTCAATGCATTCAATATAGGAGTTGAAAATATGAGAACTTACACGCAAAAAGAAAAGCAAGCGCCCACACAAAAAACTGCAATACAAGACTCCTGAACAGAAGTAAGAAGAGTACGCCTTGAAGAATGCAGGTATATAAGGCACGTGTAGATAGACTAAAGGGTTTGAAAAGGTTTGCTTTTTAATCTTCTAATTGCCTAATTTGAGTTTTTCTGTTTTCAGTCCAGCTTGCAAAAAGAAAATGCGACCTCGAAAAGCCGCATAAATACTGGGTTTTATAATAAAAACACCATTGATGTCCAAACCTTGGGGGTTCAGATTTCAATGGTGTTTTCAGATGGCTGGGGTGGCAGGATTTGAACCTACGAATGCAGCAGTCAAAGTGCTGTGTCTTACCGCTTGACGACACCCCAATATTTACTTTTTTAAAATTATACCTTAATAAACATAAATCTGCAAGAGAAATATCTTGCAGATTTAGAAAGTGGGGTGGATAGTCGGATTCGAACCGACGGTCTCCAGTGCCACAAACTGGCGCTTTAACCAACTAAGCTATACCCACCATATTAACTGGCGCGCTTGGAGGGACTCGAACCCCCGACCCTCTGCTTAGAAGGCAGATGCTCTATCCAGCTGAGCTACAAGCGCATAACAGGTACACTTTTAAGTGCTTGAATATTATATATGCAACAGGCGTTTTTGTCAAGTACATTCTTGTGATTTGTCGTCGAAAATATAGCATAATGGCGGCGAAGCCGAAACGACGGTTTGTCGCCCTATTTATAAAATATTATGTTAAATCACCAAATGAGGTTTTTGCTCTTCGGATACCGTTAAATTATCGGGTATCTTTTTTTCTTCTTCTTTTTCTTCTTCTCCTTTTTCGGGCTTTTTGAATTCCTCCTCCGGGAAATCGACTGTATTTTTGCAAATCTCATCAACCGGGAGTCCTTCGAACAAGTTCTTTTCGGAAAAATCTATTTCATCGTCGCCGTTTTGGTTAAGCGGATCAAACATTTTTTACACCCTCTTACTTATCAATCAAATGTACATTGAGATGATTATACGTCATTTCAATGCCTGCGTTATCAAATTCGGTCTTTATCCTCTCCATAAGGGCAAAGTGAGCGTCCCAATACTTCGGTGTTTCAACCCATGCCCTTACAACATATTTTATGCTGCTGTCATCGTAAGAGAGTACCGCCGCAAAAGGTTTTTCGGGGGCGTCCAAAAACATATCCGTATTTTCAACTGCGTCAAGCAGAGCCTTGCGGACTTTTTCAATGGGCGCGTCATATGACGCCGAAATTTCTATATCAACACGCCGCTTTTCCTGCGAAGTGTAATTTACTATTTTTGCCGCTATTATTTTGCTGTTGGGAACATATATTACCTTGTTGTCTATCGCCTTTATTCTTGTGTGAATAAGTCCCGTCATCATAACAGTTCCCGTAACCCCGTCAGCCTCGACATAATCGCCTATTTTAAACGGCTTTGCGACAAGTATCATAATGCCGCTTGCAAGGTTTGAAAGCGAATCCTGAACGGCGAGAGATGCGGCAAGGCCGACCGCCGAGAACGCCGCCACAAGCGAAGTCGCGGAGACGCCGAGCGTATCTATAACTATTATTGCGGTTATGAAACAGAGAATAAATTTTATTACCGCCGTTATTATTTTACTGAGTGTCGCGTCAAGGCTTGTTTTGCCGAGCACTCTCTTAAGCACCTTCATAATAATGCGTATCAGAAAGTAGCATATAACAAATACTATGACGGCCTCAAATATTTTCCCCACAGTAAATGAGCCGACGGAGTAATTCAGTATGCTTTGCAGCTTTTCCATTTTTTATACCTCGTTTAAAACGAATTATCATTTACACTATATTATGTTAGCAGAAAAATCGCAGCTTATCAAGTGCACCGCATAATTTATTGAAGATACAGTCGATTTGTGATATTATTTCAGGGAAAAGTAAAAGGAGAGCCGTCTTTATGCTTATAACTAAACCGGATTTTTATGACAGCTTTAAATGCAGGGCGGGTGAATGTACGGATTCGTGCTGTATAGGCTGGGAAATAGACATTGATGATGAAACAATGCGAAAATATGAGAATGAAAACGGCTCTCTGTCTGTAAAGCTAAATAGGTTTACAGATAGAGAGAAGCAATGCTTTATCCTGACAGAAGACGATCGCTGCCCGTTTCTCAAAAGTGACGGTTTGTGTGAGCTGATACTGACAAAGGGCGAGGATATGCTGTGTGAAATATGCCGTGAACATCCGCGGTTTTACGCGCGATACGGCGATTTTTACGATATGGGCGAGGGGCTTTGCTGCGAGGAAGCTGCAAGCTTACTTTTTCTCAATACATCTCCGCTGAAACTGATTACCGAGGCAGAATCACGCGATGATGCCGCATATTTTGATGACGGCCTGATTGATCCGGAAACGCCATATATGTTAAGGCAAAGCACTTTACATATGCTTTGTGACAGAACACAGACTCTTCATGACAGAATTTACTCAATATTTGAAAATTTACTTCTAAAGCAGTACGGAAAAATCAACTTTGCTTTTCCGAGCGAGAATGAATTTTACGACATTTTAATTAAAGCGTCGAAAAAAACAGAGGCGTATGACGCTGATTTTACTCATCTGTTAAAGTGCCTGCGCGAAAACAAAGCCGAGGCTTTGTTTTCCCGAAAGACTTTTATATCTTATCTCGGCGAAAGAACGGTTGACTACGAAAAGCTCTTATCGTATCTTGTGTTCCGCCATTTCCCTAAAGCCGTGTATGACGGCGATGCTTTAGGCAAATTCTGCTTTTGCGTCGGCGTTACGGCGATTACATTTTATGCTGACGTATTGCTTTTTTCGGAGCGCGGGAAATTTGACCTTGACGACAGGATAAACAGCGTGAAATATCTCTCAAAGCAGTTTGAATACAGCGATGAGAACCCGGAAATTCTGTCCGAAGAGCTTAAAAAGAGAATATTACGGATATGAGTTTTACAGTGAAACACACAATAAATCCCATCAGAGTCGGGAAAATAAAGGAAACGGCGGTCCAAAAATGGCTGTGCGTTTCTTTTTTTATTGTCAAAAGAGTTGTTGAGCACGGCCAATGCATCAGGGAAAACAGAATAAAGCAAACAGCGGTCGTATAAGTCCAACCGTTACAGATGAGAATGTCTTTTAGCCCTAAAAGCGAGTCAAAATCCGTAAGCGTACCGGTTGCTGTGTATGCCATTATCATTATCGGTACAACTGTTTCGTTAGCGGGAAAACCGAGTATAAAGGCTGTCAATATGACTCCGTCGAGCCCTATGAGCTTTGCAAATGGGTCCAGCGCACCCGAAAAAGCAGATAACAGACTTTCACCGCGAACAGTTACATTTGCCGCAAGCCAGATTATAATGCCTGCCGGAGCGGCAACTGCGGCGGCTCGTCCGAGAACAAAAAGGGTTCTGTCAAAAATCGAACGCACTATGACCTTTAAGACCTGCGGCTTTCTGTACGGAGGCATCTCAAGAGTGAATGACGACGGTACTCCGCGAAGAAGTGTTTTTGACAGTATACGCGACGAAACAAAGGTTAAAAGTACGCTGAATACAATAACAAGCGTCAAAAGTGCGGCGGTAAATACCGAACGGCATATGCCGAAGCTGCCGGCGGCAAAAAATATGGTTATAATACTTATGAGCGACGGAAAACGCCCGTTGCAGGGGACAAGGCAGTTTGTTATAACGGCTATAAGCTTTTCGCGAGGACTGTCTATTATGCGGCAGCCGGTGACCCCTACTGCGTTGCACCCGAAGCCCATACACATCGTGAGAGCCTGTTTGCCGCAGGTACCGCATTTTCTGAATCCGTGGTCAAGATTAAACGCAACTCTCGGCAGGTATCCGAAGTCCTCAAGCAGGGTGAACAAGGGGAAAAATATTGCCATGGGAGGCAGCATTACCGATATGACCCAGCATAAGACCTTAAACATTCCGTTTACAAGCATTTCGCGCAGCCACACAGAAACGCCGGCATTTGTCAAAAGGAGCATAAGCTTTTGTGTGAGAAAACCGCTTGCACGCTGTAAAAGCTCGCTCGGGTAATTGGCACCCACCGCGGTAATCCAAAATATGAGCAGTAAAAGCAGCAACATTATCGGTATTCCCGTAAGCTTGCTTGTGAAAAGCTTATCTAATTTGCGGTCAAAGTCATGCTTCTTGTTTTGATTTGTTTTTACAACGCCGTCAACTGCATTTTCGGCTGTTTTAACTATGCTTTCGGGAATATCGTCTTGAACTTTTTCTCTTCCGCCGCACACACGGTACGCTCTTTCCAGCGCGTCCGAAATATCGCGGTCTTTTAATTTGTCGCCGAATATCTCCTTAAATTCCTCCGTGCTTTTTTTCGGCTCTGTTAAAAGATGCAGAGCCATGTATCTTTCATTCAGCGGAAGATTTGTATTTTTTCTTAATGCGTCGCAGAGAATTTCTATTGCCTTTTCGGTGCTTTCACTGTATTTTACGGGGAAAATCGGTGCTTTTTTATCTGCCGACATTTTTTGAACCGCGGCCAAAAGCTCCGGAAACCCCTGCTTTGTGCGTGCACAAATGCCGACTGTCGGAACACCGAGTCGTTTTTCGAGCTTTTCCGTGTCAATTTCTATGCCCTTTTTCTTCGCCTCATCTAACAGGTTTATACAAACAATTATATTACCCGTTATTTCCATGGCTTGCAGGACGAGATTTAAATTGCGCTCAAGGCAGACCGCGTCGCATACAACGATTACGGCGTCATACCGTTGAGATTGCAAAAATTTACCTGCATTTTCCTCTTCTTCGGAGTGTGAGCAAAGAGAATATGTACCCGGCAGATCGACCAAAACGTATTCTCTTTCTTTATAAAGAAGCCTGCCCTCTGCGGAGTCTACCGTCTTGCCCGTCCAATTACCGGTGTGCTGGTGCATACCTGTGAGCGCGTTAAATACCGTGCTTTTTCCGACGTTCGGATTGCCGGCAAGTGCTATTACTTTTTTATTGGGAATTTTTTGTTTTTTCAAATTATCACCCTATTTAAGAAGTATCTGCTCTGCGTCGGACTTTCGTATCGCAATGTATGCACCGCGTATCATATAGACTTTTATGTCGCCGGATATGCTGTCGAGAACACAACCGATTTCGGTGTCCCTTATAACTCCGAGATCCTGAAGCCGTCTTTTCATATTTCCTTCGTTTTCAACCGATAACACCCTTGCTTTTTCACCGACGGGCAAAAAGGCAAGGCTTTTTTTATGCTCCAAGGTTGTTCTCTCCTTTGCTCTGATATATACAGTATCATTATATTTTGAAAAAACGGTATTCGTTACCATATTGCGACAGCTTTTTTAATGCTTGTCCGTTAAAATGAAAGAAAACTCGGAAGGGATGAAAAAATATGTCCGTTGAAATTAAGACAGACGAAGATGTTGTTACGTCATTTTTATCAGGTGAAATCGACCATCATGTCGCTTTGCCCATACGTGAAAAAACAGACGCGGCAATTATTTCGGCACACCCTAAAAGAGTCGTGCTTGATTTTTCTGGAGTCACATTTATGGACAGCTCCGGAATAGGACTTGTGATGGGCAGATACAAGATATGCGAGAGTATGGGAGCCTCACTCGAAATTCACGGCCTGTCACGCCATGCATATAAGGTAATGTGCCTCGCGGGGCTTCAAAATCTCGCGGTGCTGAAAAAGAAAAAGGAGGCGGAGAAAAGTGAAACCGCTTAATGAACTCAAAATGCAACTGGAGAGCCGTTCCGTAAACGAAGGATATGCGCGTACAGCGGTGTCGGCGTTTATTTCACAGCTTGACCCCACAATAGAGGAGCTGAACGATATAAGGACCTCCGTCAGCGAGGCGGTGACGAACTGTATAGTCCACGCCTACAAAAATTCGTGCGGAAAAATATACATAGACGTCAAAATTTACGGCGACGGTAAAACTGTGACGAAAATACGCGACAGAGGTCGCGGAATAGAAGACATAAAAAAAGCCCGTCAGCCGCTGTTTACAACGCTCGGCGGTGACAGGTCGGGTCTCGGGTTTTCCGTGATGGAGAGCTTTTCCGATAAGGTAAGAGTGACGTCAACGCTCGGAAAAGGCACAACCGTAACCTTATATAAAACGATAAAGGGTAAAGAGCAATGGACCGAAAAGAGCTGATTGAGCAAAATCTCGGCTTGGTACACGCCTGTGCAAACAGGTTCCGCGGCAGAGGAATAGAATATGAGGAGCTTTATTCCGCAGGGTGTCTCGGACTTGTCAAGGCGGCGGACGGATTTCGCGAGGAACTCGGCTTCGCCTTTTCAACATACGCCGTGCCGGCGGTTTTGGGAGAAATCAGAAGACTTTTCAGAGACGGCGGAGCGGTAAAGGTCAGCCGCTCCTTAAAGGAACGCTCGCGCGAAGCCGTTAAGCTCAGCGAAAAGCTGACAAAAGAAAACGGCAGAGAGCCTACCGTAACAGAATTATCAAAAATTCTGGGGATAGACTGCTTTGCCGTATCGGAACTTTTAAATATTTCCTTGCCGCCCGTGTCGCTCACTGCGTCGGACGATGACAATGAACGTCAAACCGATGTTCCCGTGCCCTCGGGCGAAGATGCCATTCAGGATAAATTGGCTCTCGAAGAGGTTTTAAAAGCTTTGCCCAAAAAAGACCAAACCCTTATAAGGCTCAGATATTTCAAGGGGTTTACGCAAAGTGCGACAGCCGAAAAACTCGGAATGTCACAGGTGCAGGTTTCAAGAAAGGAGAGAGCCGTGCTTGCGATTATGCGAAAAAAGCTTACGGACGATTATTCTCAGTCGGCAACATAGGCTCTGACTCTAAGCGGGATACCGAGACTGTCGGCAAGCTCTCTGCATTTTTCAATATCCTCTTTGGGAATCACATCGACCACCGAAAAACGCAGATCCTGACCGTACTGTTTACACTCTTTTGCAAATTTGATGATGGCGTCAAACGATTTTTCACCGAATGCCGGAGCACACAGCTCACAGTATTTTTCGCTGCTGTATTCGTTAAGGCTTATCGAGATTTTATCGGTATTTTCACATAATTCCTTGGCTGTCGGCTTTTTGTTGAGCAGGTCGGAAAGGCCGTTCGTATTAAGACGAACCTTTAAGCCGAGCTTTTCGTGAATGTATTTGCACGTCTTTATGAGATTGTCATATGCAAAAGTCGGTTCACCGTAGCCGCAGAATATAACTTCGCCGTTGTAGCCGGTGAAATCGTATGCGTCAATAGCTTTTTTAATTTCATCAAACGAGGGGTTGTGACCCGAGAACCAAAGCGTGTCCGCGTCGCCTACCGAATCCGAATTATTGCGGATGCAGAATTTGCATTTGCACGGACAGGAATTTGTGATGTTAAGGTATACGCTGCCCTCAAAGGTGTAAACTATGTCAGCCATTAAAAAGACTCCCTTTAGGATAATTTTGTTTTGAATTTAACTTTATCAAGTGCCGGAGCGGCAATATAGTAGATTATTGCACTGCCGACTGCCTGAATAATCGAGAACGGAACGGAGGTTAATGCCGTGGGGAACGAATATAAAAGTCCCTCCGCAAGAAGATAACCGAAGATTGTTATAAGACCGGAAACAAGAGGCATAAACGCGGTGGTCTTATTAAGAATTTTGTTGGGGCTCTTCGTTGCGTGGCAGGTATAAACGAGTGCAAACGGCAGAACGTTAAGAGCTTTAATTATTGCCGTAAACGGAGCCCAAGCGGCAGCACCGGCAAGCATATCGGCACAAAAACCGCCTATTGCCGCAGCCGCCATTGCGTACGGAAGCGGAAGAATACATGCGGCAAGGTAAATCATACTGTCGCCGAAGTGGAGATAACCGTCGTTTATACCGGTGTTAAATTTGATGTATGCCGTCATTACGGCAATAAGAGCGGCAAAAACCGCAGCTTTAACAAGGTTTAAAAGCGCTGTCATTGATTTTGATTTTGTGTTCATAGTGGTCACCATATTCTTTCGTAGTGAAATATCCGAGAAGCTCGCGGTGCCGGATTGCAGGGCACAATACGGCTCTTTGTGAGATGCTTTACATAAGCTTCCCCAAATATTTTTCAAAATTTACCCCGAAATTACGATCCGTGTTTTCTTCGTAAGAATCCCTTATGGCGCCTTCAAGGAATTCTACGGCTTTTTCGGTGGCACATAGCGGAGCTTCGCCTTTTACGGTAAGTCCCGCAACAGCCGCGGCAAACAGGTCACCCGTACCGGAAAAGCTTCCGCCGTATTTTTTGGATGAAACAGTTTTAAAACCGCTTTTATCGGCGACAACGTTTAAAACGGTGTCGTCTTTTTTTATGCCGGTAACAATGACCGTGCTCAGAGTATCGTTTAAAAGGGACGATGCGGCTTTTGCTATATCGTCCGGTTCCGATGAAGAGAGAGCTTCGTAGCTTTCCCCCGTCAGAACACACAGCTCCGTGAGATTCGGAGAGATAATGTCGGCCCTTTTTGCGAGACGCGTTACGGCGTCGCACATAGCCTTGTCGTATATATCGTAAATTTTTCCGTCATCCGCCATAACGGGATCACAGAAAAAAACGGTGTCGTCATTTTGAAATTCGTCAAGAAAACGAAATATTTTTTCCGCTTGACGGTGCGACGCTATAAAGCCTGTAAGAATGCCGTCAAAGCGAACGCCGAGCTTTTTCCACTCGCTTGTGAAAAAATCCATTTTATCGGTAAAATCATCGCAGTAAAAGCTCTCAAAGCCTGTTTGATTTGACAGTACCGCCGTCGGCATCGGGCAGCATTCAAGCCCAAGAGCCGATATAACCGGTATAGCCGCCGTGAGAGAGCATTTGCCGAAGCCGGAAAGGTCGTTTATAACGGCTATTTTTTTCATGGTTTTTAACACCCTTCCGTTTTTTCAAGATGATTTTTCGCCGAAATACGAGTCGGTATTTAATACTTGCCCAACTCCTGATTTTAATATATAATATACCCGATGTGTCATTATTGAAATACACAAAAACTAAAATTTTTTAGGGGACAGTTATGGAGAATACTGTGGATTCCGGACTGAATAAGGAAAACATACCGCTGTATATGCGAGTTTACGAATATTATAAAGACTTAATCACCGAGGGCAAGCTGTCGCCGGGCGCAAGGCTTCCGTCGATACGGCGGTGTGAAAATGAGCTGTCGGTAAGCCGCACTACGGCTGAGGCGGCGTATTTTCAGCTTGCGGCGGACGGATATGTTGTATCAAAGCCGCAGAGCGGGTACTTTGTGACGGATGTTGCGCGGCGTGAAAAAAAAGACGGCACGGTAAGAGGGAAAAAAGAGCTTGAGCCGAAAACCGACTATGATTTCACTTCTCTCTCGGCAGACAGGGAGAGCTTTGATTTCACGCTGTGGCGAAGATACATTAAAAGTGCTTTGAGGCAGGATGAAAGACTGCTGTCCTACGGCGAGGCGCAGGGAGAACGCGAGCTTAGGGAGGCTCTTTGCAAATACATCACGGAGCACAGAAATGCGGTCTGCTCACCCGATAACATAGTCATAGGCGCGGGCGTGCAAAGCCTTTTACATATAATATGCGCCGTACTGCCGCGTTCGCAAAAGGTCTTTTTCGGAGAGTCGGAATTTGAACAGGGCGCAGCGGTGTTTTCCGACCACGGCTTTAAATCATGCCGTACAAAAGAAGAGGCCGATATAATTTATGTGAGTCCGTCGCATATAAACCGCCTCGGCGACGTTATGCCGACAAGTGAAAGACTTCGCCTTATCCGTCTTGCGGACAGAGAAAACAAGCTTATAATCGAGGATGATTACGACAGTGAGTTTGGATATTTCAATCGCCCCACACCATCCCTCCAGGGACTTGACTGCGGCAGAAATGTAATTTATATCGGTACGTTTTCAAAGCTGCTTTTACCGTCTATCAGACTCAGCTTTATGATACTTCCGGACGCGCTGCTCGGCGAATACGAAAAAAAGGCGGAGCTGTATAACCAAACCGCCTCAAAGACCGAACAGATAGCATTGTGCAGCTTTATCCGCGACGGAAATCTGTCAATAAGAATAAGAAAAATCAAAAGACTGTATACCCAAAAAATGAAGCTGCTGACATCAGCCCTGAAAGAGGTTTTCGGCGATAAAGCCAATATCTACATCGGCGAAACGGGCTTTGTTTTAAGACTCGAAATAAAGTGCACTATGTCGGAAAAAGAAATCGTGAAGCGAGCCCTTATAAGCGGCGTGGCGGTAAAGGAGAGCGGCACGGGGAAAAAATATCCGCAGATTTTGCTCTTGTGCTCGTCCGTGGCGTCCGAAGATTTTTTGCCGGCTGCAAAAAGACTTTACGGCAGTATATTCGGAGCATAAAAAACGTTAGTAAAACGCTGTTTGTATGTTGTATTACGCGTTTTACTGTGATAAAATATCAGCAATAAAAAGCAATATCGGGAGGCAAATATGCAGACAGACTTTTATGAGGACAGACTCAGGGTGTTCCTTGAGGAGTTCAAAAAAAATACCGTGGCTTACAGCGAAAAAATCGAAGGCTTTTTATATAAGCCGTGCGAATATAAAGTCGGTAACGAATTGCCCGTTGTTGATGAGAGCTTTAAGAGCTTTGAAAAAAATGACCGTTGGGGCGGAAAATATGATGCACACGCCTGGTTCTGTAAAAAACTGATTGTTCCGAAAGAACTGACAGGCAAAAATCTCGAGCTTACCGTCTCCACTCAGCTTGACGGCTGGGACGCGGTAAATCCTCAGTTTATAGCGTATGTTGACGGCAAATTGCAGCAGGGGCTTGATGTGAATCACCGCGAAATATTCCTTGATAATGCAAAGGGCGAATATGATATATTCCTTTACGCCTATTCCGGCAGAAACGACTGCTTGCTTGATTTTAACGTGTCTCTCAACGCGTATTACGAAAACGCACGCCGCCTCTATTATAAAATCGCCGTGCCGTATGAGGTTACGCTTTATCACGAGCCGTATGAAAAGGTCTATGTCGATATTGAAAACTACGTTGTCGGCGCAATAAATCTCATTGATATGCGCGTACCGGGTTCAAAAGAATTTCTTGACTCCGTCGATACTGCCGAAGCATATCTTGACAGGGAATTCTACGGCAAATACTGCAAAAAAGAAGACGTAAACGCCGTCTGCATAGGCCATACGCATATAGACGTAGCTTGGCTCTGGACTCTTGCACAGACGAGGGAAAAGGTGCTGCGCTCTTTTTCGACCGTGCTTGAGCTTATGAAAAAATATCCCGAATACAAGTTTATGTCGAGTCAGGCGCAGCTCTATAAATTCCTGAAAGAGGAAAGCCCCGAGCTTTACGCCGAGGTAAAAGAAATGGTACGCCTCGGCAGATGGGAGGTCGAGGGCGCCATGTGGGTAGAGGCGGACTGCAATCTGTCGTCGGGCGAGAGCCTTGTAAGGCAGATATTATACGGCAAGAGCTTCTTCAAAAACGAATTCGGCGTTGATTCAAAGGTGCTTTGGCTCCCCGATGTATTCGGTTATTCCGCGGCCCTGCCGCAAATCCTCCGCAAAAGCGGCGTTGATAAATTCGTGACCTCCAAAATCGGCTGGAGCGAGACCGATAAAATGCCGTATGACACCTTCTTCTGGAAGGGGATAGACGGTACCGATATATTCACGTATTTTATGACCGCGCAGGATAAGGTCAGAGGTAAAAAACCGGCGACAAACGTCACTTACAACGCAAAACTCAACCCTTGCCAGCTCATAGGCGGATATGACCGCTATCAGCAAAAGAATATAAACAACGAAGTGATGATAACCTTCGGTTACGGCGACGGCGGCGGCGGACCTATAAGAAAAGACCTTGAATATTACGATGTGCTGAAAAAGGGCGTTTCGGGAGTACCGTGCGCTAAAATGGAATTTGCCGGCTCATTCCTTGAGCGAATTAAAAAGAGAGCCGAAAAAAATCCGAAAACTCCTTGTTGGCAAGGCGAACTGTATCTTGAATATCACCGCGGAACCTATACCTCCATGGCGCAGAATAAAAAGCTGAACCGCCGAAGCGAATTCCTTTATGAAAATGCCGAAATGCTGTCCGTGACGGCGCAAAAGCTGCTCGGCAAAGAGTACCCGAGGGAGGCTCTCCACGATGGCTGGGAGACAATACTTTTAAATCAGTTCCACGATATAATACCCGGCTCATCAATAAAGGAAGTATATGAGGTATCGCATCGGCAGTATGAGAAAATCGGCGAAGCGGGCAAAAGAATCAAAAACGACGCCGAAACCGCCGTCGCGGAAAATATAAACACACGCGGCGGAGTGCTCGTTTTTAATCCGAACTCCTTTGAGGCGAGCGGCGAAACAAAGCTTGACGGCAAAACCGTGTACGTTAAAAATATACCTCCGAAGGGATATAAGGTTGTAACGGATGTCTGCAATACAAATTCCGTAAAGGTTACCGATAAATTCCTTGAAAACAGGTTCTTTAAAATAAAGCTTGATAAGACCGGAGCGTTTTCTTCTCTGTTCGATAAGAAAAATAAACGCGAGGTGCTCAAAAAGGGCGAGCGCGGAAATGTGCTTACTGCATACGAAGATATTCCGCGTGACTATGACAACTGGGAGATAAGCAATTACTATACCGACAAGTCTTGGGAAGTTGATTCCGTAGTTTCAATAAAACCGCTGTCGGACGGTGTCAGAGCCGGCATCGAGATAACAAGAAGATTTCTCTCAAGCACCATAGTACAGCGCATATGGCTCTATGAAAACACGCCGAAAATCGACTTCGAAAACGATATTGACTGGAAAGAAAGCCATATACTTCTCAAAACCGCCTTCCCTACGGAAATAAATGCCGACAAGGCGACATACGACATACAATTCGGTACGGTTGAAAGACCGACTCACAAAAACACAAGCTGGGACGCGGCAAAATTTGAGGTGTGCGCGCATAAATTCGCCGACCTTTCCGAATACGGCTACGGTGTAAGCCTTTTAAACGACTGCAAGTACGGCTATGATATTCACGACTCGGTTATTCGCCTTACGCTGATTAAGTGCGGAAACTATCCCAATCCCGACGCCGATAAATGCAGGCACGAGTTTACATATTCGCTGTTCCCGCACAGCGGTGATTTCAGGGAGGCAGGTACGGTAAAGCTCGCTTATCTGCTTAATTCTCCGCTTGAGGCAAAAAAAATCGAAAGTCAAAACGGTACTCTTCCCGAAGAATATTCCCTTTTGTCGATTGATTCGGAAAATGTCATATGCGAGACAGTGAAAAATGCAGAGGACGGCGACGGCGTAATCGTGAGATTGTACGAGTGCTGTAATTCACGCGCAAATGTAAATCTCACGCTCGGCTTTGATTTCGACGATGTGTACTTGACCGACCTTCTCGAAAATGAAGAGAGAAAGCTTCGAAAACACGGCAGAACGGTAAATCTTACGTTGAAACCGTTTGAAATAGTAACTTTAAAGCTGAAATAAAACAGATTGCTTTTTTTCGAAAGGATAGGTGCTTAAAATGAAAAAATTTATGGACGACGACTTTTTGCTGTCAACCGATACCGCAAAGGAGCTCTTCAGGGCGGCAAAAGAAATGCCTGTATTCGATTGGCATTGCCACCTGTCGCCGAAGGAGATATACGACAACAAAAATCCCGACGATATAGCTGAGCTGTGGCTTTCTTATGACCACTACAAGTGGCGCGCCATGCGTTCGTTCGGCATTGACGAAAAATATATCACGGGCGACGCCGACGGCTATGATAAGTTTAAGGCGTGGGCTAAAACAATGCCCTATCTTATAGGTAATCCGCTTTATCATTGGACTCATCTGGAGCTTCAAAGATATTTCGGAATTTATAAAACGCTGTCTCCCGAAACGTGCGATGAGATATGGGAAAAATGCAACGCAAAAATCAAAAAAGGCGGCTTTTCTCCGCGCGAGCTTATAGAAAAATCGGGTGTTGTGTGCGTCTGCACAACAGACGACCCGGCCGATACACTTGAATACCATAAGCTTTTGGCTAAGGATAAGAGCTTTTCATGCCGCGTGCTTCCGGCGTTCAGACCGGAAAAGGCTCTCGGTATAGAATTGCCGTCGTTTCCGGAGTGGCTCTCCCGTATGGAAAAAACGGCGGGCGTGAAAATAGATTCTTATAAGACGTTAAAAGAAGTCCTTAAAGAAAGAATACGTTATTTTGATTCCGTAGGCTGCCTTGCCTGTGATCATTCTTTTTCATATATACCATATGAAAAATGCGGCGAGGATGAGCTCGAAGAGATATTCAAAAAGGGTGCGGCAGGCGAAAAACCGACAGAATTTGAGTGCGACTGCTACAAAACCGACCTTTTAACCGAGCTTGCAAAAGAATACGCGGCACACGATTGGGTCATGGAACTGCACGTAGGTGCTCTTCGCAACAACAACACAAGAATGTTTAAGAAAATCGGTGCCGATTCGGGCTTTGATTCGATAGATGACTGCAACACGGCTTCGGGACTTTCAAAATTCCTCGACTCGCTTGACAGCCAAAACGCTCTCCCCAAAACGGTCATTTTTAATCTTAACCCGCGTGACAATTTTGTCTACGGCTCTATGATAGGTAATTTTCAGGGCAGCGGCAATTATTCAAAAATACAGTACGGAGCGGCGTGGTGGTTCAACGACAATTACGACGGAATGAGAAAGCAGCTTGCGACGCTCGCAAATCTCGGATGTCTCGGCAAATTTATCGGTATGGTGACGGATTCGAGAAGCTTTTTGTCATATCCGCGCCACGAGTATTTCAGACGTATTCTCTGCGAATATATAGGCGACCTCGTGGAGGAGGGAAAATATCCGCGCGATATGGAATTTCTTAAAAATATCGCGGAGGATATATCGTATAACAATGCCGCGGCTTACTTTGGCATTTGACAAGCCGAGGTTAATATAATAAAATACATAGAGTGAGCAGCCCGAGCAGTTGCGGAGCGCTTTGCGCGATGAGGAAAGTCCGAGCATCACACAGCAGGGTAACGGCTAACGGCCGCCGAGGGTGACCTCCGGGACAGTGCATAGAAATATACCGCCGCTTTTGCGGTAAGGGTGGAATGGCGAGGTAAGAGCTCACCGGAATGTCGGTAACGGCATTGCCAGGCAAACCCTACCCGATGCAACATCGACAGAAGTTGTCAGCTGGGCAAATACTTCGAAGGATGGCTTGAGCGTGCCGGCAACGGTACGCCTAGACAGATAACTGCTTTAAACGACAGAACTCGGCTTACAAGGCTGCTCACTCTTTTATTTCCGCCTCATATGATGATATGGGGTGGTTTTAATGTTAGAGGGCTTTTTCGGCGCGGTTTTTGTGGGGCTTATAATATTGGGCGTCTTTGCCGTAGTATATGCTGTGCTGTTAAAACTGCTGCTGAAAGCAAAATACGAATACTATGTACTTATCCCGTCTAAGCATTGCGGGAAAAATGTGTCTGCGGCAGTATACGCCGCGAGAATGAAAATGAATCTTATAGGCGATGAGGATTACGGTAAGGTTATAGTGCTTGACACGGGAATGACCGAAAAAGAAAAGCTCGGCTGCCAAAATATTTGCCGTGAAACAAACGGCATATATCTTTTTACCGCCGAGGATTTAGAGGAATATTTGAAATGAGCGAAACTCACGAAAAAGAAATAATAGAGGGTACGGTAGAGGACATAAGGTTCAGAAATGAGCAAAACGGATATACCGTACTTTCCGTCGGCTGTGATGATGACCTTATCACGGCCGTCGGCGTATTTTCCGATATTTCCGTCGGCGAAACCGTAAAGCTTCAGGGTGAATGGACTTATCACACAACCTTCGGCAGGCAATTTAAGGTTGAGGCGTTTGAACGCAATATGCCGGCAACAACCGAACAGCTTTATAATTATCTTGCCGCAGGCGCAATAAAAGGAATAGGCAGGGCTACGGCAGAGCGTATTGTGGATATGTTCGGCGAAAAAGCATTCGATTATCTCGAAAGCAATCCCGAGATGCTCTCAAAGGTCAAGGGTATTTCGCCGGAAAAGGCAGAAAAAATCTGCGCGTCATATCGCAGCCAGTTTGCGATACGCAGCATTACCATGACGCTCGAATCGTACGGTATAGGTCCGCGCGAGTGCCTTGCCGCATATAAGGCGTTCGGCGGTGATGTGGTGGGCAAGGTCACGGAAAACCCGTACGTTCTCTGTTTGCCCGAGGTCGGCGTACCGTTTGACCGAGTTGAGACAATAGCTGACAATCTTCCGCACAGACCAAATGATTCATACAGGATAAAGGCGGGGATAGAGCATATTTTAAGACATAATTTATTTGTTGACGGACACACCTGCATACCGCGTGATAAGCTTTTGCGCGTGGCTGCCGAATTTCTTAATACAAATGCAGATACCGTAGATATAATGACGGACGAGCTTTGTCATGAAAACCGACTTGTCTCAAAGGTGTTTACCGACAAGGAGTACGTCTTTTTAATTCAGGCGTTTCGCGATGAAAAGAGTATAAGCGACCGCATAAAGGTGCTTTTGAACTTTCCGCCGGCAGGTCATTCGGCACTTGACAGCGAAATAGAGAAAATCGAAAAAGCCGATAATATATCGTATGCCGAAAAGCAAAAGCTTGCCATAAAGACAGCGGTGAACAAGGGCATACTGATTTTGACCGGCGGTCCCGGAACAGGTAAAACCACCACGCTCAAGGGCATACTTCGTCTCTTTCAAAGCGAGGGGCTGGACATAAGCCTTGCGGCACCCACGGGAAGAGCGGCAAAAAGAATGACCGAGCTTACCGGCAAGGAGGCTAAGACCATTCATCGGCTTTTGGAGGTTGAGTGGGACGAGCATGACAGACCTACATTTAAACGAAATATCCGCAATCCGCTTGAGTGTGAAGCTCTTATACTTGACGAGCTCTCCATGGTGGATATAAGCCTTTTTGCGAGCCTTTTAAACGCATTGCCTCTCGGTTGTCGCCTTATTATGCTCGGTGACTCCGATCAGCTGCCGCCGGTCGGTGCAGGCAATGTGCTTCACGATTTAATTGAATCGCGCCTTTTGCCTGTGGTTGAGTTGAAGGAGGTTTTTCGTCAGTCCATGGGCAGCCTCATAGTCACCAACGCACACCGTATAGTGAACGGCGAAAAAATCGTGACAGACCGAAAGGACGGCGACTTCTTTTTGATGGAACGGCAGACCCCGGCTCTTGCTGCGAAAACGATAGCGGAGCTTTATGCCGAGAGACTGCCGCGCGCATATTCGTATTCTCCGCTTAGAGATATACAGGTGCTTTGCCCGTCGAAAAAGGGTGAGGCCGGCACGGTAAATCTCAACAAAATACTCCAGTCTCTTGTGAATCCGCCGTCGGATAATAAAAACGAGATGAATTCGGGCTTTCGTCTTTTCCGCGAGGGCGACAAGGTAATGCAGATAAAAAACAATTACGATATCCATTGGGACAGCGATAAGGAGTCCGGCGAGGGAATTTTTAACGGAGACATCGGAATAATCGAAAAAATAGACTTAAAGAGCGAGACTGCGTTTATAAGCTTTGACGACAGAACCGCACAGTACGCAAAGGAGCAGATGACCGAGCTTGAGCTTGCATATGCCGTTACCGTGCATAAAAGTCAGGGCAGCGAATTTAAGGCCGTTATAATGCCCGTCGTAAATGTAATACCGCAGCTCTGTTACAGAAATCTGCTTTATACCGCCGTAACAAGGGCGAAGGAGCTTATGATAATTGTCGGCACGGAAGACGAGGTTGTGAAAATGGCGGCTAACGATAAAAAAACACGTCGCTATTCGGCACTGAAAAAGCTGCTGCTTAATGATGCCGCTCCCGCAATTCTCGGTACAACGGGTATTTAAAAGAGCTGAACCGATTTTTAAGAGCAAACAAAAGACACCCCTTGGGCACTTTAAGTACTCAAGGGGTGCTTTTTTTCTTGGATTATATCAGGCTTCTTCTTTTTTCTTCTTGATTATCACGCCTGCCGCGGCAGCCGCCGTAATAACGGCAAATGACGATAACGCAATACCGCGTTTTGCGCTTCCGGTTTTGGGAATTTTGGATGAGACTTTATTTTCGCCGCCGGAGAGTCTTGCTTCGGCGCGCTCTTCGATATTCTCCGAAGTGTTTTTCGTTGTATCCGCCGGAGCTGTTTCGGTTACGGGTGCAGGCTCGTTTTCGCCGATTATAAGCTTTGCGGCGTCATTTATGAACGGATAGTCCTTAATTTCATCGTCGCTTAAGTGCGTAAAGGTAAATGTCTTTTCCTTTATAAGCCTTTGCGGACTGTTGAGACGGTATCTGACCTTTATGCTGATGGGCTGAGTGCTTTTGGCAAAGCAGTGGTCGGTCATGGAAATTACCTCGGTACTGCCGGCGCCTATTCCGGAATAAGAATTGTACTCCGGGAAAAGGTTGAAGCCCTTAGCCGAAATGTCGAGAATATCTATTGTGTATTGCTCCGAGAGATTTGTAAATACAAGTGCCGTGTCCTTCGACGTGTGAAAGCCGGAGTTTGTATTGTCAAATCTCATGTAGAGACCGTCCGCCGGATTCTGGGCAAGCTCAAATTGCGGATATTTAGGATTTGAGTATATATCCTTTATACTGTCGCCGAACATAAACTCGAGTATAAACTCGCGAGAGTATGAGTCCCAGTTACTTTGACCGTGGAACTGCCCCTTTATAAACCATGTGTTTTCCGGAAGATAAGAGCAGGTGGCGTCTATATCCCTGTCGGGAGAGATGTGCCAATGCTTTTTGTTGCTGCACTGTGTTCCGACGGGAGCGTAATCCTCCGGAAACTGCTCCCCAAACGGAGCGCAGGCAGAGCCCGATGAAGTGTGCACGTCTATTATATAGTCGGAGTTTTTGTATGTACCGGTAACGCCGTTTATGCCCGTATTGGACATTATGGCTATCTGAGTGCCGGCTTTTTGTGCTCTTTTAAGACCCTCACTCATATTTGCGAGCGCGTTGTAGTGAAATTCGTCCGAGGCTGCTATCAGCGGAGCGGCCGCGACGGGGTCTACGTATCCGTCTCTTATAAGACGGGCTTTCACTTCGTCGTATACGTTAAGAGGGATAAAGTCCCATATACTGCCGAATTTGTCAATGTAATCCACAATGTATTTCTGCGCGACGAGATTGACTATTTTGTTGAGGTTTTGGTAACCGCCCGTAAGAGATGACAGGAACTCGAGTATCCATTCCCACTCGTTTTCGGAGCGGAAACCGATTTCGACAAACTGCAATATCGTCGGGAAGTCAAGCGTTATATCGTTGCCGAGCAACGGGTCGCCTACCATATTGGTTCCGCCTATTGCCGGAACGTTGAGACAGGCCTTGTGAACCTTTGCTTTTTCGCCGTAATAATAGAGATAAGAGGCACCGCATTGACCGCCGAAGCTAAGGCCGTATATATCTACCTTGTCGGAACCCGTCAAAGCTCTTACTTCATCGATATATGCGTCAATGTCCTTTGCGTATTGCGCCTGACCCTTACGCCAATCGTTGGTGTAAATGAATATGTAGTCGGCGGCATTTTCAACGCCCTGCTGTGTGAGTTTTTCCACGAAGCCGGTCATTATGGGCTTTTCGCCGATATACTCCTCCTGACCGTTTGCAATAAGCGTGGACATTCGCGTGGCCTCGGCACCCTTCGGGAAGGTATCGAGGTTGTATTTCGATGAACCGTCCGCATTACAGGCTATCGGGTCCATCACGTCGAGAAGAATCGTGCCGAGTGTGTCCACAAGCGGATCGGGGTTGCCTTTTGCATATTCCTTCGCGCCGTTTGCAAGCTCCTTGCCGTAGTCGTTTAAAACGTGCTCCTTGACCTTGTCAAAGTCAAGACCCCAGGCTTTTTCACCGGTGTCCTGATTAAAGAGCTTCGGACCGCTGTAGCCCTGCAAGAGAATGACCGGATAAACTTTTTCTTTTTTGCCGTCTGCCGCAAAGGCCGCCACAAAGAGCGAGCCTGCTGCCAGTATCAGCGACAAAAGTACCGCTAAAAACCTTTTCATTTTTTACTCCTCCAAGCTTTGTGCATTTTATACACAAATTATTATTGATTATAACATTTTTAATTAAAATTGTAAATAAAATATTTTTCGTTTCGTATAACCCCTGTTTGTGTTAGGCAAAATTTGGCTTTTCGCTCTTTTTTATTGACTTTAATACGCTTTGGTGTTAACATAATAAGGATATGCCAACCCGCAGGAGGGGATTTTATGAATATTTCAAGCTCACTTGCATCGCTTATAAGTGTGCCGTCGGATAATATTATATATGCCGTTATCTTGTTTGTTATAGGCCTTGTGCTTATAGTTAAGGGCGGCGATGTTTTTGTTGACGCCGCTACATGGATAGCCGAAGCTACGGGAATTCCAAAATTCATAATCGGCGCTACGGTAGTCAGCTTTGCCACGACGCTTCCGGAACTTCTTGTTTCGTCAATAGCGGCGGCAAAGGGGCAAAACGATATGGCAATAGGTAATGCCGTAGGTTCGGTAACCGCCAATATCGGACTTATAATGAGCATTTCCGTTTTGTGTATGCCGGCCGTCATTAAACGCAGCTCCGTTGCATTAAAGGGCTCACTTATGATTCTCGCGGTTGCCGCGCTTTTCGCATTTTCTTATGACCTTGATTTAAATCTTTGGCAGAGCATTATAATGATAGCGATATTTGCCGTCTTTATGATAGAAAACATCATTTCCGGCAAAAAATCTCTCTCCGCCGATTCCGGCGAGGTTGAGAAAACGGAACACACCGGAAAGCAGATGGCACTCAATATAGTTAAGTTCTTGATAGGTGCCGCGGCCGTTGTTGTAGGAGCCGATTTGCTCGTTGACGACGGTACCGTGATAGCTCGCCATTTAGGCGTGTCCGAGGCGATAATCGGCGTTACCATAATAGCGATAGGCACATCCTTGCCCGAGCTTGTAACAACTCTTACCGCCGTTGCCAAAAAGCAGTCGGAGCTTTCCATAGGCAACATTATAGGCGCAAATATCATTGATTTGACTCTCATTCTTCCGATATGCGCGTTTTTATCGGGCGGAACTCTTACGGTCGGCAAGCAGTCGGCGTTTCTTGATATGCCGGTTTGCCTGCTCGTCATAGCGATAGCCATAATACCTACGTTGATTTTCAAAAAGCTCAGCCGTTGGCAGGGCGCTTTGATGCTTTGTATTTATATCGGCTATGTGGCGGTGCTTGTCACGAATTCGTCCATGCATTATCTTCCGTTTTAAATGATAGGGGCTGTATTTTTTACAGCTCCTTTTTTTCGGAATTTTCAAAGGTCGTTTTTATTTTTATGTTTAATATTTGTATTGAAATAGAACCCGAAATATGATAAAATTTTCAATTAAGTAAAAGCATTTGTTTGAAAGGTCGGTGTATTGTTTGAAAGCGTATTTGATGCTTGAAGACGGTTCCGTATATGAGGGAACCGCAAGGGGCGATTTTAAAGAAACTGCCTGTGAAATAGTGTTTAACACTTCCATGACCGGATATGTTGAAATCCTTACTGACCCGTCGTATGCGGGGCAGGGAGTTGTTATGACCTATCCCATGATAGGCAATTACGGTATAAGCCGAGAGGATTTTGAGAGCGAAAGGCTTCAGCCGAGTGCCTTTATAGTCCATGAGCTCAGCTCCGACCCGTCAAATTTCAGATGCACCGATACAATAGAGAATCTTTTAAAGGAATACAATATCCCGTGCATATCGGGCGTTGATACGCGCGCCGTCGTAAAGAAACTGCGCGAGAGCGGAACCATGCGCGGCGTACTCACTTCGGATATTAGCGACAGGGAAAGGCTTATGGATGTCATTAAGTCCTTCCGCCAAATTGACCTTGTCGGCAGCGTTACCGCAAAGCAGACAAAGGTATACGGCGAAGAAAACACCGGTGCTGAAATAGCACTTATGGATTTCGGAACAAAGCGGAATATAATAAATAATCTCGTGAAGAGAAACTGCATTGTAACGGTTTATCCGTCATTTACGTCGGCAGACGAAATAATAAAGACATCGCCCGACGGCATTATGCTTTCAAACGGCCCCGGCGATCCGTCGGAATGCGTCGATATAATCAAAGAGATAAAGAAGCTTTACGATTACGGTATACCGACCTTTGCAATCTGCCTCGGCCATCAGCTTATGGCACTTGCCAACGGCGGCGAGACCGAAAGAATGAAGTACGGTCACAGGGGCGCAAATCACCCGGTCAAATTCCTTAATGAAGACAGGACCTACCTCTCGTCGCAGAACCACGGTTATATGGTAAACGGCAAGGGGCTGCCGGATAACGCCGAAATTAACTGCATAAACGTAAACGATAAGACCGTTGAGGGAATAGTTTATCACGGAAAGCCCGTGTTCACCGTGCAGTTCCACCCGGAGGCCAACGCAGGTCCGCGCGATACGGCGTTTTTGTTTGACAGATTTTTGAAGATGGCAGCGGAGGGCAGATACGATGATTGATAAGACGATAAAAAAGGTACTTGTTATCGGCTCCGGTCCTATTATCATAGGTCAGGCTGCCGAATTTGACTACGCCGGAACTCAGGCGTGCCGCTCTCTGAAGGAAGAGGGGATAGAGGTTGTACTTGTAAACTCAAACCCCGCTACAATAATGACCGACGGCGATATAGCGGATAAGGTATATATCGAGCCACTGAATGTTCCCACGCTCACCAAAATAATAGAAAAAGAAAAACCCGATTCGATTCTCCCCACGCTCGGCGGTCAGACAGGACTCAACCTTGCTATGGAGCTTGACGAAAAAGGCGTTTTAAAGGCCAACGGCGTGCGCCTTATCGGTATCAAGGCGTCCTCTATCAAAAAGGCTGAGGACAGGCAGGAATTTAAGGATACCATGGAAAAAATCGGCGAGCCGTGCATCGAGTCGCTCGTTGTACACGACGTTGAGGCTGCAGTTGAATTTTCCGATAAGATAGGCTATCCCGTAATAGTCCGCCCGGCATATACGCTCGGCGGTACGGGTGGCGGAATTGCCGACGATGAGGAGGAGCTTCGCGAGATATGTTCAAACGGACTTCGCCTGTCGCGCGTAAACGAGGTCCTTATCGAGAAATGTATTGCCGGCTGGAAAGAGATAGAGTATGAGGTAATGCGTGACGGCAAGGGCAACTGCATTACCGTATGTAATATGGAAAACCTTGACCCCGTAGGAGTTCATACCGGAGACTCGATAGTTGTCGCACCGTCTCAGACCCTTATGGATAAGGAATATCAAATGCTGCGCTCCGCGGCTCTTAACATCATAACGGAGCTTGGCATAGAGGGCGGCTGCAATGTTCAGTTTGCACTTCATCCCGATTCATTCCGCTATGCCGTAATCGAGGTTAACCCGCGTGTTTCACGTTCCTCGGCACTTGCTTCAAAGGCAACCGGCTACCCCATAGCGCGTATTGCCGCAAAAATAGCTCTCGGACTCGGGCTTGACGAGATACCGAACGCGATTACCAAAAAAACATATGCTTCGTTTGAGCCGGCTCTCGACTACTGCGTCGTTAAAATTCCGAAGTGGCCGTTTGACAAGTTCGTAAACGCAAAACGTACACTCGGCACTCAGATGAAGGCGACCGGCGAGGTTATGGCGATTTCACGTTCATTTGAATGTGCGCTGCAAAAGGCTCTTCATTCGCTTGAAGAAAACAAGACAAGCCTTTTGATGCCCGAGTATACCGAAAAAAGCTGCGACGAGCTGCTCGAGCTTCTTAAAAATATCGACAACACGCGTCTTTATGTTGTGGCGGCGTCGATTTATAACGGCATTTCTCTCGGCAAAATACATGACATCACAAAGATTGATATGTGGTTCCTGACGAGAATTGAAAATATCGTCAATATGGAAAAAACGCTTATGACCGGTGCGTGTGACCGCGACACTCTGCTTGAGGCGAAACGTCTCGGCTTTACGGACGACGTTATAGCAAATGATGTCGGCGTTTCCGAGGCGTCAATCAAAAATCTCCGCAGAATGTGGCATATCACTCCGTCATTCTCGATAGTTGATACCTGCGCCGCGGAGTTCAAGGCCGAAACGCCGTATTATTATTCGGATTACTGCGTTGAAAACGAGGTCGATACAACTCCGAAGAAAAAGAAAATTATCGTTCTCGGCTCGGGACCTATAAGAATAGGACAGGGCGTAGAATTTGACTATTGCTCGGTGCACTCCATTTGGGCGCTTAAAAAAGCCGGCTGCGAAGCCATAATCGTAAATAACAACCCCGAAACCGTATCAACCGATTTCGACGTTTCCGATAAGCTTTATTTTGAGCCTTTGACTCCCGAATACGTTACCAATATAGTCGAGGCGGAAAAACCCGACGGCGCAATAGTTCAGTTCGGCGGCCAGACTGCTATAAAGCTCACAAAAACGCTTAACGACCTCGGAGTCACGATTCTCGGTACCGACGCCGACCACGTTGACGCCGCAGAGGACAGAGAGCGTTTTGACGAGATACTCGAATACTGCGACATTCAAAGACCTAAGGGACATACCGTGTTTACCGTAAACGAGGCTCTCTCGGCGGCACATTCGCTCGGTTATCCCGTATTGGTAAGACCGAGCTACGTTCTCGGCGGTCAGGGCATGCAAATTGCCGCAAGCGACGATGACATAAGAGAGTTTATGGGTATCATAACCCGTACCATTCCCGATTTGTCCGAGCACCCCGTGCTTGTAGATAAATATCTTATGGGTCAGGAGGTTGAGGTCGACGCTATATGCGACGGCAAAAACATACTGATTCCCGGTATTATGGAGCACATTGACCGTGCCGGCATCCATTCGGGCGACTCGATTTCCGTCTATCCCGCAGTCACACTCTCCGAAAAGGTTCAAAAGACCATAGTTGATTATACAAAGCGTCTCGCTTCCGCGCTTCACGTTATCGGTATGATGAATATACAGTTCATCGTGCTCAAGGAAGAAGTTTACATCATCGAGGTAAATCCGCGTTCTTCAAGAACCGTACCGTATATAAGCAAGGTAACCGGCATTCCGGCTATTGCACTCGCTACAAGAGCTATGCTCGGCGAAAAGCTCTCGGATATGGGTTACGGCACAGGCCTTTTCAGAAACAGCGGATATTATGCAATCAAGCTTCCCGTATTCTCATTTGAAAAGATAATCGGTGCCGATACATCTCTCGGACCCGAAATGAAATCTACGGGCGAGGTGCTCGGTATTTCGCAGGATTACAACGAGGCACTTTTAAAGGCATTCGACGGTGGCGGAGTTTCGCTTCCTAAGGACGGCAAGATTATTGTCACCGTCCGCGATAAGGACAAGGCTGAGGTCTGTGAGATGCTTAAGGCATTCAAGGATTCGCAGTTTAAGTTCTATGCTACGCCTGGAACGCGTAAGGCTTTGCTTGAGGCAGGCATAGATGCGAAGCCCGTAAATAAGCTCACCGGAGAGAGCCCCAATATTATGGATATGCTCCATTCGGGCGATGTTTCACTCATCATCAATACGCCTACTCACGGCAGACGTCCCGACAGAGACGGCTTTAAGCTTCGCCGAATTGCGGTTGAGAGCGGCACATCATGTCTTACCTCGCTTGATGCGGCAAAGGCTCTTATGGAGAGTACGTTTATAGTTCCGAGCGATAAAATGTCGCTTACCGATATTGCGACGCTCAAAATAACTCCGAACGTAAACTGACAATTCGGTTGTCGCTTAAAAAGGCACCGAGACTTTACTTGACTTTTCTTTGAAAGGCTCTTGTGGTTCACAGGAGCCTTTTAATTGTAATTATGAATAAATTATGAAGTTTTGTATTGCATATTTATACATTGTTTGTTATACTAAAAGGGCTATGTAAAAACCGTGGGAGTGTTTTATCGCTTCCGAAATCTCATTAAGAGGAGTAAAACTATGGCAGATAAGAAAAAAATAAGCCTCGGCGGTATAGACAACGCCGCAGAGGAAAAGGGCTCTTTTATGAAGGCTCTTTGGCAGTTCATTAAGTTCCTTGTAGTAAGCGGACTTGTCACCATCATTCAGTTGGTGCTTGCGAACGTTCTTCCGCTTATCTTCGACAGCGTGACAGCCACTCTTCCCGCTTTCCTTCAGGGAATCTTCGCACCGAACACAATCTTTGACGCAGCTACCGCAAAGGGCGTTGAGCAGATAGGTAAATATGTTGTCGGCGGTGTTATAGAAAACGGAACCGTCATAGGCGGCGTAGTTACTTGGGGCTATCTTCTTCCGTTCTTCCTTTCAAACCTTGTAGCCAATATCTACGGCTTCTATCAGAACAAAAAGACGACATTTAAATCTGACGCTCCCTGGTATAACTTCGCAATTTACATATTCCTTATGATTGCACTTATACTCTTCTCAACCTGGTTCCAGGGCTGGCTCGTCGGCGTTATCGGCAGATCCTCATGGGGCTGGTTACAGGCTCTCGCAAGAACTATTGCGAGTCTTGCGGCAGGCTTTGTTCAGATGGTAGTTCTCTTCCCGATGGAGAAATTCGTTCTTCTTAAAGAAAAGAAGAAAGACGGCGAAGATGACGCGGATGCTGACAAAAAAGAGGAAGCTAAGGCATAATTCAACCGATGAAAAAGGTTCGCGTAAGCGGACCTTTTTTTGTTGTACATAAAAACAAAAGCGGCCGTAAGAACCGAAGCTCTTACAGCCGTCTTTTTGTTATAAATACGGATTTCGATTGGCTATGTGGGTTATCAGAAAAGCCCCGACACATTCCCGTCGTCGTCAACGTCTATTTTATACGCCGCAGGCTGTTTCGGGAGCCCGGGCATTGTCATTATATCTCCTGTGAGAGCCACTATAAATCCGGCGCCTGCCGACAGGCGGACATCGCGTACCGTGAGTGTGAAGCCCTTCGGACTGCCGAGCTTTTGCGGGTCGTCCGACAGAGAATACTGCGTTTTCGCAACACAAATCGGGAGCTTGTCTTTGCCGAGCTTTTCAATTTCGGAAATTGCTTTTTCCGCATTCGAGGTGAATACAACATCTCCGGCGCGGTAAATCTCCTTTGCAAGAACATTCAGCTTTTCCTTTATCGAAAGCTTTTCGTCATATATGGGCTTAAAGTGAGCTTCTTTTGTCTCAATCGTTTTAACGACCTTTTCGGCAAGCTCCTTTCCGCCTTCTCCGCCGCGGGCAAATACCTCCGTAAGCGAAACCGGGACATCTTTTTCCTTGCAAAAAGCTTCTATCGTTTCGATTTCCGCTTCGGTATCCGTCGCAAAACGGTTTATCGCAACCACAACGGGTAAGCCGTATTTTCTCATGTTTTCAATATGAGTTCCAAGGTTTACGATACCTTTTTTCAGAGCGGCGGTATTTTCCTTTGACAGTTCGGTTTTCGGTACGCCGCCGTTGTATTTCAGTGCGCGGATTGTGGCTACTATTACAACGCAGGAGGGCTTGAGGCCTGCACAGCGGCACTTGATATCGAGAAACTTTTCGGCACCGAGGTCTGCCCCGAAGCCTGCCTCGGTTATGCAGTAGTCGCCGAGCTTCAGCGCGAGACGTGTGGCGGTTACCGAGTTACAGCCGTGTGCTATGTTGGCAAACGGTCCGCCGTGCATTAAAGCGGGAGTGTTTTCGAGTGTTTGTACAAGATTCGGCTTTATTGCGTCTTTTAAGAGAGCCGCCATTGAACCGACTGCATTCAAATCCCTTGCGTATACGGGAGTACCGTCGTATGTGTATGCGGTGAGTATTGAGCCGAGACGCTCTTTTAAGTCTTTGATTCCGGAAGAGAGGCAGAGTATAGCCATAATCTCGCTTGCCACCGTTATCATAAAGCCGTCCTCACGCGGTACGCCGTTTACCTTGCCTCCGAGACCTATCACAACGTTTCTCAGCGCTCTGTCATTCATATCAAGGCAGCGCTTGAAGAGAATCCTTCTCGGGTCGATGCGAAGCTCGTTACCCTGCTGAATGTGATTGTCGATTATCGCGCACAAAAGATTGTTTGCGGCTGTTATAGCGTGCATATCGCCCGTGAAATGAAGATTTATGTCCTCCATCGGTATTACCTGAGCGTAACCGCCGCCGGCAGCACCGCCCTTTATTCCGAAAACAGGGCCCATAGACGGCTCACGCAAGGCTATTACGGCTTTTTTGCCTATGCGGTTCATCGCTTCGCCGAGACCTACCGTGACGGTGGTTTTTCCTTCACCTGCAGGCGTCGGATTTATGGCTGTTACAAGTATGAGCTTGCCGTCCTCTTTGTTTTCATATTTTTTGAGCAGCGACAGCGGAAGCTTCGCTTTGTATTTGCCGTAAAATTCAAGCTCGTCGGCACTGATGCCGAGCTTTTCGGCAATGTCGGATATAGGCTTAATGTCGGCCTGTTTTGCTATTTCGATATCAGTTAACAATTAAAACCCTCCAAATGATAATATTCGATAGCACATATATTAAATTATAAATGAAAACACACAGTAAAACAAGCCTTATTTTTTAACCGGCACAGCCGCGTCAAGGTTGACAAGAACGGCTATTGAATGTATAATTTTTTATTATGTTGATAAGTGTGCCGTAAGGCTTAAGCCGTTTCGCTTAAACGGATAAGACCCGCGACACGTTAAGGAGATTTTTACAGTATGGAATGGACAGGTCTTAACGAATTAAGAGAAAAATACCTCAGCTTTTTCGAAAGCAAGGGCCATTTGAGACTGCCGAGCTTTTCGCTCGTACCGCAGCACGATAAGAGCCTTTTGCTTATAAACTCCGGTATGGCTCCCATGAAAAAGTGGTTTACGGGCGAGGAAACGCCTCCGCGTAAGCGCGTAACAACTTGCCAAAAGTGTATAAGAACGCCCGATATAGAAAATGTCGGCAAAACCGCGCGTCACGGAACGTATTTTGAGATGCTCGGCAACTTCTCATTCGGCGATTACTTTAAGCACGAGGTAATTCCGTGGGCATGGGAATTTTGCACCAAGGTATTGGAGATGGATCCCGAAAAGCTCTATATCAGCGTTTATGAGGAAGATGACGAGGCTTACGATATATGGACTAAGGATATAGGCGTTGACCCGTCGCACATGGTTCGTTTCGGCAAGGAGGATAACTTCTGGGAGCACGGAGCGGGTCCGTGCGGACCGTGCTCGGAAATATATTATGACCGCGGCGAAAAGTACGGCTGCGGCAAGCCAGACTGTAAGGTAGGCTGTGAGTGCGACCGTTATATCGAATTTTGGAACCTCGTATTTACTCAGTTCGAAAATGACGGGAACAACAATTACTCGCGTCTTGCGCATCCCAATATAGATACCGGTATGGGTCTTGAAAGACTCGCTTGCATATCGCAGGATGTTGACAACCTCTTTGAGGTTGATACGGTTCAGAATATAATGAAGCACATTATGAAAATTGCCGGCGTGAAATATCACGATGATGAGAAAAAGGATATATCTCTTCGTGTTATAACAGATCACGTAAGAAGCACCACAATGATGATATCCGACGGTGTTATGCCGTCAAACGAGGGCAGAGGCTACGTTTTAAGACGTCTTTTGCGCCGCGCAGCACGCCACGGCAGATTGCTCGGTATTGACAGACCCTTCCTTTATGAGGTTGCCGAGACGGTTATTAAAGAGAACGATACAGCTTACCCGAGTCTTCTTGAAAAGCACGACTTTATCATAAATGTTATTAAAGCGGAGGAGGAAAACTTCGCAAAGACCATTGATACGGGCCTTAATATGCTCGAGGAAATGGTTAAAACCACCGATGGTAAGGTTATGAGCGGTGCCGATGCGTTTAAGCTCTCCGATACTTACGGTTTCCCGCTTGACCTTACAAAGGACATTCTTGACGAAAAGGGTATGACCGTTGACGAGCAGGAGTATACGGCTCTTATGACCGAGGCTCGCAAAAAAGCTCGTGAGGCTCACAAGGACGCAGGCGCAGAGGCTTGGAAGAGCTCGGGCAATGCCACCAAGGGAATGGATAAAACCCCGTTTGTCGGCTATGAAACACTTTCGGGCGACAGCGAGATACTCGCTGTTGTAGTTGACGGCGAAAAGAAACAGGCTGCAACGGAAGATGACAATATAACACTTGTGCTTTCCGAAACTCCGTTCTATGCGGAAAGCGGCGGTCAGGTCGGCGACGTCGGCGTTATCAAGGGCAACGGATTTGAATTTACCGTTGAAAACACCACTAAAACACATGAGGGCGTAGTTCTTCACCACGGCTACATCTCGGACGGCGAGACTGTATCGTGCGGCGACAAGGTTCACGCTGAGGTCAATCGTTCTGTACGTGAAGCCACCATGCGTAACCATACCGCGGCGCATCTTTTACAGGCGGCTCTGCGTAAAATACTCGGCACTCATGTTGAGCAGGCAGGCCAGCTTGTAAACAGCGAGGCTGTCAGATTTGACTTTACTCATTTCTCAGCTCTCTCGGCGGATGAGCTCAGAAAGGTTGAAAATACCGTAAACGAAGTAATAATGTCGGCCGTGCCGGTTGTTACAAGCGAAATGCCGATTGACGAGGCTAAAAAGCTCGGCGCAATGGCATTATTCGGCGAAAAATACGGCGACATCGTAAGAGTTGTAAAGGCAGATGATTTTTCTGTCGAGTTCTGCGGCGGTACGCACGTTAAAAATACCGGATCAATAGGACTATTCAAAATAGTATCCGAGTCATCGGTAGCGTCGGGCGTCCGCAGAATAGAGGCTGTTACGGGCAATAATGTTATGAAATACATTGATAAGAGCAATGAGCTTATTGCCGAAACCGCCAAAAACCTTAAGCTTACAAATTATCATGAATTGGCGTCCCGTGCCGCGGCTCTCTCTGCGGAGCTTAAAGAAAAGGAACGCGAAATATCGTCTTTGGAGGCAGAGATTGCAGCATCGAAAACTGCCGACCTTATGAAAGATGCAAAGCAGATAGGCGGTGTACGCCTTGTCACAGCCGATATAGGCGAAGCCGGAGCCGATGCTCTTCGCTCGCTTTGCGACAAAGCACTTGAAAGCGGAGATGATATTATCGCCGTGTTCGCAGGCAAAAATGCTGAAAAGGGCACAGCGTCGTTCGCTTGCCGCGTCGGTAAAAAAGCCATAGAGTGCGGAGCTCATGCAGGTAATATAGTTCGCGAGGTAGCACGCGTTGCAGGTGGTGCAGGCGGCGGAAAACCCGACAGTGCCATGGCAGGTGCCAAAGACGTTTCAAAAATACCGGAAGCTCTTAAAAAGGCTTCCGAAATAGTCGGCGCTATGCTTTTAGGCAAGCGATAATAATCCGAGCTCGCCTAAAATGGCGTATTTTCGGCGTATTTTAACTTGTCGTCTTTGTGAGGCGTCAGCCTCACTGCATCCTCCGCATGAAACTCCACTCGAAAATCAGCTCATTTTAGGTCGCTGATTTTTATGCTTGGCAGATTTTTATGCAGAGCGAGGCAAAAACGCAGTTAATCCTGTCGGATTAACGAGTATTTTAACATGGCTATGCGAAAAATCTGCAGCCTAAAAACGGGTTCGGATTTATTATTGCTTGCCTAAACGGAGGATGAAAATGGATAATTGCCTTTTCTGCAAAATAATAGCCGGAGAAATTCCGTCAAAAAAAATATATGAAGACGATTTGTGCTATGCGTTTTATGATATAAATCCGCAGTCGGATACGCATTTTCTCGTCGTCCCGAAGCAGCATATCAGCGGAGCGGATAAGATAACAGGCGAAAATTCCGCTGTTGTTGCGCACATTTTTGAGGTGATTTCCTCTCTTACAAAGCAACTCGGCCTCTCATCCTATCGCATTATAAACAACTGCGGCGAGGGAGCCGGTCAAACGGTGATGCATCTTCATTTCCACGTTCTCAGCGGAGGTAATCTCGGCGAAAGACTCGTTTGATTATGAAACGGCCGCTTGCAGTTACGGGATTTACAATGCTCTTTACACTTCTTGTATTGAGCGGTTCAAATGATAAAGCGATAAGCGCAGTGCTTTTGGCTGCGCTTATCGCTTTTGTTGTTTTTATGTGTATTAAAAAGGTGAGGCGAGATAAAACCTTGCCTTTTGCGGCTCTCAGCGCGGCGGTTGCCGTTTTGCTCCTGATGTCAAATAACACATACTATTTAGGCAAAGCAAAGCCGCTAAACGGCAAAGAAGTAATCATTAGCGGCACCCTCTCGGATTTGCCGTACGAAAAGGACGGAAGCTTTTATTATGTGCTGAAAGCGGATACGGTGAACGGCGAAAAAAGCTCTCTGTCATTTCGTGTGGTATCAAAAACTCCGCTCTGTATAGATGCGACGGACGAGGTCAGCCTTTCGGCAAAAGCATTCCTCTTAGGCGGCGACAGCGACGAAATACTAAAATACTATAAGTCAAAATCTTTGTTTCTCGGCGCGCATTCACCGGAAAATATAAGCATAAAAAGAGGAGAAAAGAAAAGCATCGGCACTATGTTGCTTTTGCTTCGTCAAAAATTGACAAGCGAGACGCTGCGCCTTCTGCCGAACACATACGGCGGACTTGTGGCAGGGCTTTGCTACGGTGACAAGTCGAATATTCCCCGAAATGTCACTACGGCGTTCTCGGCAGCCGGAGTTTCGCATTTGCTTGCCGTTTCGGGGCTTCACCTGAGTGTGTGGTCCTCTCTTTTGTATATGATTATGCGAAAGCTGCGTGTGTCGCGCCGTATCTCTTCTGCGTCGTCAATCGTGTTCATTATTTTCTTCGCAATACTCACGGGAATGAATCCTCCCGTTGTAAGAGCAGGCACTATGATAGGCCTCGTATTTGCTGCCGATTTGTTCAAGCGAGAGGCTGATTCTCTGAATTCAATAGGACTTTCGCTTATTTTATTGCTCGCGTTTAATCCGTATATGAGCACCTCTTTAAGCCTATGGCTGTCGCTTGCCGCTACGCTCGGTATGATGTACTTCTTAAAACCGCTGACACGGGCACTCGACAGACCGATAGTTAATGTAAAGCAAAACATCTTTACAACAGCGTATAAATCCGTATCGTCTCTCGTAGCTGTGAGCTTAGCGGTAACGGCAGCATCATTGCCTGTCTTTGCCGTCAGCCTGCCGACCGTCTCAACAGTATCCGTGCTTTCAAATCTGCTTATGGTTACCGTCGGCTCCGTTTGTATGACAAGCGGCGGACTCGGGGCACTTTTTATGCTCATAAAGCTTGATATTATAGGAAAACCGCTTGTTTTGCTATCGGGAATTACGGCGAAATATCTCACGAAAACAGCTGTTAAAATATCGGAATTTCACCACGCTTTGTTACCGATAGACTCGATTTTCACAAGAATCAGTATCGCCGCAGCGCTTATTGTTTTTGCAGTCGTTTTGCTGCTTGGATACAAAAGCAAAGTAGCTGTAAAGCGAATTGCCATTACACTTTTATGTATGATATTTTTATCCGCAGCCGTAGTTTCAACGGTACAAAACAATAAACTGTGCATTGCTGCCGTGTCGGTGGGCGATGGATCTGCCGTTGTTATGAAGTACAAATATAAAACTTATGTCGTAGGCTGCGGCGGTAACTACTTTTCAGGCTCGGCGGTTTGTGATATAATAAATACATTGGGAAGCTCAAATATAGATTATATCATTTTACCGGAGGACAGCGAGAAAAGCCTTTCCGGTGTGAGACGCGTAAAGGAGACATACCGGATATCGTCGGCGGTTACGGCAACCGACCGCATAAAAGACGGCTTTTCCTTTGATTCCGTTGTTTCTTTGAACGGAAATTCTGCGGAAATTACCGACGGTAAGCTTAAAATCACCGTACAGGATAGCCGAGTTTATGTTTCCTTCGGTGACTCTCTCTCGGAGATATCATTCGGCGACGTCAATGACGGCTCGGATGCAGGGCTTTTAATTTGCCGCGGGCTTACGGGATACGAAAAATCCGATATAATACTTGTTTCAACCGATAAAACCGATATAGGGGATTTACCGTCACAAAAGGTTATATTGACTTCACAAAACGGGACGGTGCTTTTTACCTTGTCCCATAACGGAAAAATGACATACCGGAGGATGGCATAATGCCGAGTCTTGACACAAAACAGCTCAAAGCGCAGCTGAAAGAAGAAAAATTTGAGCGTTCATATTTAATATACGGAGAAGAGGATTATTTAAAGCATTATTATTCGGAGCTTATAGCCTCAAAATGCGTTACGTCGGGTATGGAGGGCTTTAACCTAAAGCGATTCGATTATTCGCAGGGCAGTACCTTTGAAGAAGTGCGCGCCGCATCGGAAACTCTTCCGGCTTTCGGCGGATATGCCTGCGTTGTAGCTAAGGATTACCCCTTGGATTCAATATATTCATCGGATAAAAGCGCATTTGAATCGTTTCTCAAGGAACTTCCCGACAGTACCGTGATAATATTTTTACAAGACACGGTGAGCGTAGATGCAAAGCGCAGCGCAAAATATAAAAGCATCATTGCGCAGTTTCAAAAATACGGAGCGGAGATATGCTTTGACAGGCTCGATGTTACGTCACTTACAAAAATTATAATGTCGGGTGCCGCAAAGCGCGGCTGCAATATAGACCGTGAGACGGCGGCATATCTTATAGAGACAAGCGGAAACGACCTTACGATTCTGCAAAACGAGACCGATAAGCTGTGCAATTTCAAAAACGGGGATCAGATAACAAAAACGGACATTGATGAGGTGTGCGTAAAATCACTTGAAGCAAGCGTGTTTGACCTGTCAAGGGCTGTAACGAAAAACGACGGCAAAAAGGCGTTTTCGGTTCTTCATAAGCTGTTTGCGGAAAAGGAAAAGCCGGAGCTGATTTTAGGCACTATGATAATGGCGTTCGTCGATATGTACCGCGCCAAGGTTGCCGTGTCATCGGGAGAAAAAGCGAATTTTGCCGCAAGCTGTTACAATTACCGCGGCAGGGAATTCAGGCTTCGCAACGCCTCTTACGACAGCCGCAATATAAGCATAAAGACTTTGCGTAAAAATCTCGATTCGTTAAATGAAGCGGACAGAAAACTCAAAATCAGAGTAACCGACGAAAAAATAATTCTCGAAAAGCTGCTTGTAGAGCTGCTTCGGAGTGAACAGTAAATGATACAAATAAAGCAAGCCGTCATAGTCGAGGGCAAATATGACAAAATAAAGGTATCAAATATACTTGATACCCTGATAATCGAAACAGACGGATTCGGAATATTTAAGGATAAAAACAAGCAAAAGCTTATACGCCGCTTAGCAGAAACAAGGGGTATACTTATTTTGACGGACAGCGATTCGGCAGGCTTTACGATACGTTCTTTTTTAAACGGAATCGTTCCGAAGGAGCAGCTCATAAACGTGTATATTCCCGATATATTCGGCAAGGAAAAACGCAAGAGCGAACCGTCAAAAGAGGGAAAATTGGGCGTCGAGGGCGTAAAGAGCGACGTTATAATAGATGCTCTCAAAAAAGCTGGCATTAAGTTTGACGTCGATGCTGAATACCCTAAAAAAACACAGTCTGTTACTAAGACCGACCTTTTTCTGGACGGCCTTTCCGGCGGCAAAGACAGCGCCGAAAAAAGAGCAAGGTTTTTAAAACAGCTTGATTTGCCGGAGCATCTCTCCTCTAATTCTATGCTGAAGCTCATAAATTCATTTATGGATTTTGATGATTACAAAAGAGAAATACAGAAGCTAAACGAAGGTGTAAAAATATGAAAATACTTGTGTTGTCAACAGGCGGAACAATAGGCTCTGCGACAAAGGACGGGGTTATGTCACCCGACAAAAACGCAACGGCGCTGCTTGTACTGCTCTATGAGTCCTCGTTTCAGGACGTGGCGGAATTTGACTGTGAAAGCGTTTCGGATATTCTTTCCGAAAATGTCACCGAGCCTTTTTACGAAAAGCTTATAAACAGGCTGCTTGCGGTTGATACCGAAAAATATGACGGCGTAATCGTTCTGCACGGAACCGATACGCTTGCCTATACCTCGTCGCTTGCGGCAATGGTGTGCCGCAGTCTCCCTATTCCCGTGGGATTTGTCGGAGCGAATTATCCTCTTAAGCACCCGAAGAGCAACGCGTTTGTAAATTTCCGTGCCGCCGTGGAATATCTTAAAGCCGGCGGTAGGGGGTTCTTTGTCCCATACGAAAACAGCGACGGAAAAACGTATATTCACCTTGCTACAAGGCTCACCGAAGCCGACTTCCTTCACGACGATTTCCATTCGCTCGGCGATGTCGTTTTGGCAGAATTCAAGGACGGTAAAATTATATTCTCAAATGATTCGCGTCTGCCGTCTCAGGAGGAACTTTCAAAGCCTCTTCCCGGTATAACGGACGGAGAGTTCGAGCTGTCCGGAAGAGTGGTGCTCTTAAAATCATATCCGGGGCTTGACTATTCCGAGCTTCGCATAAAGCATGATAATGTCTGTGCGGTTGTTAATGTTACATATCATACGGGCTCGGCACCCTGCGCGGGCGGCTCCTTCGGGCTTCCCGAATTTTGCGACGAGTGCCACAAAAACGGTATAGACGTCTATCTTGCCGGGCTCAGAAGGACAGATGACATATACGAGACGTCAAAGCAAATTTACGAGCACGGTGCAGAGCCTATCTATTCAGTCAGCGTGCCGGCTGCCGTTTCAAAGCTTCGCGCGGCATATAATTCGTCTCTCAAAAATATTGATACGCTGATTTCAAATGATATTTATTACGAATCATTGCCGCAGGAAGAAAAATGAGACGCTACCGTTCGTTAAACGATTATCTTAAGGATACCTTCGGCGAAAAGGTGTATAAATTAGCCCTTGACGGCGGTATGACCTGTCCGAACCGCGACGGGACAAAAGGAACAGGCGGCTGTATATTTTGCAGCGAGGGCGGCAGCGGAGACTTCGCGGAAAGATATACCGGCGACGTGCAGACACAAATCACCGATGCTATATCCCGTATAAGCGGCAAGACTAAAGCAAAGAAATTTATAGCCTATTTTCAAAGCTACACAAACACCTATGCGCCGCGTCCGTATCTCGAAAAGCTGTTTTGTACGGCTGTCGAGGACGAACGCATAGCGGCTCTGTCGATAGGCACCAGACCCGATTGCCTGCCGCCGGATATAATCGGTCTTTTGGACGAACTGAACAAAATAAAGCCTGTCTTTGTCGAGCTTGGACTTCAGACCTCGAATGAGGCAACGGGAAAACTTATACGAAGGGGCTATCCGCTGTGTGTTTATGACGAAGCCGTATATGAGCTTAAAGGCATCGGCGTAAATGTTGTGACGCATATGATAATAGGCTTGCCGCATGAAACGACCGAGGATATGAAAAATACGGCGCGCCATATAGCTGAGGTTCATTCCGACGGTATAAAATTACAGCTTTTGCACGTGCTTCGGGGAACCGCACTTGAAAAAATGTATCTCGAAAATGAATTCAAAACATTGACCTTAGACGAATACGTCGATATTTTGTGCGAAATTTTGCCGATTTTGCCGCCGCAAACTGTAATTCACCGCCTCACCGGAGACGCGCCGAAGAGCCTTTTGGTGTCGCCCTTGTGGTCGGCGGACAAAAAGAATGTATTAAATACTATAAACCGCGCCTTTGCGGAGCGGAATGTTTTTGAGGGCAGCGCATACGAAAATACCGCGGCTAAACCGTAGGCAAGTTCGGATTATTATCGCTTGCCTAAATACTTTGTCTTGCTTTTCGGAAGAAATTTCGATTGCAAATATATTATTTTTAATAGAAAGAGGTAAAAGCTATGGCAGAACTTAAAGGTTCAAAAACCGAAAAAAATCTTATGGCGGCATTCGCAGGTGAATCACAGGCGAGAAATAAGTACACTTATTATGCGTCTAAGGCTAAAAAGGACGGCTTTGTTCAGATAGCAAATATTTTTGAAGAAACCGCAAACAACGAAAAAGAGCATGCCAAAATTTGGTTTAAACTCTTGCACGGCGGCTCGATACCTGATACCGCGGAAAATCTCGAGGACGCGGCTAACGGCGAAAACTACGAGTGGACCGATATGTATGCCGGTTTTGCCAAAGAGGCAAAAGAAGAGGGCTTCGATGAGATAGCCGACCTCTTTTTGATGGTTGCGGCTATTGAAAAGGAACACGAGGAGCGTTACAGAACGCTTCTTCTAAATGTTAAAAATGAAATGGTATTTTCAAAAGACGGCGACGCTATATGGCAGTGCTCAAACTGCGGCCATATCGTAATCGGACAAAAAGCTCCCGATGTTTGCCCCGTATGCAAGCATCCGCAGGCATATTTCCAGATGAAAGCCGAAAACTATTAAGCGAAATTCCAAATAATGCAGCAAAGAGCGGTAACAACCAATTGATAGCCGGCAC
>ENA-OPNH01000355-OPNH01000355.1-human-gut-metagenome-genome-assembly--contig:-NODE-355-length-43972-cov-14.820001_pt1 | contig 43972 bp, 47 predicted proteins | sample MGYA00241537_ERZ501771 | MGnify/ENA primary metagenome ERZ501771 (study PRJEB25962, sample SAMEA2042608) | human gut metagenome | biome: human gut; feature: human-associated habitat; material: faeces...
AATGCATAACTTACTCCTACTATTATTCCTGTTATGGCTATTAAACTTACTACTAATATTACTATTCTTTTATCCATAATACCTCCAATTAAATAAAACTTAATATTTTTTGATATAAACTATTATTAAGTTTCCCATCTTATATAAAAATTATATGATGAGCTAGATTAAAAGTCAAGAAAATTGTTTCTATTTTGCCAATTATCTTTTTTGGCAAAACAAACATGAGAAAATATTTTTGGTGAAAATAAATGATGTATAAAAAAAGAATAACCGAATTAAGGGAAGAACAAAATTTAAATCAAAAAGAAATTTCAAACTGCCTAAAAATAGATAATAGCCTTTATGCTAAATATGAAAAAGAATACGAAATCATTCCCATCAAACACTTAAATACTTTGTGCAATTACTTTAACGTTTCTCTAGATTATTTATTTGAATTTACAAATGAAAAAGTTTATCAAAACCAAAAGAAAGAAATAAACATAAATAAAATGATAACTCGTTTAAAAGAGTTTAGAAAAAACAATAAAATAACCCAAGAAAAACTATCAAAAGAACTAAATATAGCTAGATCTGCTCTAGCAAACTATGAAAGAGGAAGGAATATAATTGCTACTCCCTTCCTATATACCATCTGCAAAAAATATCATATGTCCGCTGATTATCTCTTAGGTAAAATAGATACAGTTAAAATACCTATTTCTAGTAAATAAATTTTAAAATTCTACATATATTATACTAGGTGATAATCTATGTTTGGAAACCCATACGGAACAGGATTAAGTTTTACAAAGGTTTTATCAGGCATCTCCAAGACTTTAAATGTAGCAGGTCAAGTAATTCCCCTTTATAAAGAAGCAAAGCCTATGATTAATAATGCCAAAACAATATTTGGAGTTTTAAAAGAAGTAGGAAAAGGTAATTCTAAAGAAACAAACAAGACTACTACTTCTTCTATAAAAAAAGAAGTACAAAAAAAAGATACAGCAACTATAAAAACTGTATCAAATAATACCCCTAAATTCTTTTTATAAGTTTATTTAAATAATAAATATTTCTAAAACATTTAAATCTTAAAATAAATTTATTTTTAGGAATTTTGTTTAAAACCTCTAATTCCTTCTTTTTTAAAGAAAGATAATACTCTTTATTATTAGACTTTCCATATTTCAAAGATAAAGCATTCTCTTTAATATACTCTTTGGTAACAAACATAATAACATAATATTTATGTTTATCTAAAACAACTACTTCTTTTTTTATATATAAATTTCTTTTATAAAGCTTTTTTCTTAACTCTTCCCAATTGTTATTACTACTAATTACAAACTTTTTTATATTATCAGGAGCAAACTCTATTATATCTAATACTGTACTAGTTCCAACTCCCGCAATAACAGCAGTATTAATTTCTAAATTATCAATACTTTTAAACCCATCAGATAAATAAGTGCATATATGCATCTTAGATGTTTTAATATTTTTTTTAGCCTGATTTAACGCATTTTCATTAATATCACTAGCATATACTTCCTTACATAACTGATTTTGTTTTAAATAAATAGCCAAATAAGCATGATCACAACAAGTATCAAGAACAACATCTTCTTTTTCAATAAAAGAAGCAATGGTTTTTAATTTTAAATTAATCATTAATCAGATAAGAAATCCTTTAATTTTTTAGCACGAGATGGATGGCGTAACTTTCTTAAGGCTTTAGCTTCAATTTGACGAATACGTTCTCTTGTTACATTAAACTTTTTACCTACTTCTTCAAGAGTATGACAAGTTCCATCCACAAGTCCAAAACGAAGTTCAAGAACTTCTTGTTCTCTTACTTGTAATGTCATAAGAACACTTTTTATTTCTTCTTTTAATATTTCATTCGTAGCATATTCTTCTGGTGACATACTAGATTCATCTTTAATAAAATCACCAAGATGAGAATCATCTTCTTCTCCAATAGGCGTTTCCAAAGATACTGGCTCTTGACTAATCTTAATAACTTCTCTGACTTTTTCAACACTAATTCCCATTTTCTTAGCAAGTTCTTCCTCACTAGGTTCACGATTTAATTCAAGTGTTAGTTGTCTTTGAATACGGCTCATTTTATTAATAGTTTCCACCATATGAACAGGAACACGTATTGTTCTAGCTTGATCTGCTAAGGCTCTAGTAATTGCTTGCCTAATCCACCAAGTAGCATAAGTAGAAAATTTATAACCCTTATCGCTATCAAATTTATCTACTGCTTTCATAAGACCTATATTACCTTCTTGAATTAAATCAAGAAATAATAATCCTCTGCCTACATATCTTTTCGCAATACTAACAACCAAACGTAAATTAGATTCTGCAAGTTCACTTTTAGCAACTTCGTCTCCTGCTGCTACTCTCTCACTCAAAACAAGTTCTTCTTCAGGAGAAAGCAAGCTAATACGTCCAATCTCTTTTAAATACATTCTTACAGGATCATTAATATTGATATCTTTTGTAATCTCACTATCATCCAAAATAATTGGTTCTTCAAGTCCTACTTTAGGAACTCCATCTTCATCGGTTACATCTTCATCTTCTTCCGCAATAACCTGAATATCATTATCCATTAAAGTATTATAAATTTCATCTAAAGAATCATTATCCATATCAAGTCCTTTAAGACTCTCTACTAATTGCTCAAATGTAATAAACTTCTGTTGTTTACCAAGCTCAATTAACTCCCCAATTCTTTCTTCAAGCGATTTAATTTCGACAATTTTTTTCGCTGTTTTTACTTCTTCATTATTATTCATTACCCACACATCCTTTTTTTAAATCTAATATTTTTTTAGCCAATTCTAGTTCTTCATTAGCATCCATAGAATTAGCCAATTTTACTTTCAATTCTTCAATTTCTTTCTTAATCATTTCTTTTTTAGCAACTTTTAAAAATTCTTCAAAAGCCTGCATATCAAATTCACTAATACTACATACCTTTATTATTTCCATAACATCATCATATATGTAATCTTTAGTACTAATAAAAGAAATAAAAGAACTTAATTCCATAACTTTATTCATTTCATAATAATAAATAACTTCATTTACTACATTTCGATATTTTTTTTCATTAAAATATCCCAATTCTTTTTGAAATTTTTGAATAAACTTTCCATCATTCATCATGAAGTAAATGATATTTTGGCAAGCTCTATCATACTTCGAATACTTAATTTTATCAAGTTTTTTTGTTGTTTCTACTTTATTTTTTTTAGTATCAATCTTTTTAAATTCATTCTGAAGTAAATCAAGTGATACATGATAATCCTCACTAAGTTTTTTTAACATCAACTCTTTTGTAAGATCATCTTGAACATTTTTAAGATCTCCTATCACAAGCTTGATATAACTAGCTAAATCATCCACTTTAGATAAATCTTTATCTTTCCTAAAGTATTTTAATTTAAAATCCAGGAAAGAAATCGGATTACGAATATTTTTTTCTAGTGCTTCTACTCCATTTTTAATAATATATTCATCAGGATCTTTTTCTCCGCTTAACCGAACAACTTGAAAACTTACCCCTGCTTCTTCCAAGATAGAACCATTTTGATAAGTCGCAATTTCACCAGCCGAATCATTATCAAACATTAAAATAATATTAGCATGCAACCCTTTAATAATTGCCACCTGATCTTTAGTAAGGCTTGTTCCCATTAAAGCAATAACATTTTTAATACCAGATGCATACATTCTAATCGCATCCATATTTCCCTCAACCAAAATAACTTCTTTTTTTCTTTTAATTTCTTGCTTTGCTCGATGATAATTAAATAAAATTTGTCCTTTTTTAAAAATAGTTGACTCTTTAGAATTAATATATTTGGCTTGCTCATTATTTTCATAAATTCGACCAGTAAAGCCTACAACATTCCCATCTAAATCATGAATGGGAAACATAATTCTTCGCTGAAAAACATCATTTGCATAACCATTATTTTGATTAACTAATCCCAATGCTACTAAAGAGTCTATTTCATATTTCTTACTAAGAAGTAATTTATTTAAAGATACATTCCCGCCTATTGCTAATCCTAAATCAAATTCTTTGATTACTTCTTCATCTAAATTACGTTTCTTTAAATAATCTTTAGCCAAAAGGCCTTCCCCACTATTTAAATTATTTTGATAAAATTTTAAAGCTAAATCCATAATCTCATATTCTAAACGATTCTTCTTAGGCACATCTTTTTTTATAACACCATGAAAAGGAATACCACATTTTAAAGCTACAATTTTAACTGCTTCTAAAAATTTAACATTCTCATACTCACTAACAAAAGTAAAAACATTCCCTGCAGCCCCACAAGAAAAACATTTATAAATCTGCTTTTCTAAAGAAACACTCATACTTGGTGAATGATCTTCATGAAAAGGGCAAACACAAAAATAATTTTTCCCTTTTTGAGTAAGAGGAATATACCCAGAAATAATATCAATGATATTGGCGCTTTTCCGAATGTGCTCTATTTCTTCATCCGTAACCATATCATCACCCCTCTATTTTCAAGCTTCTAATTATATTTATTACCCATAACCCCTTAAAATCCTTTAAAAAAATGCAATTTTATCAAAAAACTGCATTTTTCACACATTTTGGCATTCTTTTAAAGCTCCATAATAAATAGTTTGCTTATTTTTATTACCCTTAGTACAAGTAATAAGAGTAATCATTTCCTTAAAATCTTCTTTAAGATAAAGTACACCTGTTTTATCTTGATATTCTATATCTTGTATTTCATAAATCCAGATTTTATCTTGATAATAAAACTTTACAACATCTCCCAATTCCAATAAATATAAATCTTTAAAATAAGCTTTACTTCCATTTCCGGAATGAGCTGCTAAAATAATATTACTTTTTGGACTATCTCCAGGCAAAACGCTTTTTTGATGTAATAAAATATTTCGATTAACATTATTTTTAGAGTCATCTATTTCATATAGTTCCTTTTTTAAATCTATCTTATCAATTTCTAATAATGCATAATAATCATGTCTAGCAATTATTTCTTCGGTCTTCTTTACTTCATATGCTTTTTCTATCTTATATTTAGTAAAAGTGAAAAATGGCAAAGCAATCCCTAAAAACAATAAAAACAATCCACTAATTTTAAGAATTTTGTTCATAATGACGTATAACAATTCCTACTAGTATAAAAACTATTGATAAAAGAAAAACTATTGAACATTCATCCACACTTGTTTTTGGAACTTCAACTTTTAAACGATTTGTAACTTTAATTGTACTAAGCATATTATTCTTTATTGTTACATCTAAAAAACCGTCTAATAATTCATAACCTGGATAAGTTTCTATTTCTTTAATATAATAAAGTCCTTCTAAAAGAGAATTGATCTGAATTCTTCCATTTTCATCCGTATAAAATTCTTGTAATAAATTTTGTTCTTGATCATATAGGCCAAACAAAACCCCTTTAAGTGGTAACATCGTTTCATCATCAATTTTTTCAATGATTAAAGAACCATTTTGTAATTTATTTTGCACTTCAACTGTTATAGTCTGTCCACTTTTATTGATTTCAAAAAAATAAGTTTCTTCTGAAATCTGATAACTATCTGGAGCTTTTATCTCTATTAATTCATAGCTTCCATAAGGAATACGTTCTAATTCTAGTTTACCATCTATCGTCTTAAAAACATCTTTACCATTCAATAGCAAATATTCACCAGTAGCCACATTCTTAATTTTAAACTCCGCTTCTTGTAAAATAAGTTCTCCCGTATCCTGATCTTTCTTCAAAACTACTAAATTACCCCATATTTCCGGATTTAAAATTTTGCGAATTGATAAATCTTCTGTTTTATCATCAATAGTCAAATAAATATCATCTACCAACGAAAATCCTTCTTTTTTTTCAAGCTCCAAATCTCCATTTATTTTCTCTAAATATTTCTCAATAATAAGTTCTTTTTTAATTAATTTATCTTCTACTTCTAAAACTACGTCTTCTTTATTTACTTCAAAATAAATTTTTTCTTGATCTAATTCATAGCCATAAGGAGCTTCTATCTCCTGCAAATAATATTTACCTAAATTAATCTCTTCTAGATAAGCATTTCCTTCTGTATCTGTAGTAAGAGTAGTATATAAATCCCCATTTTCATAATAAATTCCATATTTAGCTCCTTCCACTTTTAAATGACTATTTTCTTCTGCTTTTTTTATCAATTTAAAAGATGGTGATTTTACACGAAAATTTAGAGTTGCAACCGGTATATCAATTATCCCTCTATTCATAACCATTTGACTATTTGGACTATAATAAATTTTAGGAGTTTCCGATAAGCCTGTATTTTTAATAAAAACCACTTGATAATCTCCCGGATAATCAAAAGAAATAGAAAATTCCCTACCATTTATTTTAGCATTAGAACTATTAGTATTCATTTTAAAATCTTCTAAAATACCATACTCATCTTTAAAGATAAATTCATCTGTTAAATCTACTTGATATTCCATAACTGTCGCACCTTGAAAAAACGAAGGTAAATCATTGTGATGAGCTAAATCTTTCTCTATTTCTTTTATTTCCTCAGAATATAAATCAATCTTTTGGTTATATTCATCAATAAAATAAATTTCCCCTTTGTCTTCTAAAAGATAATCCCAGATCATAAATTGAGTTACTGCATACCATTTAATATCTTCTCTTCCCTCGTAACCATAACCATAATAAGCTATTGTTCTAAGATAATTCCAATCTTCATCATCAAAATCAAGTGCTAAATTATCTAATTCTTGATATGCTTCAAAATATCCATTTTTTAATACCACACCAGGTTCAACACAATAAACTAATTTTCCAGTATTTCGATTCCAAATCTCATACATTTTTTTATTCTTCTCAACCTCAGGTGTCTTAAGATGAAGTCTGACATTCGGAATTTCATTTCCTAAATAAATATACACTTCTTCTCTAGCCCAAGCTGTACTCATAAACACCATAAAAGGCACTACACATAATAATAATTTAAATATTTTTTTCATTTCATTCCTTTTCTAATCAAAGAAAAACTCGTAAAAACCAACTTATCCTAAAATAAGAATCTTTTTACGAGTGAATGAACTTACTATAACACAAAGAATCAAGAATGTAAATCTTTTTTAAACCAAAAACGATTAATAAAAGGAATAAGAAAACTAATAATAAAAATAGCTATATAAGGAGCCTCATAAATTGGTAAAATCAAGCTAAGAATAAAGGTTAAAAAGCCAATAACACCACCATACAAAATCATCCCCTTTTTCGTATTTGGTGTAGCATATAAATCCGCACCTACAAAAAGAAAAGCAAAATAAACAGTACCACTTAAAATATTTTCTAAACAAACTACATCTTTAGTAATACAATAAAGAAAGAAAAATGATAGGAAATAAAAGCAGCTTGCAATAATTGGTATACTTCTTTTATAGAATTTATTAAATATTAAAATAAGAAAACAAATCAATTGTAAAAATAAACTACTCGTCCCAATTCCGCTTATCCCAAACCCCATGAACGTATCCCATAAGCTATAATTAAATGCTCCTATTTTCTCTCCTACATTAAGATAAGAATATTGTTGCAAAAGTAAAGCTAAAACAAGAAAAACTCTCACTCCTGAAACAAAATTAAAACTCTTCTTTTCAGAAATACAACTCATAATAAATAATAAAACAAAAAGTAAAACCGGATAAATAAACATGTTAGTATTAATAGAAACTGTACAAGAAATGATTAAACTATATAATAAAAACTCCCACTTATTTTCTTTTTTGATTAGCGCCACTAAATACCCAATCCCCATACTGACTAAATAGAAATAAAAGGGTAAAAACATATCTATAAAAGAAATATAATTATTTTGATATAATAAAATTCCATTTTTATAAAAACTAAATAAAATAAGCGGAATTAGAGCCCAAAAATAAGTATATATTAGGCTTTTTTTATCTTTCTCATAATGCAAATAGAAACAATTATTCATCTTTATCTCCTCTCAAATATTGATAAAATGGCACGTATACAGGACAAATATATGAACACAAACCACAATTTATGCATTTTTTCCGAACTTTTTCTAAATATTTAGGATCTCTAAGATAATATGGATGAATTCCCACAGGACATAATTCATAACAAAGCCCACAATTTATACATTTTTGCATTATCTGCGAAGGTACTCTTTTCATAATAAGAACGCTATTTAATTCCTCTGTAATTACAAAAAAGTCCGGAGTAATCTCTCTGCCTCTCATAAGTCCATTAGCAAAATAACAAACGTCTTTTTCTGTTAAAACAGAGAATTCTCTTAAAACATCTTCTAATAAAGTGCCAATTTTCACTTGAACAACAATTGGTTTTTCCACTGCATTTCCACTAATAGTAAGAAGAATATCACTTCTAGTTCTTCCTCGAATCAAGTAGTTATAAGCATAATAAAACTGTTGAGCTTTAATTACTAAAGTTTCTTCTTCCTTCAAATCTAAATAAGAACATAAAAATGAGGAGTTACCAAGCAAATATAAATCAGGAACCACTTTAAGTATAATATTTGGATACATTCCTAAATCACTCATCAACTTATTAATATTTTCACTACTTCGTGCTTTGACACAAACATAAACGCTTTCAAAGTCAAGCAATTGTTCTAATAAATCCAATAATTCTAAAAGTTCTTCATAATGTAAAAATAAATAAAAATTTTCTGTCAAAACATAAACATCATCATCAATAGCATTTAAAACAATGTTTTTCTTATCTAAAATTCCCTCAAAATAAGAAATTATATCTTCTTTAAAAATTTTATTTTTATGCTGATTCTCTCTTTTTCTTCTTTCTTCAAAATCATTTTCAATTTCCAAATAATAATCAACTGCTTTTAAAGAATGATATTTAACTGCTTTTCTAACAATGCCTGAAACAGGAGAAAATACTTTTTCCTCTTTAGATTTAAGTATCTCATCACCAATTTGCACCTTATCATTCGGATGAACTAAAATCTGTTCACCTTTATGAATAGGAATATAAACAAAATCTGGTTTTAAAAAACTTTCTGCATGACTAGATACCAAAATTGTTTCATCTTTTTTTATTTCAATTAATTTCTGCATACAACCACCTATTTATTACTTTTTTCTTCATCTTTTTCTTTCAAATATTCTTGTAAACGAACAGCAATATTTTCTGGTAATATCTTACTTAATTCAGAAATACTAGCACTTTTAATTTTGGTAATACTTCCAAACTCTTTAATGAGTTCTTTTTTTCTCTTTGTACCAATTCCTTCAATATTATCAAGTACACTACTAATAGCGCCTTTACTTCTAATTGTTCTATGATAACTAATAGTATAACGATGTACTTCATCTTGCATTCTCGTTAAATAATGGAAAACCGGACTCATTTTATCCAATTCTATAATTCGATATCCATTAGAATCAATTAAATCATTGGTTCTGTGTTTATCGTTCTTTCTTAAGCCACAAACCCGAATATCAAGATTTAAACTATTTAAAATTTCCAAACAAGCATTAATCTGATTAATACCACCATCCACAATAATTAAATCAGGCATCTCTGTTTTATCTACTAAAGCTCGGTAATATCTACGATAAATTACTTCTTGCATGGTATGATAATCATCATTTTTATCTAAACTAATCTTATATTTGCGATATTCTTTTTTTGCCGGTCTGCCCTCTTTAAAAACCACCATACAACTAACAGTAAACGAGCCAAAAAGATTAGAGTTATCAAATAAATCAATTCGATCTAATTTTTTTAAACCAAGTAAATCTTTTAATTCATCATTCGCTTTTTCCGTTTTTTCTTCATCGCGAATCACAATTTCCAATTCATTTTCTAAATTAATCTTCGCATTTCGAACAGCTAAATCTACCAAGCTCTTTTTCTTACCCTTTTGAGGAACCAAAAAATTAGCATTTATAATTTCACTTAAAACTTGAGTATTAATATCACTAGTACACAAAACTTCCTTAGGAATTTCATGTTTACTATAAAAATTCATAAGATAAGTATCTAATTCATCCGTATAATCTGAAACAACTGGAAATATATCTGTATGACCTCCAACCATTCTTCCATTCCGTAAAAAAAGAATTTGAATGCTTAAATATCCTTTATTAAAGAAATATCCTACAACATCCCGATTAATATAATCATGTAACTCCATTGTTTGTTTATCTAAAATAATACTAATATACTCTAATTCTTTTTTTAACTCTAAAGCCATTTCAAAATTTAATTGTTCACTATACATATTAATTTTCTCTAATATCTTATTTTTCAAAACATCTTGATTTCCTCTTAAAAAACTTAAAATTTCTTGCTCCATCTCCATCAATTTCTCTTGATCAACATGTTTTTCACAATATCCCAAACATTCACCAATATGATAATATAAACATACCTTCTTAGGCATTGTATCACATTTCTTTAAAGGATATAACCGGTTAATTAAAGCAACAATTCTTCTAGCCGCATAGGCATTAGGATAGGGACCAAAAAGCATTTTCTTATCTCTTTTTCGCACATTTAAATAACGAGATACTTGAAGTTTAGGATAAGGTTTACTAATATATTCTATGTAGGGATAACTTTTATCATCTTTTAAAAGAATATTATACTTTGGATCATATTCTTTAATTAAATTAAATTCTAATAAAAATGCTTCTAACTCACTACTAGCCACAATATAAGAAAAATCAGCTATCTCACTTACCATTTTAGCAGTTTTACCTGTTTGAGGACGATTAAAATAAGAATTAACTCTTTTAAATAAATCCTTAGCTTTACCAACATATATAATAATACCATCACTATTTTTCATTTGATAAGAACCAGGTAAATGAGGAATTAATTTTAATTTTTCTTTCAGCATTTTTCTCACCTACTTTTATTATACTACATTTTTTAGTATAATAAAATTGGTGTTATTATGAAATTATTAAATACTTATACTCTAGAAGTAAAAAAATCTAAATTTATTTGTTATTACTATGAAGTAAACACAGTTGAAGAAGTAAAAAATATTATCGAATCATTAAAAAAAGAACACAAAAAAGCTCGTCATATCCCATATGCCTATAAAATAGATCAAATAATAAAAAAATCAGATGATAAAGAACCATCTGGAACAAGTGGTATGCCTATTTTAAATATTATAGAAAAAAATAATTTAAATCATGTCTTAATTGCTGTAGTAAGATATTTTGGAGGAATTAAACTAGGAGCAGGAGGTTTAATTCGTGCTTATGGAAATGCCGCCAAAGAAGGAATTAAAGTTAATTAGGAATAAGCAATAATATTTTTTCATACACTTCTTCTAAACTTAAATTAGTCGTATCAATTCGAATAGCATCTTTAGGTTCAATAAAATCTTTAGATGCTTTATTTTTCAAATCAATCGTTTCTAATTCTTTTTTGGCCCATAAAAATGTTAATTTACTATCCCGTTTCATTAATCTTTTAGCTCTCTCTTCTAATAAAGCATTAAGTAAACTAATTTTTTCTGTATATAAAAAACTGGCAATATTTTTATCGTTTAGAATAGTTATATCACCTAAAATTTCTAAAGAAATTGATTTAAAAAAAGAAAGAATTTCCTCTAGCATTTCTAAGTGATATTCTAAAATAAGATAAGTAATCATTCGATAAACAAGACCAGTATTAAATAGATATAATGTAATGTATCCGCAAGCTTTTTAGCAACACTACTTTTCCCTATTGCAGATAATCCATCAATTATAATAACCATATTATATCCAATCAAATAAATTAATATTTTCCAAAATAATACTATTATTATCTATCTTATCTTGTTCTCTAACTGTTTTAGTATACACCCCTATAATAGCCGCTGTACCAATTGTAACACCTAAAAATAAAACAACTAAAATAATTAATTTTTCCAAAAATTCCATCTATACTCACCTATTATTATTGTATCAAATATTCAAAATTTAAACAACACAAAAAGTGGAATTATTCCACTTATTATATTTGTTTATATAATCACTCTGCTCCAACCACAACATACGGATCACTACTTGTTCCGCTTCCTATTATCTCTATATCTGAACGCAAATTAACCACCGGACGGACGCCAATATCTGCAGTTGACAAAGAATTTTGTGAGCGCCTACCGTCTTCGCTTACTAAAAAAAGATTAAAATAAGTATATGGAGTCATTGTCCAATATGTTATATCTGAGTTAAGAAAATGCAATTCACTAGTATAATCTCCATCTATTCCAGCTAATATTACTTCATCTGCACTGATCATTCCAATAGGATACTCAAGTGCTTTATTACCTATCATAGCACTAGAAACAGTATATAAATCATTTTCAACATCTATACATTTAAAAGTACTTGTTGAACTATTTTCTCTATCGTAAAGAGTTAAAGTACGATCTCCACAGAATCCTGCTTCTACATCTAAATAGTTAGAAAAATTTAACAAATTATTTTCATACCACTGATCAATTATTTGCTTAACTGTACTATCAATTTCATTTCCTATATCGCCATCTTCTTTTCGCATATATCCAATATATCCCCGCTTAATACCAACATTAGGAGGATCAGGAGCAAAAACACTTGACTGAATAAAATCATCATTTTCTCGTTCCTCAATACTTTTTCCAGCATAAATAATCCGAACTGAACCATTACCATTAATTCTTACAACACGCCAATAATATCCAGCAAATTTTAACCAATTATTTGAGTGAACTGTAGTCGACGGTCCTTCAAAAAAATAATAAGTCGTACCATAATCATCTTTTCCTTCTACTAAAACACTATCAAGATGGTAACTTTCTGAAGAAGTTGTTCCTGGAGTCAATACAAAAACACTCGAGCAAACAGTCTTAGTAGTGGAATTCAATTGAGCACACATAATAATCTTGTTAGGAGATGGTGTCACTTCTAACTCCCCTAAAACCGTAGAAACTTTTTTAGTTTTATACTCATAATGGTCAGCAAAAACTCTCATCATATTATCTCTAATTTCATCAGGTTCAAGAGAAGGAGTACATATATTATCCGATGAAAAACAATATTTTACTTTTGACATATTAACAGAAGCCTCAGCCATTATAAACTCTGGTGATTTATCAAACAGTATTTCCTCGCTTGTCAATATTTCCGAATCATCTATAGTAGAACTAGCTATGACATTAATTTTTGATTGATATGTTTTATTTGTTGCCTCTTCTTTTGTGGCATCATAATCGATCCATAACTTTAGATGATAGGTTTTACTTTCCTCTCCTTTTAATGTTCCTGTATATAAGTTATATGATTCATATGCTCCATCTATTTCTGGTGTTACAGAAGTATTACTACTTAACTTTGATATCACATTATCTACAGTATCACTTGATAGCGCCACTTTAATATAATCTGCTCCTAAAGAGTTTATTTGTTTATTTAAGCTTTCCAAATTAATACGATAATTTGTTTCTGATGAACAAGTATTCGTTATTGTAAAATCATAACTTGTTGTTTCTAATCCTTCGATATCTGTTATTGGATAAGTATTCGTTAGATTGATTGATGCTGAATTGCTTGTTAAACTGATATTCAAACATCCACTTGTAAATGTATTTGCCTGTTCCTGGCTTCCACCAACACTAAAGAATGCATAACTTACTCCTACTATTATTCCTGTTATGGCTATTAAACTTACTACTAATATTACTATTCTTTTTTTCATAATACACGATCCTTTACTTTCAACACTATAATACAAATAAATGATAAATGCAGCTATTTCGACAAAGGTTGTCAAAACTTCCTATTATTTACATTATATTGCTCTATATTATATATTCAATATACAAGATTACTAAATAATAATCAATACAGTTATGTTATTTTCAAGCATTCAAATTCAAAATAATTCAATATTTCAGTCAAGAAAGTGTAAAGAATCCAATAAAAAAGAATAGTTTCCTATTCCAAATTTTTTAACTCTTGAATACTCAAACCTGTTGCTTTACTGATATCTTCTATTGCTATATTTAATTGCAGTAAATTTTTAGCAGTCTTAATAATGCCTTTCTTTTCGCCTTTATGTAATGCCACTCTTTCTACATCATTAATTTTATCATATACATTTTTTATTTCTTCATCTGCTAAAAATTCTTCCATAAATTGTAATGCCCTTTCCATTACTTCATCTTCTTTGGCTTCTTCTCTCATTTCTTCTATCTCCTTCCCATTTATTATTTTTAACCATTTGATAAATCTTTTCTCTTCTTCATTATATACCTTTTCCTTTACTAAATCAAGCCGAATTAAATACATCTCTAAACATTCATCTTTGATTACTCCATAATTTAATTTATTCACAAATCCATAATTATTAACCAAATAAAAATTATTATAGTGATAATTTCCTTTCATAAAATTTAACCCAATAGTCTTATGTATTTCTCTATACTTTTCTCCTCTTTCTAATTGACTTGAAAATATTCTTGTTAAATATGATACACTTTTATTAAATTCTTTTTTTGAAATTCTTTATACATCTCAATTGAAATAATCTTTCCTGTATTAGTATAAGCAAGAATATCGCCATAAAAAATCTTATTCTTATATTTTTTACCAAACATTTCTTTTTCAGTACTTGTTTTTAATCCTCTAATTCTTTCTTCTTCCCCTATATATTCAAAAAATGAATTTAAGAAATCTTTTAATATTTCTTCTTTGCTAAAAATATACTTAAAACATATATCATCAGATAATGTAACATTTATCTTAGTATTCATAAAATCCTCCCTTCTCTAAGAATAAATGTTATCTTATCATATTCCTTTGTCGGATTTTGTCAAACCGTGGAAATCAAATTGAAAAAGAAAAAAGAATGACTTTCATCACTCTTTATTATCGAATAAACATAGCATCACCAAAAGAAAAGAAACGATATTTGTTTTTAATTGCTTCCTGATAAGCATTTAAAATATATTCTTTCGAAGATAAAGCACTAACTAACATAAGTAAAGTAGATTTTGGTAAATGGAAATTAGTAATAAGACCATCAATTGCTTGAAACTGAAATCCGGGATAAATAAATATTTCAGTATTACCACTACATTCTCTAAATTCATGATACTGATGCATAATTGTTTCTAAAGTACGAACGGAAGTAGTACCAACCGCATAAATTTTTCTATTTTCTTTTTTAGCTATATTAAGCCGTTCCGCTACTTCTTTGGTCATTTGATAAAATTCACTATGCATATGGTGTTCTAAAACATTTTCTACTTCGACCGGTCTAAAAGTACCTAAACCAACATGAAGAGTAACAAATAAAATTTCTACTCCTTTATTTTTTAACTTTTCTAATAATTCATTCGTAAAATGAAGCCCCGCTGTAGGTGCTGCTGCACTACCAATATTTTTAGCATAAACAGTTTGATAACGATCCTTATCCTGTAATTTTTCATGAATATATGGAGGAAGAGGCATACTACCAAGTTCATCTAAAATCTCCATTAAAATTCCTTCATAAATTAATTTTACACAAACAATTCCTTCATCTTTTTTTTGGGTTACTTCTGCTTTTAACTTATCAGAAAAAGAAATGATAGTCCCAACTTTTAATCTTTTAGCCGGTCTTGATAAGCACTCCCATATATTACTTCCTAAATCTTTTAAAAGTAAAAGTTCAATAACCGCTCCTGTTTCTTCTTTCTCACCAATAAGTCTTGCTGGTATTACCTTCGTATCATTAAGAACTAGAACATCACCCGAATTTAATTCATTTAAAATATCATAAAAATGTTGATGTTCTAACTCTCCAGTACTCTTATCTAATATCATCAATTTAGATTGATCGCGATTTTGAATAGGCGTTTGAGCAATCAATTCTTCTGGTAATTCATAATCAAAATCAGTTAACTTCATGTTATCCCTCTGTTTCTAAAAATTTCTTTACTTTTACTAATATTTCATCTGCAATATCATCGATCGTTCTTAATTCATCATTTTTCAAACATAATATTTTTTCATAATCATAAATAGTTGCTAATTCTAAATAGGCGATTTCTGCCATATGAAGAAGATGAACATTTGCTATTTTACCACGAATACCCTTCAAAGTACAAACATATTCATAAGGAAGATACAAAAATAAAACATAATCTGGTCGAGGTAAATCTAAAAGAACAAATTCTAAATTATCTAACCATTCATACATCATATTTCTTTTTTTAATATCTTTAATTTTTCCACCTTGAAAAGCCATATTCGATTCTACATATCGATTCAATACTACAATATAATCATTGTCTAAATATTTTTTAATAATATCAATATTATAAGCTCGATCAGCAGCATAGTAAAGGCTAGATATTTTAGGATCTACATTTTCTATTCCTTCACGAAAATAAGATTCACTATGCTTCCCTAAGTAAGCTTCTCCAATAATTTTGCCTGTTGGTGAAGCATAGTTAGGGAATCCAAAGCTAATCGCTTTATATCCCATCTCTTTTAAATTCGAAACTAAAATATCTGTTTGGGTTTGTTTTCCTGAACAATCTGTTCCCTCAATTACAATTAACTTGCCTTTACTCATTTAAATCACCTATTCATAAATTGGAAATTGATTAGTTAAATTCAAAATTTCTTGTTCTAATTCCTGTAAAACTCTCTGATCATCTTTATTTTTTAAAGCCTTTGCTATAATATGTCCAATCATTTCAAATTCTTTCTCCTTAAGTCCACGTGTTGTCATCGCTGGTGTTCCAAGTCTAATACCACTAGTTTTAAAAGGCGATTCGGTCTCATTTGGTATTGTATTTTTATTAACTGTAATATGAATTTGATCTAATACTGTCTCAGCTTCTTTACCTGTAATTCCAAGTAAAGATTTAACATCAACAAGCATTAAATGATTGTCTGTCCCTCCAGAAATAATTTTAAATCCTTCTTCTTGTAAAGTTTGAGCCAAAGCTTTAGCATTCTTGATAACTTGTTCCTGATAAGTTTTAAATTCTGGTTGTAAAGCTTCATAAAAGCACTGTGCTTTAGCAGCAATAACATGCATCAAAGGTCCGCCTTGAATACCAGGAAAAATGGTCTTATTAATCTTTTTTATGATTTCCTCATTATTCGTTAAAATAAGACCTCCTCTAGGACCCCTAAGCGTTTTATGAGTCGTAGATGTTACAACATCGGCATATTCTACCGGATTTTGATGAAGCCCTGAGGCTACTAAACCAGCAATATGTGCCATGTCTACAAATAAATAAGCACCTACTTCATGAGCGATTTCACTAAATTTTTGAAAATCAATAAAGTGAGAATAAGCCGAAGCGCCCGCAACAATCATTTGTGGTCTTTCCTCTTTAGCAATTCTTCTAATTTCTTCGTAATCTAACATTTCGGTTTTTGAATCTAAATTATAAGCAATAAACTCATAATCTAATCCACTAAAATTAACCGGATTACCATGAGTCAAATGCCCACCATGAGATAAATTAAGTCCCATTACTTTATCATGCGGTTCTAATAAAGCACGATAAACAGCCATATTTGCACTAGAACCACTGTGAGGTTGAACATTAGCATATTTAGCACCAAAAAGTTCTGTAACATATGAAATAGCTAGATCTTCCACAGTATCAACATTTTCACAACCACCATAATATCTTCTACTCGGATATCCCTCTGCATACTTATTTGTAAAAATACTTCCTTGAAGTTCTAATACATCTTTAGAAACATAGTTCTCTGAAGCAATAAGTTCTACATTATTTTGCTGTCTTTTCTTTTCCCTTTCTAAAGCCGCTTTAATTTTTAAATCCATTTAAATCTCTCCTTTTCGCTTGAACTACAATATTATTTAAAAGCATTGCAATTGTCATAGGTCCAACTCCTCCCGGAACTGGTGTAATATAACTAGCTTTTTTAGAAACACTTTCCCAGTCAACATCTCCTACAACTTTTCCATCAATTCTATTAATTCCTACATCAATAACAACTACACCATCTTTAACATATTCTTCTGTAATATAATTTGCATGTCCTATGGCTACAATTAAAATATCTGCTTGTTTCGTTATTTCTTTTAAATGCTGTGTTTTTGAATTAGCAATAGTAACAGTCGCACCTCTATTTAATAAAGCAATAGCCATTGGTCTACCAACAATTTTACTACTTCCTACCATAACTACATGTTTACCCAATACAGAAACATGTTCATGTTCTAACATTTTTAATATCCCAAGTGGTGTTGCCGCTAATATATATTCTTCACTACTAAGTAATGAACCCAAATTATATATTCCAAAACCATCTACATCTTTTTCTAGCGTAACATAAGAAACAATTTTATCTTCATGAAATTTTTTAGGAAGTGGACTTTGAACTAATATTCCATCAAATCTCGGATCATTATTCAATTCCTTAATTTTTAAAATTATTTCCTCCTCTTCATTATTTTCATCAAAACGATATAATTCTACTAAAATACTGAGTTCTTCACATGTCTTAATTTTATTTCTTACATAAATTTCACTAGCCGGATCATTTCCAACTAAAATAATGGCTAACCCTGGAACAATATTTTTCTTCTTTAATTCAAAAATCTCCTCTTTTAATTTTTCTTTTATTTCTTTTGCTATTAATTTTCCATCTATTAAATTCATTATAATCTCCTTTCGTTTTTTTAGTTTAAATTTTTAAAAACGAAACACTTGAATTTCTACTATATATAAAATCATAATCTTCACCCCTAGAAAAGTGTACCCTGTCTAACAATCTTTAAATGTTCATAGGCTTTATCTGTAGCGACTCTGCCTCTTTGTGTTCTTTTGATAAATCCTTCTTGTAATAAAAATGGTTCTACAACATCTTCAATGGTTGTAACTTCTTCACCAATAGCTGTTGCAATTGTCTCAACTCCAACAGGTCCTCCATTAAATTTATGAATCAAAGCATTTAAATACTCAATATCAATTTGATCCAATCCATACTCATCTACCTGTAATCTTTTTAGACTATCTATTGTAATATCATAAGTAATAACACCATCACCTTGAACTAAAGCGAAATCTCTTACTCTCTTAAATAAACGATTTGCTACTCTTGGCGTTTTTCTACATCTTTTAGCAATTTCTAAAGCTGCATCATCTTCAATCTCCATGTCTAAAACTCTACCTGTTCTTTTAACGATTTGCTGCAATTCTTCATCTTTATAATAATTCAATTTTGAGACAATTCCAAAACGATCACGAAGAGGACTAGATAAATCACCAGCTCTAGTAGTTGCCCCAACCAAAGTAAACGGAGGCAGATCAATTTTTATACTTCTACTCTTTCCATCGGCACCAATAATAATATCAAGTTCAAAGTCTTCCATTGCCGGATAAAGAATTTCCTCTACAAATTTAGGCATTCTATGAATCTCATCAATAAATAAAACATCACCAGGTTCAATCGTTGATAAAACAGCAGCTAAATCGCCACTCTTCTCTAAAGAAGGACCACTAGCTGTTTTAATATTACTTCCTAGTTCATTTGCAATAATATGCGCAAGTGTTGTCTTACCAAGTCCAGGAGGACCATATAGTAAAACATGATCTAATGCTTCTTCTCGCATTTTAGCAGCTTCAATAAATACTTTTAAATTCGCTTTAATATCATCTTGGCCAATATATTCATTTAAACTCTGTGGTCTTATAGTAGCCTCAAAAGAATCACTTTCCTGCTCCTTTACATCTAAAATGTTATCTCCCATGATATTCCTCCTTTATATAATCTAATATTTGATACCAATTGTCAAAACTTAAATATTTTTCACTATGTCCCATACACAAGCAAGTAATACCATATGAATACACTCCATCAAGCACTTGCTCTTTATCATCAATAAACAAATCCACATGATTTTTAAAAGCTTTCTTCCCTTTTTTTACTTGCTTAAAATATATTTTATCATACCAAATATTATGACGTTCTAAAAATTTAATAGTATTTTTAATATTATTTCTACTAAATTTATTACTTCGCGCTGTAATAATTATAATATCGAAATTATTTTCTTTAAAATATTCCCAAGCTTCTTTTACACCTTCTTTAAGAGTATATTCATTTCTCATTTTATCAAGATTCTTTTTTAAAAATTTCCTATATTCTTTTCGAGGAAGCTTTTTATATTCATCATAATCTGGATATTCAGCTTTTAAATACTCACGAACTGTTTTACTAGTATTTGTAATAGTATCATCGATATCAATTCCTAAAATCATTTTAACATCAACTTCAGTGCTTCCTTTATTTGAGATTCTATTTCTAAAGAAGCATTAACTTTTGGAAGTACTTTCTTAATTTCTGCGTTTTTATATCCTAAACTTTCAAGAACACTAACAAGTTCATCAAAATCTCCACTTAAATTCATATCTGATTTACTAGCAAGTTTCCCTTTTAAATCTAAAATAATTTGTCTAGCTAACTTTTCACCAATCTTCGGAAATTTTTTCAAATACAAAATATTTTCTCGGTCAATTGCATCAATAATTCCAGCAATACTACCAGTAGCAAGCATAGGCATCGCCATTTTAGGTCCTAAACCTTTTACATTAATCAATTTTAGAAATAAATTTCTTTCATCTTCGCTTTTAAAACCATATAAGGAATACTCATCTTCTCGGATTTGATTATACAAAAAAACTTTTACTTCACTATTTAACTCAAAACTAAAAGGATTTGCAACGTATACAGTATATCCAATTCCTTGATTTTCAATCACAATATAATTACTCTCTTGAAAAGTAATCTTACCAATAATATAGTTATACATCCTATCACCCTAACAAATATCATAGCATACATTTGTTTAAAAGTATAGTATTAATTCAACATAGAGAAATTAAAATATCTTTCTAAAATATTTTCTTTTATAGTAAATAAAAACATGTTAAAATAATAATTAAAAGAAGGCGAATAAAATGCAACTAAATAATGGGATTGATATAATTTATATTCCTAATATCAAAAAAATTTTAACACCTCATATTCTAAACAAGTTATTTACATTAAATGAACAAGAATATTTTCAAAAGAAAAACATGTCTTTAGAAACAATTGCTGGATTTTTCGCAGCTAAAGAAGCTTTCTTAAAATCAATAAATCAAGGAATTGATTTTTGTAAAATGACTGATATTGAAATATCTCATGATAAAAATGGTTCTCCCTATTTTAACCTCCACCAAGAATTAAAAAAGAAAGTAAAAAACATTACTTTCTCCCTTTCCATTAGTCATGATCATAACTATGCAATTGCTTTCGTAGTTGCACTTTTTCTTTAAATTTTTGCAAGTCTTTCTCCCAAGAAGCATATTTTGTCTCACCTTTATGATTTTGAAATTCCATTTTAGAAGTCAAATAATTTCCTAAATATTTACTTACTTTTAAAGCCCCATTATAATTTAAATGGTCTCCTTTATCTCTTGTATCTGTTAACCAATCAATTTTTATTTCATCATTTATCACATTCATGTCTAAATAATCAATTTGATATTTAGAAGCATAATCTGAAATTACTTGATGACGTTTATAGTTCCAACCTTTATAATTAGGCGTATTTAAAAGCATAAAAGAAATATTTTCTTCTTCACATAATTTTCTTATTTTCTCTAAATAAAACATATTAATACTAGAAATCTTCGTATTTTTTTTATTTTTCGTCATATAATCATCATTTTTAGATGGAGCTAGTTTTTTACTAAAATTATAGCCCTTTAATTCATCGGTCCAAGTATAATCAACCTCAAAATTAAAATCTCTAAAAGTTAACGATTTCCAACGATTATGATATAAAAAGATCGGTAAAATACCTTGAGCAAAGTTTTTGCCAACTCTACCTAAGGATACATCTCGAAAAATATTATAGGCTTCCAAAATCACTATTTTAGGCTTCTGTGTTTTTAAAGCTTTTTTTAAAAAATCATAAGAAGTATTAATTAATTGAGCGGGTGTACCAGTAATATACATAGTAATACCATATTCATCATAAATATCCAAAGGCGAAATATTAGCATATGCCTCACTATCTCCAATTACTAAAACATCAATACTATTTTCCGGAGCTCCTAAGATCCCATTTGCCTTTACATTATACATTCCAGCCTCTTCTGTATTATTTTTAGGCATAAACACAAAAGACAAAAGAACTAATAAAAGAAGTAAAATAAAGTGAAAGAGAAAAATTCTTGCAATCATTTGTTTAATACTCATACATACCTCCTAAAAATTTACATAAAGCGGATCAACTGGGGCATACCCTACTCCATAAGCACCAAAAATAATAATAATTAAAATTAAAACATAATAAATAGTCCATCTTAAAGGAATTGGATAATTAGCAATCTTCTCTCTTACATCAATCTTTTTTTCCTTAAGAACACTAATAACAAACACAATAATTAAAATTAAAAATACAATAATAAAATCTCCTTTTGTTAATCCTAAAGTGTAAAGAAAACCATGTTTAAATGAAGCCAAAGAAAATTCTGTAAATATTTTCTCTAACATACCAAAACCAGCTGTTAAACTAGTTGCTCTAAAAAACATTTCTCCAATAATAATAATAATCCAAGTTTTGAAAATCACGAGAGAAAGATATATTTTACTTTCTTTATTAACATGCAATTTTCGGTAAACTTTTGAGAAGAAAGGTTCTGTAACATTTTCAAACAAGATAAAACAAAAATGATACATTCCAAAGAAAATATAAGTCCAAGCAGCTCCATGCCACAAACCATTACATAACCATACACAAAATAAAGCGATACTTCCACTAACAAGCGGCCCAAAATGATTTCCCAAAACTTTTCTAAGCTTCATCGTGAGTCTTTTTAATCCCTTAGATAAAGACAATGGATAGAATATATAATCTTTAAACCATTTGCCTAAAGTAATATGCCAACGCATCCAAAATTCCGAAATATTTTTCGAAAAGAAAGGCTGTCTAAAATTCTCTGGCAAACGAATTCCAAACATTTCTCCACTACCAATGACAATATCCATAACTCCCGAAAAATCCATATATAACTGAATAGTATACAAGATTGCTCCTAATAAAATAATGCCTCCATCATAAGATGCATAATGATCAAATATAGTTTTTACAATAATGTTTAAACGATCTGCAATAACCATTTTTTTCATTAAACCATAAAGAATTCTTTGAGCTCCAAAAGTAATATTGCGATAACTTAAATCTTCCCCTTGATATAAAGGGTAAGCAATTTCACTATATCGACAAATCGGTCCTTCCATAATAATCGGAAAGAAACTAACAAATAAAGAAAAGCGAAAAATATTCTTATCAGCACAGATTGTATCACGATAAACATCAATTAAATAAGAGAGCGCTTGCAAAGTATAAAAAGAAATACCAATAGGTAAAATAAATTTAGGAACCGAAAACTGAAAAGGAAAATCAAGAACCGTAAATAAATGATTTAAATTTGTACCTAAAAAGAAAGAATATTTTAATACAATTAATATGCCTAAATTAAAAAGAAGACACAAAATAAATACCAATCTTTCTTTTCTTTTTTCTTTTTTCTTCCACACTTTCTTTTGATCTTTACTAACATTTTCGAGTTCAACAATAGCTTTTTCCTTCATTCTTTTTAAAAGTAAAGCGGAAAAATAAATACTAAGAATCGAAAGAATTAAGAAGATAATTCTACTCTTACTTAAAAGAAAAATAAATAAAAAACTAGCTAATAATAATATTTTAGGCCTTACTCTTTTAGAAACAATTTTATAAAGAAGTAAAACAAAAGGTAGAAAAAGGAGAAAATATGCCGGACTACTGTACTGCATAATTCTACTCCTCCTCTAATCTTTCTACTAACCTCAAAATAGCTTCTGCTGAATTAAAATTAGAAGGAATAATTTCCACAGTTGGAATTTCAATATCATATTCTTCTTCTAATAAAGCTACTAAAGATAAAATAGATAAAGAATCCAAATAGTGTCCATCAATCAAATTAGTAACAACTTCATAGTCTACATCTGGATTAATTTCCTTTAAAACTCCTATTAATCTTTCCATTTTATTCTCCCTCCTTTCTATAAGTATTAAAGACATAAGTTTCCACTTTATCCCTAATTCTTATTACCCTATTATCTTTATATAAGAAAATACTAGGCAAATCTCGACTCAAAAATAAAGATATTCCTTCTGTTAAAGAATAAGCACCAGTATTTTTAAAAAGCAAATAATCTCCAACTCTTAAATCTGCTTCTAAATGTTTAACTAAAAAATCATTAATAGTACATAAAGAACCACAAACATTATAATCTTTTTTCTCTTCATCACGATATGGCCTTACTTCCATCATCGGTTTTCTCATAGATAAGCCAGATCCATAATAAACCATTTGATGCATTCCCCCATCAACAATAGCAAAATTCCCATTCTGATTATCTTTAATATCCTTTATTTGAGTAATATATGTACCACAACTCGCTACTATACTTCTTCCTAACTCCAAAATAAAATTCCCTTGAAATTCCATTTTCACTACAGAATCCGAAAAACATTGTAAAAATTCCTCTTCTTCATCTTCTTGCCCTTCATAATAGCAAATTGGAAATCCTCCACCATACTCTAATTCTTCTAGTTCTATATCATAAGTTTTTTTTATTTTTTTGATATAATTATCTAAATACTCTAATTCTTTTTCAATTTGCCTCTTTCTTTTTTGCGTACCTGAAAAATATTCTAAACCAACAATATGCAAATAAGGATATTCATGTTGATGAGAAAGAATTTCTTCTATCTCTTCTTCTTTCATTCCAAATTGATTTCCACTTGTTAGACGAAGTAATATTTTTATTTCTCGGTTACAATCTTTTAGCAAAGCAAACTGAGACATAGATTCAACAGTAAAAATACCACTTTGATAATCCATCATGGCTAGCACTTCATCTTTTTCTTTTTTAACTCCCGAAATTACTAATTTTTTAGCATCGATTCTTTGTCCTTTACAAATTTGAAATTCACCAAAAGAACAAACTTCAAAACGTTCAACTAAATTTTCAAGTTCAGAAATCAAAAAAGAATTTGCTTTCATAGCAAAGCATAGCTTTACTCTTTTAGGTAATCGCTCTTTTAACCATCTCACACGTCGATGAAGCTCATAAACATCTAATAAATAGCAAGGAGTATATTCCTTAATTTGTTCAAAAACTATATTTTCCATTTTAAATCATTCCTCCTAAAGCCTTACGATCAATCTTCCCGTTTTTATTTAAAGGAAATTCGGAAATAGAAATCCATTTTGTAGGAATCATATATATAGGTAAATGTTCTTTTAGAATTTGTCTAATTTCTATTTCACTTTTATTGCCAATATAAAACGCAACTAATCGACTTTTTTCTTCCAAAAATATCACACAACACCTTGAAATTCCCTCAATATCATGAATTGCCCTTTCAATTTCTTCCAATTCGATTCGATGCCCCATATATTTAATTTGAAAGTCTTTTCGCCCACTAAAGAAAAACTCATTTTGTTCATTAAAATATCCTAAATCTCCCGTACGATAAATTAAATCAATATAATTTTTTTGACTTGGATTTTGAACAAACTTTTTATTAGTCTCCAAACTATTGTTAAAGTAACCCAAAGCTAATTCTGAACCACGTACACAAATTTCTCCCATTTTAAAAGGCTCATCAATTCTTCTATTACTTTCATCAAGTAAAAAAACATCTTCATTAGGAAAAGCTTTACCAATCGGAATTTTATCATATTCTCTCTCCCAATCTAAAATATGATAAGTGCAATTACAAGTAATTTCTGTTGGCCCATACAAATTCACAAATGTAGCTTGGGTTAAATGTTCCATCCAAGACTTTAAATGTTTCATTGGCATAACCTCACCACTAAACATAACTTTATTCACATGTTCTAGTGGTTTATAATCTAATCCATGAAAAGTAGAAATTAAACATAAAGCAGATACAGCCCAAATCATAGTAGTAACTTTATAATCTACTAACATATCCATCAATTTCATAGGATTAGAAAAATAAGCTCTAGGAATCAAAACTAAATTAGCTCCGGTTCTTAATGCCGAATAAATATCTTTTACAGAGACATCAAAATCCAAAGGCGCCTGATTAGCTAAGGTATCTTCTCCAGTAATATGAAAGATCTCAGTAAAATAAGAAATAAAATCTAAAACCGAACGATGACTTACTACTACTCCTTTAGGAAGGCCAGTAGAACCCGAAGTAAAATTAATATATAGTGGATCTGTATCAATTTTTTTAGAACGAATAGCTTGAAGAACTTCATAATCACAAGGAAACTTTCTCAATTCTTCTACTTTAAGAATAATAAATTCCGGAAATAAAGACACAGCACGTTCATAAAAAGATCCATCTGTAATAATAATATTTGTCTGTAAAACAGTAACAATATTTTTTAATCTTTCATCTGGTAATTCAGGATTCAAAAAACTATAACATCCACCTGCATAATGAATACCAAAAAAACTTTCTAAAGCTAAAACGCTTTTCTCCATATAAACCGCAACTGGCATATTAATAGAAACATATTTAGCTAAAGCTGTTCCTATCTGTTCACTAAATTTTTGTATTTCTAAATAACTAGTAAACCCAAATTCATCATACACTCCACACTTATTTTTTTCCCTCATCTGTTCTAATAACTCTAATGCATTCATATCTATACTCCGATCTACATCCATTGTATCGAAAAAACATATAAAAATCCTATAGAAAACCTTAATTTTTCTATAGGATTCTATTTTCTTGGAAAAGATATAATAAACTCTGTTGTATATTTAGATTTATTTTTTTGAGCAAGCTTTATAGAGCCGTGATGAAGAAGAACAATTTTCTTAGAAATAGACATTCCAAGTCCCACACCTTTTCCACTAGTTCTAGCTTCATTGCTAGTAACAAAAGGCATAAAAATAGACTTCCTAAGTTCATCACTAATCCCCTTTCCATTATCTCCAATATGTAACAAAACCTCTTCTTTTTTAATCTGCATTTCAAAATAAATAGTAATTCCTTCACTATTATGATTTAAAGAATTATTAATTAAATTTTCGAATAACCTTTTGATCAATTTTTGATCAATTTTTAAAAAGATTTTGTCTTCTGGAATTTGTACTTCTAAATAAAAATTTTTAAAATGAATTTCATGATATTTATTTGCCAAATATTCTTTGCAAAATTCTCCAAAATCCACATTTTCTAACTGCAATTTATACTCCGGATGTTCCATTTGCGTAAACTCAAATAAGGTATCTACTAAATCACTTGTATATAATGCTTTTTGATAAATTGTTTGATAATATTTTTCACGTTTATTAGATGGAACTACTCCATCTAAAAAGGCTTTAGTATATCCACTTATAACAGTTAAAGGCGTCTTTAAATCATGACTTACATTTGCGATAATCTTTTGTCTTTCTAAATAAACTTCCGTCTTTTCTTTTTCAGAAGTATTTAATTTTTGCAAAACTAAATTAAAATTCTCTACAATTTGTTTAAACTCTTCAGGCAGTTTTTCTTGTTCAATTTCTAAATATTCTCCTTTCTGATAAGTCTTAATAGCCAAAGAAAGAGCAGCAAAAGGTTTTTTCAAACTTCGATTAAAAAAATAAACTTCTAAAGCAATAACTAGTATCAAAATAGAAATGGCAATAATCCAAAAAGTTTGTGTTTCACTTAAAAGCGTAGAATAATAAGTAGTAGAAATCATAGGTGATAAAAAAAGTAAAGTTCTTTTTTTGCCAGATTGAGTTACAAAATCATATTTTTCTATTCCATGAGTATCATTATAAATTCCATTTAACAAATGAATATCTTGCTCAGAGATAGATTCATTAATTGGAAAGATATCCCCTTTAACCACTACATTATTTTCATCTACTTCTGCATATCCTTTAATCATTTCTGTTTCTAATTCTTCATCATAAGAATTCAAAAAAATAACAGAAGTAACCTCATTATTTTTATTTCTTTTATTTAAAACATAATAATATTCATTCGAATAGTAATCACTAATATAACCTACTTGTTCACTTGAAATATTTTTTTCAATATCCCAATCTGTAGCAAATAAATAAAACCCTTTCTGATTTACAATAGCAAACTCACAATCAGAAAATTGTTCTATTGGAATTAAATCATATTTTTCTTCTTTTAAAAAATCTTCATAAATCAAAAAATCTTCTAATACAGGAAAACTATTCTCTAATTGTTTTGTAGAAATGGAATTTGCTAATACAAACATACTAAGTAATAAAAAAGAACATAAAGTAAACTGAACCAAACAAATTTTAACAAAACTCTTACTCTTCTTTGTTTTCAAATTTATAACCTAACCCCCTAACTGTAATAACATATCTCGGATTACTTGGATCCTCTTCTATCTTAGAACGAATATTAGAAATATGTACCATCATTGTATTTTCGTCATTCTCAAAAGATTCTCCATGAATACATTCATATAATTGAGCCTTAGTAAAAACCCGATTTGGTTGCTGCATCATTTTAGCCAAAATCTTAAACTCTGCTCTTGTCATAGGAATCAAATGCCCATTCTTCTTTAAAATATACTCATCTAATTCTAAAGATAAATCACCGATTTGAATCACTCTTTCTTTATTTTTATCATAATTTTGATAATGTTTTATTCTTCTTAAATTAGCCTGAATATAAGCAACGACTTCTAAAGGATTAAATGGTTTAGAAATATAAGCATCAGCTCCTAAATTAAGCCCTAAAATACGATCATTATCTTGATTTTTAGCCGACATCACAATAATTGGAAGCTCACTTTCTTGTCTAATTTTTTTAATAAGCTCATACCCATTCATCTGTGGCATAATAATATCAACTAATAACAAATCTACTTTTTCGCGTTTAAAAATTTCCCATGCTTCTATACCATTTTTGGCAAGCAATATCTTATAAGAATTACTCTCTAAATATAAAGATAATAATTCTAAAATATCCCTATCATCTTCTGCAATCAAAATGGTAAACATGCAATCCACCTCCAAGATCAAGTAAACTCTAACTTATTATATCATTTTTCCTTAAAAGTTACTATCAAACTTTAAAAATAACTCACCAACCGAATTTATAAAAAAGAAAACCCATAAATACGGGTTTAAAATCAATTTGGTGTCCCAAGCGGGATTCGAACCCACGATCTCTAGCGTCGGAGGCTAGCATTCTATCCGGCTGAACTATTGGGACATACTTCTATTTTAACATAAAAAAAAACGAAAAAAAAGATTTACTATCAAGTAAACCTTATAATATCAAATACTGTTATATAAATCATAAGCAAAATAATTAAGAAGAAGAAAATCATGTGACACATATTTTCAAACTTAGCATTAATAGGACTTCCTTTAATTTTTTCAATAATAAGGAACAAAATTCTACCACCATCAAATGCTGGTATAGGTAATATATTAATTAATCCAACATTAATACTTAAAAAGGCTATTAAATAAACTATTTGTTGAACACCCATTGCTAAACTTTCACCAACTACATGATAAATACCAACAGGTCCTGATAAACTACTAAGAGAAATTTGACCAGTAAATAAATTAATAACTGTAATCCACATTGTTGAAATTAAACTCCAAAATCTTTGAAAAGCATATTTAATACTTGCCCATAATCCATGTTCTTCTGTTTGCTCAATTCCAAAACCAAAAGACTTTTGTTCTTCACCAGTCTCTGTTTCTGTTACATCAGGTTCTAATTCTAAAGTTACCGTCTTTCCATCTCTTAAAACTTCAAATTGATAGATATTACTATCATTTTTCAAATAAAGAACTATTTGTGTTTGATCCCAAGTTGACACAGAATGACCATTGATAGATAAGATTAAATCTCCTTGTTCTAAGCCACCTTTTTCTGCTGCAGAATCTTCTAATACAGTTCCAACTTTAGGTTCTAAACTATTAGCTCCCCAAATAAGAGCCATAACAAATAATATTAAAATAGCCAAAACAAAATTATTAAAAACACCTGCTGCTAAAATAACAACTCTTTGCCACCACTTCTTATTACACATAAAATCTTCTTTTTTTATTTTTTTAGTATCATCATCTTCATAGACTTCACCAGCCATCGAAACAAATCCTCCAATAGGCAAAGCCCGAATATTATAAGAAATTCCATCTTTTCCCACATGTGTTTTAATTAATGGCCCCATTCCAATTGAAAACTCATAAATATGAACCCCCGCTTTTTTAGCAGTAATAAAATGGCCAAATTCATGAACTAAAATAATTAATCCTAAAATAAATATTAATAATATTAAGACAATAAACCACATAATATCCTCCTATAAAATAGCATAAAATAGTAAAAATCCAAGCATAATAGCAATCGTACTATCTAAGCGGTCCAAAATTCCACCATGTCCCGGAATCAAATTACTAAAATCTTTAATTTCATTTTCCCTTTTAATTTTACTAAACATTAAATCCCCAATTTGACCTAATACCGATAAAACCAAAGTAACAATTACCACCGCTACTGTAACTTTTCCAACAAAGAAATGATAAAATATTACCGCAACAACTGTTCCAATAACTGAACCAAGAACACTACCCTCAATCGTTTTTTTAGGACTAACTTTAGGAATTAGTTTATGACGTCCAAAAGCCATTCCCATAAACATCGCAAAAGTATCTGTAAATATAAAAATCAAAATAAGATAAATAAATAAATATAAACTAGTAACTCTTGCTAAAATCATTGCATTAAAAGCAGTTCCTAGTAAAACAGTAGAACCTATCAAAAACATTGCATCGGTTGCCGTATACTTCTTCTCATCATAAAAAACTGATAGCCCTAACAAGCTTAGTAATAATATAGCAATTCCCCGATAAGTTACACCAAACAAAATGGAATAACCATCATATTCTGCTAAAACAATAAAGAGCAAGGAAATAATGGCCACTAATTGCACCAACAAAGGTACAGAATGATGACTTTTCTTTAAATCAAGTAACTCTTTTAAGGCAAGAATACTAACAATTCCCACTCCAAGGCGAAATAAATCACCGCCATACCAAACAATTGGAATAACAATAATAAGCATCACAATTGCACTAAGGATTCTTTTTTTCATACGTTCCTACTTTCTTACTATAACAAGTATACTATGAACAAGAAATGAAGTCAATTATTTATATAAACCCATTTTCTTTTTCATATCCATAAATTTATTTTTAGCAATCTCTCTTGTAATTTTAATATTTTCATCTAAAATTTGATCTAATCTATCACTATTTATTATTTCCTCATATCTTTTTTGAATACCAGAAATTTCTTCTATCACAACATCAGCTACATATTTTTTAAATTCACCATAATTTTTACCAACAAATTTTTCCTCTATCTCCTGAATACTACTTCCTGTAATAGATACACATATATTAATCAAATTACTAATCCCGGGTTTATTTTGTGGATCATATTTGACTAAACAATCACTATCAGTAGTAGCACTCATAATCTTTTTGCGAATAGATACTACATCATCAAGTAATCGAATAACTCCTTTTGGATTATCACTAGACTTACTCATTTTCTTATCTGGTGTTACTAAATCCATAATTTTAGTACCAGCTTCTGTAATGAAAGCTTCAGGTAACTTAAAAGTATCTCCATATTTTTTATTAAATCTAAGAGCAATATTTCTTGCTAATTCCACATGTTGTTTTTGATCAATCCCAACCGGAACATAATCTACATCATAAGCTAAAATATCTGCTGCCATTAAAACCGGATAAGTAAAAAGTCCTGCATAAAAATTAGCATTTTTACTACTTTTATCTTTAAACTGTGTCATTCTTGATAATTCACCAAAAGGTGTATTACATTCTAATAACCATGAAATATTAGCATGATATTCGTTTTCTGATTGAATAAAAATAATATTCTTATCAGGATCTATTCCACAAGCTAAATATAAAGCAACCAAACTGCGAATATTTTCATGCAACACTTTAGCATCTTGAGGGACAGTTATCGCATGCATATCTGCAATAAAAATATATGACTTAAATAAGTCTTGCATACGTACCATCTGTCTAATTGCTCCAATATAATTTCCTAATGTAATAACTCCTGATGGCTGAATTCCTGTTAAAATTGATTTAGTTATCTTTGGATCGAATTCTTTCATGTTAATTACTCACTTTCTTTTTTAAGTATACCAAAAATAGCCCAAAAATAAAAGAAAAAAATTCCCTATTTCAGGAATTTTTAAAACGAATCAATATTAATTTTGACATTTTTTATTTGATTCACATAAGCATAAGCTAAAATAATTGTTCGAAGAGCTTTCGCATTTTTTCCGCCTTTACCAATAACAGCACCCATATCATCATTAGATACCAATATTTCTAAAACGGTAGCATCTTCATCTCCCGAAAAAGAACGAACACGAACTAAATCAGGATTTTTAACAATATTTTGAATTAAATAAGTAGCAAATTCTGTAATTTCCATACTACTTACCTACTTTTTTATTTTGAGCATACTTCGTCATAATTCCTTCTTTAGAAAGAATAGAACGAACAGTATCAGTAGGGATAGCCCCATTATTTAACCATTTTAATGCTTTTTCTTCGTCTATTGAAACAGAAGCTGGTTTACTAACTGGATTATAAGTACCAACAGTTTCAATAAATCTGCCGTCTCTTGGACTTCTAGCATCAGCGGCTACAATACGATAAAATGGTTTTTGTTTAGCACCCATTCTTTTAAGTCTTAATTTAACTGCCATAAAGTTCTCCTCCTTTGTTACTACAATTTTAACATACAAAAGATAAGGTGTCAACCATTTTTAGTTGACACTATTTTAAATAATCCTCATCAATCTCATTAATAACTTGATCTGCCTCTTCATCATCTAAATCCTCAATAACTTCGTAATCATCTTCCTCTTCTTCTACGCTAACTTTAATCATTGTATTTCCTACGATTTCTACACCAAGTTCTTTTTCAATGGATAAATTTACAACACCATTAGAAGCATTTACATCTGTTACTGTAGGTTGTGTTAAACTACGAACAATTATTTCTGATGCATCTGTTAATACAGCTCCATCTTTTAAACGAATATTCATTTTGTCTTCATAGGTAAAATGTTCAGTAGCAACAGCTGTTTTAGTATCGTTATTATAGGAATACCAAACATTAACATCAAACCCACCATGAATATAAACTACACCATTTTGATTTCTTCCTTCAAAAGTATGATTAATAACCCAACAGCCTAAAACGGTATCAACACTTTCATTAGGGGTAACTGAAAATTTAGATACACTTGTTTTCTTTGCTTTACCAATTACAGCCTTGGTAACGATCTCTTTAAAACTTGCCAATTTGATTCCTCCTCTATTTTAATCTATGCAAAAGAAATACAAAAGTGTACTATAATCTAAAAAAATCTGTTATAATAAAATTGGTGATAAAAATGGATTGTATATTTTGTAAAATAGTAAATGGTGAAATACCAAGTAAAATATTATTTGAAGATGATTTAGTAATGGTAATAATGGATAATAATCCTACAGTTAATGGTCATGCCTTAATTATTCCTAAGAAGCACTACACAGACTATCAAGAACTTACTCCAGAAATATTAGAGCACATCTTTGAAATAGCTAAAACGATTGGACCAAAAATCATGCAAAAACTAAATGCCGAATCCTTAACTTTGCTAATTAACTATGGCGAGGATCAAAAAGTAAAACATTTTCATCTTCATTTATTGCCTAACTTCAGCCAAAGAGAAAACACTAATTTAAAATCAATTGACGAAATATTTACTATTTTAAAAAACTAATTAATTAAGCAAAAAAGAAGCTAAAAAAATACAAGCTTCTTTTTTTTAAAAGTAAAAATATTATTTTACTAATTTTCTTTTATCCTTTCGATTTCTTCAAGAGATAATCCAGTATATATAGATATTTTATTTTTCGAAATACTAGCTTCCAATATATTTCTATTAATCTCTTGTCCTTAGAAACTTTAACCATTTCTCTAAGATATTTTTAGTATAGCGTAACTCTAATCACTAAAAACATGTTTCATTAAATGTTTTACATTCAAATAAGTCAAAAACTTTTTTAAGCCATTAATAATGGAACATAACAAGCAAAATCCTCCATGAATACAAAACAATTCTTTTTCTGATAGTCTCATAAAATCCTTTCTAACGAGTGAACATAATTATTTTAACATATTTTTAGGTATTTTACTATCTTAGAATATGGAATTAAAACATCAATTGCTCCACTACTCCAAGGGCCTACTTGATAAGGAGGAAAAATAACTTTCAAATTTTGTTCTTCAAACATCAAATACTGAAAATTAGTAGCAGTAGGCATTAGTCCCTCATCTAAAATTACCTCATCATCAAATATAACATCTTTTTTCTCTTTTAACAGTATATCTTTAGCAAGAACACTTAATTCTTCCAAAAAAGATTCATCATACATTAAAATATCATCTAAAAAAATTTCTTCATGGCAATTCAAATCATAATAATAAACACGATCAAATCTAATATCATGAGCACCACCACTATATACTGATAAAACAAAATGAATAGACAAGATATCTTGATACTTTGAAGTATCATAAAATATATGATAAGTACTTCCTTTTTCTGTTTCTAATTTAATTTCTTCTATAAATACATTTTGTTTTTCTCTTATAAAATCTTCTACTTCTAAAGAGACCTGTTCTATATAAAATTCTTGATACATAAAAACATAATTATTCATCAAAACCCCTTCTTTCCTTAACAATTTTTGGTAAAGAAAAAATAGAGAACATTGCCTCTATTTCATAGCATTAATTTTATTGTTAGCCATATCCATTGCATTATTTACTAGTTTACTAGCCTTTTTCTTTGTACTTTTACTATTTAAAGCATAAGCCATCATGCCTGCTCCTGCTGCCATTGCAATTAAACTACCAGCCATTAATTTTTTCATATCTAACACCTCAGTAATAGTATTAACGAACTTGCATAAATTTATTCATTAATTTTTCTTTTAACATCGTTTTTCTAGATGAAGCATAGTCATTATTAACAGCCATCATAAAAGCATTTGCTTCTCCAATAATTACCAAACTCTTTTTAGCTCTACTAACCCCTGTATATATAAGCTTATTATAAAGCATTTTATAATAACTTCTAGAAATTGGAAGAATAACGTGAGAAAATTCACTTCCTTGACTTTTATGAATTGTAATAGCATAAGCATGTTTAATTTGATTTAACTCTTCCTTAGAATATTCTACCTTTACTCCTTCAAAATCAATTAGAACAAGATCCTTATTTTTACCAGATTTAGGAATAATTTTTCTAATATAACCAATATCTCCATTAAAAACATTATTATCTGGATTATTCTGCAACTGTAAAACTTTATCCCCTTCACGATAAATAACATCTCCATAATGAATTTCCTCTTTTTTTGTATCTTTCGGATTAAATAAGTTTTGTAAAATTACATTTAAATTATCAATTCCATTTTCACCTTTATACATAGGAGCAAGAATTTGAATATCTTCTTCATTTAGCCCTTTTGCTTTACTCATAACACATATTTTTTTTATCATATCTTTAATATATTTTCCATCCACATTTAAAAAGTTATAATCATCTTTCTGACTCACAAAATCTTCTGATAGATCTTTATTTTTAATCTCCAAAGCCAAATAAGGAATATAAGAGTTATCACTTTGGCGATAAATCTTTTCTAAAGGGCAAAAAGTAAATAAATCACTTAGAATCAAATCATTCAAGACAAGACCAGGTCCAACTGATGGTAGCTGAAAAACATCACCCACCATAATAAGTTGAACATTACTTTTAATTCCTTTCAAAAGAGCATCAAAAAGAGAAACATCAATCATACTCATTTCATCTACAATAATTAAATTTTCTTGAGCCTTATGATACTCATTTACTCCAAAATTATTAGTATCTTTATTCCATTTTAAGAAACGATGAATTGTCATAGCGGGTAATCCTGTAGAAGAACTCATTTTTTTGCTAGCTCTACCAGTTGGAGCAAGTAAAGCAATATTTGCTAAAACTTCCATAGGTGAAAAATCATGCATTTTAATATATAATTTAACAATAGCATTAATAATCGTTGTTTTACCTGTTCCTGGGCCACCAGAAATAATAGTAATTTTATTTTCTAAAGCTTTTTTTATCGCATTTCTTTGATCCTCATTATAGCGAACTTTATTTTCTTCTTCTAACATAGTTAATTCTCTATCAAAATCATAAAAAGGAGTAGTATTACTAGCATTTAACTGAAATAAATTATTCGTAGTATCTGCCTCAGCATCATAATATTCCGTCAAATAATAAAGATCTTGATCCAAAACAATTTTATTCTCTTCTTCTAAAGCATAAACAATTTCTTCAAAAGTAATTTCATCTAAAACTAAATCAAACTCTTTTTTTAAGGCATCTTTAATTTCTTCTACTTTATAATAAGTATCCCCATTATTAGCACTTAATCGCCTCATTGCCTCTATCATACATGCTTTCATACGAACAGCGTCTAATTCTTCATGATTACTTTTATAAATAGTATCTATCTTATTAAAATCCATAATTTCTGTTAAAACATACAAATTAGATTCAATAATATATTTTGTAGAAGCTCCATATTTCTTATATATCCGTGTTGCCTCAAGTATGCTAAAACCTAATTCTTTTAACTTTAATAACGAATCATCCGCATCCGAATATTCCAACAATGATGCTCGAATAGATTTTTTCTTTGCCTCGCTCAAATTAGGAATTTGATTCAAAACCATTTCATCATTTTTAATCTTTTCAATTGCATCCATTCCTAAAATTTCTACTATTTTTTCAGCAGTTTTCTCTCCACACCCCTTAATTAAAGAACTAGACAAAAACTCAATTAAAGCATCCTCACTACTAATTTTTTCTTTCTCATAAGATTTTACTTGATATTGGAAGCCAAAACGTTCATGCCGAGTGGCCTCACCAAACAAAATAAAAGTTTCCTCGCTATTAATATCTAAAAATATACCCGTAATTGTAACCGTTTTAGAAACATATTCTTCCATTTTAGGGTCATTCGTTTCTTTAATGCGAAAAACAGCTACTACATAGCCGTTATCTTTATTTTGATAAATAATATTTCTGATTTTCCCTTTGATGTAATCCATACTAACTACTCCTAAATTTACCTGCGAGGAAAGATATCTAGTTCTTCATCTAACCGTACAACGCCATCAAATCGATATGCTTTATCGCCAATCTGAATAATCGTTCTTTCTTGATCCAAAAAAGTCCCCATACTTCCATCATCTAATTTAATCCAAGCATATTCATTTCCGTTTTTATCATACTTCAAATAATAGTCAAAACCTCTATCATCCAAATAGGTTGGGATCCCATCGATCATTTCATAATTTCTTCCTTCTTCATCTTGATAAATTTGATCTAAATCATCTTCTCTTTCGCCTAATCTTTCTACTTCTTCCTTCCACTTTTCTATTTTTCTAGCCACAAAATTTCGTACAACCTTTAACTTTTTGCCATCTTTTTTAGCTCTTTTAACATTTTCTTGATCTATAACTCCTGAAATTACTACTTTATCATTGCCTTCACGATGTGCCTCAAAAGGAAACTGAACCACTTTATCTCTACCAATATTTGCTACTTCTCTTTCAAATTTTTCTGTCAAAGTAGGCTCTTTAACAAGTTGAGCTATAATAACTTGTTTATCTCCAGTATCTATTTTTCTTTGGTCAAAAACCAATTCCTTCATTTCTCCTGGATTTAATTGCTTCGCCATACGGGCTAATTTTTGTTCCAACTCTTGATTCATCCATTCCTCACCATTTTCATTATACTCCTATTTCCTCATTTAAACAAGACGTGATAGATGCATAAACTTGATGATGAAGTACTTTTGAAATCACACATGTATAAACTTGATCTAACTTATATTCTCCTTTTAAATACACTTTAATATAATTAGAAGTAAAACCAACTGTATAATCTCCTTCATATTCCTCAGTAATAACATCTAACTCTCTTCCAATAAACTTTTCAAAATATTTTTCTTCTAATTCCTGGGAAAGCTTTAATAACACTTGCACTCTTTCTTTTTTTACTTTCTCATCTACTTGAGGCATAAAAGAAGCTGCTGTTCCTGTCCTTACAGAATATGGAAAAACATGTAATTTACTAAAATTCATTTCCCCACAAAAAGCTACATATTCTAAAAAACATTCATCTGTCTCATAAGGATGTCCTACAATACAATCTGTTGTAATCGAAATATCAGGGCGAATCTCCCTAATTCTCTTAATTTTCTCTCTAAAGTAACTAGTATCATACTTCCGATTCATTCTCTTTAAAACCGTATCACTACCACTTTGAAGAGGAATGTGTAAATGATTCGCTATTTTTTCCTCTCTCTTTAGCAAATCTAAAAAACGATCATTTAATTCTGTAATTTCAATACTAGATATTCGAATTCTTTCTAAGCCTTTTATTTTAGCCATCTGTTCTATTAAATCGGTTAAATCATGTCCCAAAGAAGAATAACTACCTGTATGAATACCAGTTAAAACCACTTCTTTATGTCCATTCAAAACTAAAGTTTCTACTTCACTTAAAGCCTGATTAAAATCTTTAGAACGAACACTACCTCTAACATAAGGAATGATACAATAAGAGCAAAAATTATCACAGCCATCTTGAATTTTAACAAAAGCTCTGGTATGTGTCGTAAATTTATCTACTTTCATATCTTCAAAATCTAAAGCTCGTTCTTTGGTAAAATAAGTATATTTTTCATGAGTCTTTAAATAATTTTCAATAATAAAGACAATCTTACTCTTTTCTTTATTACCAAGTAAAATATCAATTCCCATATTTTGATAATCTTCTTGATGATTTTGCGAACTACAACCTACCACAATTAATATAGCATCTTGATGTTCTCTTCTAGCTTTATGAACTAATTTCCTGGATTTACGATCCGCCATATTAGTAACACTACAAGTATTAATAATGATAATATCTGGTTCTTCCTCACTATAAAGATAGCCAGAGCGTTTTAATTCCTCTAGCATAAATTCACTTTCATAAGCATTTACTTTACAACCTAAAGTAATAATTTGAAATTTCATAAAATCCCCCTCATACTATCTTAATTTAAAGTTTGTTGTAATTGTTTTAAAGCTTCTAAAAAAGCCTCTTCTTTTTCATAAGAAATAACAGATACTTTTATTTCTGGTTTCACAATAACATCCTTATTAATTAAATTCTCTAAATCTACTTTTTTAACAACTAAATCTTCATCTAAACTTTCCTCTTCTGTATAATTAATAGCAAAATCATTCTTTTTTTTCAGTAATTCATCATAGCTAATAATAGCCTTTTCTTCCTGTTCTTCTTCATATTTATTTAAATCAATATTACTAGGTTCGGCATTTTCTAAAGCTTCTGTAATCTCTTTTAAACTAACAATTTCTTCATTATTCTGATCTATTTCTGGTTTACTTAAATCTTTTTTGAAAGTGACATTATGATCATCCTCTATATTATTTTCACGAATAAAATAAATAAGAACAATTACTAATAACATCAAAGCTAAGACCGCGAAAAAGAATACTACATCAACAAAAGATAATGTTTTTAAAAAACTAATTATGTCATTAATAATTTGCATAATATCACCACAACTTTATTCTATCAAAAAAATGCCAATTAATAAAGAGGCATTTTAATATTTACACTTATTTTATAATTGATTGACATTAATTGACAACATAAGGATTGTCTTTTGTTCCATTACCCGTAACTACAACTGTTCGATTTAAACTAATTACTGGTCTTAAACTCCGATATAATGAACCATTTACATTATCTACTAATTTCCCTGTATTATCTACCAAAAATGGATAAAAACTATCCTCACCAATCTTTGATAAAGAACTAGTCCACCACAAATTATCAATATTTTCATTATATAAATAATATTCCTTATTTTCTTCATTATACACTCCTCCAGCCATTACTACTTCATCAGCTGTGATAAGTCCTATTTTGCTTGTATACCTCTCACCCAAACAATTAAAAGTTGGAATTTCATCTGTAACTAGCCTAGTATAAGCATTATATGTATCATCTGTCTTTCCTGCTTCACTGCAAAACTTTGTATTAGCAATATACTTGTCAAACGAATTCAAATAATTACTGTAGTAAGTAGCTAAACTCTGATAAAGATCTGTACCTGTAAAATCTTCATGGTTTTCTGTATCAGAATTGTAATTTACCAAAGTATCATCAATATCATCCAAAATAAGACGTACTGTTCCATCTCCATTAATCCTTATAATTCTCCAAATATGATTTGCAAAACTTACATAATTATTCTCCACATTTCCTCTAAAATAATAAGTTGTACCTTCATCATCTTTCCCTTTTAATAAACCAACAATTTCTTCACTATTATTTTTAACTTCGTTATTATTCAAAAGCGTCATATAAAAATATTCTTCTATATTCTCTACTTTTTCTATTCTTATTTTAAAAAAAGAACTAGTCATATGAGCCACTTGTAAAGTAAAATTCTGTGTATCACCACTACGTATCAAAACACCATCTGCAACCACATTATCAATTTCTGCTAAATGCATTTCTTCACTCATAATACTAGCATTACTAGAAGATAATTGATAAGTAATATCTGATGTAAATCCTTGAATATCTTCTAATATAATGCGATAATTTACATCATTAGCTCCACTATTGGTAACAGAAAATTGATACCTACCATCTTGAATAATAGTAGAACCATCTAAATAATTGATAGACAATTCATCTTGAACAGTTACTTCAATATCAGGGTGAATCACTTTATCATAAAACAAATAACCAATTCCAATACAACTAATAGCTATAATAAGTACACCAATAAATAATAATGTTCTTTTATATACAATTCTCATTTAATCAATCCCTATTCCTAATAAAAGTATACAGAAAAAAAGCAAGAAAGTAAAGGATTTCTTGCTTCAAACTTGCCCATACATAATGAAATTCAAACGTAATAAATAAATATAGAATAAATTTGTCGAAATAATGAAATATAAACTTTGTATAATATGTTTAGCTGTATGGGCAAGAAAGATTATTCAGCTCCAACTACTACATAAGGATCACTGCTTGTACCAGTTCCTACTAATTGAACATCGGATTTTACATTAATTACTGGACGATAACCATGTGACATATTTTCAACCCAACCACCATCTATGCTACCATCATCATTAATTCGAGCAACCATAGCTCTACCATCTTCCGACCTGCAAAACCATGGAGACATGGTCCAATAATACTGTCCTGTATATAAATAATAATTTGTATTGCTTAAACCTCTTACTCCACCCGCAAAAGCTACTTCATCCGCTGAAATAAGTCCAATTGGATATGTTAGGGCTCCATTTCCCGCATTACTTCCACTTGTGGTATATAAATCACTACTATCACTACATTCAAATGTTGGCAACTTATCTGTCCATAATCTTACATATGCAGCATAATACGTTGTAATTTTACCTGTTCCACCTGAATTATTTATTGAATCGCTGCTTGTACTTGGTGTTCTATCTCCGCAAAATCCTGCATTACCATCTATCTTACTTTTATAATTTAAAAGGTTATTTTGATACCAACTGTCTAATGAATCTTTTATCATACTACTAGTTCCTAATCCCCTTAAACTCCCCACACTATACATATATCCTACATACGCATTATCACCAATTCTTCCACTAAAATCTCCACCACCTACAGCAATCGTTCCAGTTATCTCCGGCTTATCTTTACCACTATAAATTAGTCTTAATGTTCCATCTTCATTTATTCTTATAATTCGCCAATAAAAGCCAGCAAATTTAACCCAGTTATCTGTCGGATTCCCTGCAAAATAATAAGTCGTTCCTTTACTTGTATTCGCCAAATATACTGTTCCAGTTGTATCTTCTGTTAAAACCGTGCTAAAATCTGTTCTTACTGCTATATTTTTATTAGACAAGATTATATTACATGCACGACCAGTACATAATTGCTCATCAAAATATAAATAACAACTTGTTCCGCTTTTTGTTAAAGATTTTACTTTTATGCTATCATCATCATAATCCCAACCAACGGTTGCTCCATTATTACATACACTTTTCTCTATATTAAGTGTATATCCACTTTGTGGTATCTCACTTACTTCTTTATATGTTCCATCTTCTTGTTCTATATACGCTGCTATAATATTAATATCTGGCTCTGTTTCACTTAGACTTACTGTTACTTCACCTTTGAAACTATTTCCTATATCTCCATTCTGACTCTCTTCTAAGTTTGGATATTCTAATATTACATAATAATATACTTCTTCCCCTGTTGGTGATGCTGTTATAAATTCATCTTTTACTAGTATCTCTTTTACTTTTCCTTCTCCTATCGTCCCTTCCGCTACTACACTTCCTAATGACTCTACATTCTGAATAGAACATTCTTCATAATACATCTTTGCTCCATTCATAACTTCTTGCTCTTTTTCACATTGAACACTTACATCTACTTTACTACTAGTTTTATAAACTACATAATTTAATGGTGTATTTAAACCATTTTCTCCTTCCCATATTACATGATACGGGATTAATTCATTATCTCCTGTTGCTGTCACCTTTATACTACTTACATTTTGATGCCCCGGATACATATCTATATCATCAAAAACTAAATTTCCTTCTACTACCAATTTTGATCCTTTTAGGGTTGCTGTAGTAAAATCTACTTTACTTCCCTCACCTTTTAAGATAATAGAAACTGTAAAGTATGCAAATGAAACTCCTATTACTAGCAATAAACTTGCTACAACAATCATTAATTTTTTATTCTTATCTTTCATCTTATTCTGCTCCTTCTACTATATATGGATCATCACTAGTTCCACTACCAGTTATTTCAACATCATTAGCTATATTGATAACTGGGCGCACACCATTCGTGAGATCCACGCGGTTGAGGTTGAGGCCGCCACCCGAATGCACATAGAACACGCCAGCATTACCGTTAGAGTTAACGTAATACGGAGACATGGTCCAATAGTTTTGTCCTGTATATAGGTAATAACTTGTATTATTTGTTCCTCCTTTTCCTCCTGCATATACTACTTCATCTGCTGTTATGAGTCCTACTGGACTACTTAATTTCTTATTCCCTTTACTACTTGTTCCTGGTGTAAACATATCACTACTTAGTTGACTACATTTTAATGTTGGATTTTGTTTACTTGCCCAACCTCCACCTGTTGTCAAAAATCTTGAAAATGGTGCATATGCTGTTATATTTGTTCCGTATCCCTTCTTTGTATCACTATTCCAGAACGTTTCATTCTCTCCTGCTATTCTTCTATCATTACAGAATCCTGCTTCTTTACTTACCTTATCCCCATATCCTTTATTTACTATATTGGTTTGATACCAACTATCTAACACTCCCTTGATTATACTAGGATTATTATTTGCATGTGTTGCTGCATAACTATTTGCTCCTGTACTTCCATACATATATCCTACATAGGCATTATCATTATATGAAGCGTTATATACACTCGTACTTATTTGTGTATCTGTTCCTGTTGTTGCCGTACTTTCTCCATTATAGATCATTCGGATACTTCCATCTCCATTAATTCGGATTATTCGCCAATAATATCCTGCAAACTTTACATAGTTATCCGTTGGTGCTCCTGCAA
>ENA-OPNH01000403-OPNH01000403.1-human-gut-metagenome-genome-assembly--contig:-NODE-403-length-39871-cov-8.707052_pt1 | contig 39871 bp, 40 predicted proteins | sample MGYA00241537_ERZ501771 | MGnify/ENA primary metagenome ERZ501771 (study PRJEB25962, sample SAMEA2042608) | human gut metagenome | biome: human gut; feature: human-associated habitat; material: faeces...
TGCGGCCGCGGCCATAGGCGTCCGGAAGGCCGGTAATAATCCCGGCGGAACGGGCCGCCCGGATATCGGAAGTGTAGGCGTCGAAAACGCCTTCATTGTGCGTCTTGCGTATCTTTTTGAAAATGTCCGCGGTTTTCTCGCACATCTTGAACCCGTAGGATTCCAGGGCCTGTTGGGCCATGCGCAAGCCGCCAAAGGGCATCAGGGCCCTTTTCAGGGGGGCGTCCGTCTGGAGGCCTACGACCACTTCCAGTTCCTTGTCAATGTAGCCGGGCTTGTGGGATGTGATGGAGGATACCACTTCTTCATCAGCATCCAGCACGCCGCCGTTGTCTATTTCCCGTTTCAGCAGGACTTTCAGCTCGTCCCATAAACGAAGCGTGCGCTGGGAGGGGCCGGAAAGAAACTCTTCATTGCCGGAATAGGGCGTGTAGTTATGCTGGATGAAATCCCGTACGTCAATGGACTCCGTCCATGTTCCCGGCTTGAATCCCTGCCATTCCTGCGGAAGGGCGGTGGACTCCTTCAAGTCTTTTACTATGCTGATCATAAATAGAATGTAGTGAAGAAGACTGGAGAAAAACGTTCCGCAGCCCCTGAAAGGCTGGAAACGGCAAAACTCCGCGCCGCGTAATTATATCGTGAATTCCGGGGGACAACAAGGCTAATTCTTTGCGAAGAGAACGCGGGTGCGCTGGCTTTGGCATGTTTCACCTGTCTGTCCGTTGCGGAGCGGAAAATGAGGGGAACATGCGATTGCGGAAAAGTGACGGAAGATTATTTCTCTTTACTTTCCTAATCTCTATTGCAGTATCTCAACGCTTACCGTTATGAAATCTTATGCATGCCTTTGTTTATTGCTGGCGGGAGTTTTTTGCGTTGCTTGTTTCTCCGGTGCCTGTGCTGATGAATTGCCGCCCACGCTGAAGCCCCAGGTGAACCCGCGGGCCGTGTATGACTGGAAAAAACGTCATGAAGCAGTGATGGAGCGGAACCGGACCGTCAAACCGGAATATGTCGTCTTTGGTGACAGCATTACCCACCGCTGGGGCGGCGAGCCTTCCGGGGACAACAGGGCTCTCGGAACAGGAAAAACCGCCTGGCATAGCCTGTTTTCTTCCCATGCGGTAACCAATATGGGGTTTGGTTCCGATTACGTGGATAATGCCTATTACCGCTTGCAGCTGGGAGAGCTGGACGGCATTTCTCCGCGGGTCATCATCGTGCTGCTGGGAACCAATAATCTTGGCGGGCGGAAGGATGCTCCCCGGGCCTGCGCAGACAATCTCAAGGCTTTTGTGAGCCTGGCGCGCCGGAAGTGCCCCTCTTCCAAAATCCTGTTGCTGGGCATTCTCCCCAGGGAGGGAAAAAAGCTGGCTCCCCTGATTAGGGAAACCAATAAAATGATATCCGGCCTGGCTGACGGAAACAGCGTGTTTTTCGCCAATCCCGGCGAGGAATTCCTGGGGGAGGACGGAGTGTCCCCAAAACCCGGGCTGCTGGAGGATGGGCTGCATCCCAGTGCCAGGGGGTACGACATACTGGGGAAGTCGTTGAGCGTATTGCTGAAGAAAATGGACGACAAGTACGGCAAGCTGCCCGCTCCCCGGTAGATGAATACGGGGGAGGGCGTTCCTGTTCCGGGAGAGGCCGGGGGATGGATGAAATGGAGCGCGCCTTGGAAGAGGCCGGACACGGTGCTCGCCTGGCCGTGGTTGCGGCAGGATTTGCCGGACGGGCAGTGGTCTTTTTTACTCTGCCGGAGGAAGTGACGCCTGCGATCTTGATGCACGGCAGAATTTGCTTAAACTGAAAACCGGTTTTACTTTTTGATTATGAATTTCCTCTCCTACATGCTCGCCATATTGCTGGGGAGTTCCAGTCTGGCATTTTCTGCGCCTTCCATTCCGGCCTCCGCGTTGCCCGCTACCCTGAAGCCGGAGCCCCATCAGCGGGACCCGTATGATTGGAATGCCCGGCATGAAGCCGTTAAAAAAAGAAACCGGGCCGTCAAGCCTGAATACGTGATGATAGGGGACAGCATTACCCACCATTGGGGAGGGGAGCCTTCCGGGGACGGAAAAAATACGGGATCGGGGTCCTGGGAGAAATTATTCGGTCCGCATGCAGCGACGAATATGGGCTTTGGATTTGATTATGTGGATAATGCCTATTACCGTGTCCAAAACGGGGAACTGGACGGCATTTCTCCGCGGGTCATCATTGTGTTGCTGGGGACCAATAATCTGGGGCACCGCAAGGATACGCCGCAGGCATGTGCGGACAATATCAGGGCATTTGTCCGCCTAGTGCGCCGGAAGTGCCCCTCTTCCAAAATCCTGTTGCTGGGCGTTCTCCCACGGAAGGAGAAAAACCTGGCGGAACCGGTGAAGCAGACGAACAGACTGTTGGCGGAACTGCATAACGGAAAGGACATTTTCTTTGCCGATCCGGGAAAGGCGCTTCTTTCCGCAGATGGTGCTTCTCCGCAGAATGAATTCATGAAGGATGTGGTGCATCCCAATGCCAGGGGGTACGAGGTTTTGGAAAAGGAACTGGCCGTACTCCTGAAAAAGCTTGATGCAAAATACCGGGGAGGGAAGCAGGCGGGAAAGCATTCCTGATGATCGTCTTCTGATGGAAGGTAGGATTTTGCTTGAAGGGAAAGCCCCGGTTGAGGAAAATATACGGCCTTTGATATTTAGTTTATGAAAAACCTGTTGTTTGCATTGTTGACCGGTTCCTTTTGTTGCTGTTATGCCCAACAGAAGGCCGCACCCGTTCCGGAACCTGAAGTTGTCGCCACTCCGCCGGCTGATGCGGGGCGCGGCCTTATCCGTGTGGACTCCCGTGAAATACGCCATTATTCCGGTACCCGCAAGGAACCGGATTACCTGGTCAGCAGGGATAACGGAAAAACATGGGAAATGAAGGCCGCTCCGGCTGGCTACCCTCCCAACTACGGTGGCATTCCCAAAGAATCTCCGGCTATTGTGCGCAACCCTCTGACCAGGGAATTCATTCGTGTGCAGCCTATCGGGGGCTTTGTATTTCTTTCCAGGGGTGGGCTGGACGGCAAGTGGCTTGCCGTCACGAATGACGGCAAACTGGAAGAAGACTGGAAAGACCCGGAAAAGAGGAAAAACCTGAAAAAACTGGGCGGCATCATGCGGACCCCCGTTTTTGTGAACAAGGGCCGCAGGGTGATCGTGCCGTTCCACAACATGGGCGGCGGCACCAAGTTCCATATTTCCGATGACGGGGGGCTGACCTGGCATGTATCCAGGAACGGTGTTACTTCCCCCAGACATGAAGCCAGGCCCCCCCACCAGGGCGTCAGATGGTTCAACAATGCCGTGGAAGCCACGGTTTTGGAAATGAAAGACGGTACGTTGTGGGCGCTTGCCCGCACCTCCCAGGACCAGGCGTGGCAGGCTTTTTCCAAGGATTACGGGGAAACGTGGAGCAAACCGGAGCCTTCCCGCTTTTTCGGCACCCTGACCATGAACACGTTGGGACGCCTGGATGACGGAACTATCGTTTCCCTGTGGACGAATACAATGGCTCTGCCTGAAAACGCCACAGCTGGCAACGGAACGTGGGAGGATGTATTCACCAACCGTGATTCCCACCACATTGCTATGTCCGGGGACGAGGGCAAAACCTGGTACGGGTTCCGGGAGATTATCCTGGACGAACACCGCAACCATCCCGGCTATGCTACGCTGGATGGTCCGGAAGACCGCGGCAAACACCAGAGCGAAATGGTGCAGCTGGACAAAAACCGCATCCTTATTTCCCTGGGGCAGCATAAAAACCACCGCCGCCTGGTTATTGTGGACCGCCGCTGGGTAGGGGCCAAGACGCGTGCCACGCAGACGGGGAAAGATTTGGATTCCCAGTGGACCATTCACACTTATATCCCCCAGAAAAAAGGCCATTGCAGTTATAACCGCAAGCCTTCCGCCGAGCTGGTTCAGGATCCGTCCGGGGGCACGAAGAAGGTGTTGCAAATCAAGCGTCTGGATGATCCCGAACTGGTCAATGAAAAATCCAATGTGGATTACCGGAACGGCGGAGCTACCTGGAACTTTCCGAACGGGACCACGGGGTTGGTCAAATTCCGCTTCCGTGTAGCGGACGGGGAGCAGGCGGATGATTCCGGCCTTCAGGTCTCTCTGACGGACCGGCTGTTCAATGCCTGTGATTCCACTACGAAGGATTATGCCCTGTTTACCTTCCCGATCAGGCTGAGACCTGCGCCCCATCTGTTGCTGGGGATGAAAAAAGTGCCTTTCTCGCCCGGCGCGTGGCATGAAATTTCCCTTCTTTGGCAGGGTGGGCAGGCCGTGGTGTCTCTGGACGGAAAGAAGGCCGGAACGTTGAAAATGGCTAATAAGTCCCCTAATGGAGTCAGTTATATCCATTTCATCAGCACCGGGTCCCAACCGGATGCCGGCATTCTGCTGGATACGGTGAATGCCCGGGTGAAGTAAGGATCGGCGGGATTCAATGGTTTTCCTTCTTCGGAAGCGGCGGAGCGCTTAATTCCGGCAGGTATTTCAGCACCATCTGGAGATGTTCGTTTGACCGGTTGCCTATCCTCTGGAGGGCTGTGCGTCCGTATTTGTCTTTCAGGGATGGGTTTGCGTGGTGGTCCAGCAGAAGACGCGCAATACCCAGTTTCAGCCGGTCCAGGGAATCGTCTCCCAGCAGCATGCCTCGGCAGCATGCCATGAGGGGAGTTTCTCCGGCGGCGTTTTGATGGTTGACGTCAGCTCCCTCTTTGATGAAGAGATTGACCAGATCCCTGATTTGAGGGAGGCAGGACACATCAATGAAAGCCAGCTGGCGGCACAGGTTTAGCAGGGCCGTGTCTCCCGCTGTTTCCGGCAGGGTGGTGGACGCGGGCATGGCCGCATTCACGTCCGCTCCGTATTCCAGCAGAATATGTGCAATTTGCAGTGCGGCGTTCGGAGTGTTCAGGTTCAGGGAAAGAAGGGGCGGGGCCATTTCCCCGCGGAAATTGGGATCGTACCCGGCTTCGCAAAGCTTGCGGACCAGCAGGGGGTATCCGGCGGCCGCGGCCCATGTGAGCAGACTTGTTTTTTTACCTTTCAATTCAGGCTGGAGGGAAATATCCGCACCGCATTTCAGAAGAAACAGGGCCGCTTCCTCATAGGGTGCTCCTCCAATACCGGCCACACAGGTGATGACGAGGGGCGGCCAGCCCAGCGGCCCCGGTTTATTCACATCCGCACCGTACTGAATCAGGAGATTAAGGCAGGAGAGCCTGTTATGCACCGGCAGGGGCGTGGAGTCGTCCATGCCTGGCTGGCAGGCGTAAGTCAGGGGGGTATTTCCCTGTTCGGAGTCCGGAATGGAGGGAAAGGCCTGTTGCGGCAGGATGATCTGGACGTTCGGGTCCGCATGGCGCTGTAAAAGGCGGTTCAGCAACTGCACTTCTCCGAGCCCGGCGGCGAGATGCAGCAGGGTTTCATGGGATGGAGTGATGCAGCGTCCGTCTGCGCTTTCCGCCGTGTCCCGTATCATCTGAAGCCGTTCCCTGATTTCGTCCTTCATATATTGGCGCATGGAAACCTCGGAAAACATGTGCCAGTCAATATGGCGTGAATTGAGGGAAAGCCCGCGGTAAATGAAACGTTCCGGGCTTCGATGGGCTGTGAAATTCGCTGCGGTAAGAATTTGTTCTTTTTCCGCTTTTGTCCAGATAGGGTTGAAATTCCATTCCGCGGGAGAAGAATCATTCCTGTTCAGCCAGAAAACAGCGAAAGCCGCGGCAAGAGAGGCAAAAAAGCTCAAAGCTCCAAGAAACCAGAGAGTTTTCTTTCTTAAAGTCATGTGTATCATAAGCAGGGGTACTGCGAAAGGCCATGATGCAGGAATCCATAACTCCGGGCAATGAAAAAATAGTATGAGCAAAGAATGCCCGGGGCAAACCATGTGGGAATTCGGGTGGCGGATTGCAAATTCGGAGGAGAATTTTTTTCCTCTTCATCTGGGAAAAAAGCTCGTGGATAAAGAGAATTACGAAGGAAACGGAAAATATGGTGTCATGGACCGGACTTCACAAAAATTATGGAGTTTATGGCGTGGATCATTTAACTCCAATTATTTGAATTGTATCCGAATTTGCAATTCGGTGTGATACGCTAAATATTGCGGATGTGCGGATGGTTTCAAATTATTTGCATTTGCCGCTGCTGCACTCACGGTAGAATGAAGGAAGCTGAAACTTATGGAAGAAATGGAGATTCTTCCGTAAAATGATGGAGAGAACTGTATCCTTGCTGCTGGCCTCCTGGTCTTTCCTTTCGCTGTCCGCTCCATGCTGTCTGAAGCCGCTCTTGCCCTGGAAGTAAGGATAAACGATGATTCTGGCAGCGTTATGGATTCCGTCAAACTTATTGCGTCCGATATGGATGGGACGCTGCTTAATGGAAAAGGTGAATTGGACCCTGCGTTTTTTCCCTTGTTTAGGGAACTTGAGCTTCGCGGCATTCGTTTTGCGGCAGCAAGCGGCCGCCAGTATGACGGATTGCTCCGGACCTTTGCCCCCGTGGCGGACCGGATGCTGTTTATTGCCGAGAATGGCGCTTATGCGGCGGCGGGTAGAAAAGAATGGCTGCTTCTGGACATGGATCATGAAACGGTAGCCGGTTTGATTGCCGGGATCAGGCGCATTGAAGGAACCTGCATCGTCCTCGCAGGGCGGGATTCCGCATATATTGAGGACAAACAGCCGGAATTCGTCCGGGAGGCCCGCAAATATTACACACGCTGTCAAGAAGTGGGGGACCTGCTGGACGTGCGGGGGGACAAACTTTTGAAAATAGCAGTATATGACTTCCTGGGAGCCGGGGAAAACAGTTATCCCCGGCTGAAGCATTTGGAACATGGCTTCCAGGTGGCTGTCTCCGGAGAGAAATGGATGGATATCAGCCGGAAAGGGGCCAATAAGGGGGCCGCTCTGGAATTGATTCAGAGGAAACTGGGAATTTCTTCGGAGGAGACGATGGTTTTCGGGGATCAGATGAATGACGCTTCAATGATACGGCAGGCGCGTTTCAGTTATGCCATGGCGAATGCCGTGCCGGAAATCCGTTCCATGGCCGCATTTGAGGCGCCGTCCAATGAGGAAAACGGAGTGATGCAGGTGCTTGGAAAGATGTTGGACGCCCATTCTCCGCAGGGAAGGGCCGGGAATTGCAGGAAACCCCGTCTCTAATTGCCGGGTAATGGAATAAAATCAGGGTTATGTTGATGTTATTGTCAGATTTTTTTAATATGCTGGCGATGGTCGTGTTCGCTTGCATTGGCGGTGTTTTTCTGGGAATGGGCTTTCTGCTGCTTAAATTGGCGGGAATTTTTTTCGGAATATTGGCGGGGTGTATTATTCTGATGGAAGCGGCCGGAAGGTGGATTTCCCATTTGATGGGGGCGTGAGTCCGTTATTCCCGGCAATGAAGGGGATTCCTGTACGCTTTCCGTGAGGGGAGAGCTTTCTGATGGCTGGGCCATTGCCGGCTGCTGTTGTTGCCGGTTCATTGCCGAATGCTGAAGTGGAAGGCTGCATCCTGCCTGGATTCTGCGTGTTAAAACCGGATAGCGGAGTTTTGTGATAAACAGACGTTTGCCGTAAGATGCCCTGGAAGACAGAGCCCCGCAGAAAGGAAGTCCCAAGGATATGAAATGCCGGGCGTCCCCATGGAAGGGACTGTTGCCTTTGTACTATTTGACAGGGCGGGAGACGGAATTTTACCGTCCCTCCCGTCAGCATGAAAGCTGTTGTCCTTTTTAGTTTTGCTTTTCCGCAATGTCTGTGGTACACCCGTGCCAGACGTCATGAATCAGGAATTTTTTTCAGTGCTCGTGCAGGTGGCGGCCGCCTTGGGGCTGGCCGGCATGATCTTGTTGCTCAGTATCTTGATGGGCAAGCGTTCTTCCGTGCGTAAACCGGCGGACATTCCCTACGAATGCGGGATGATTCCCATGGGGGAAGGTGCCCCCATGTTCTCTGTAAAATTCTATATGGTGGCCATGCTCTTTGTCATTTTTGACTTGGAAGTGGTATTCCTCTATCCCTGGGCCGTCAATTTCCGGGACTATATTATGATGAATCCGGAATCGTTCACGACCATGTGCATTTTCATTGGCATTTTGCTGGTGGCCTACCTGTATGCGCTGGGCAAGGGTGCCCTGAACTGGCACCACGATCCCCGTTGACCGTTTTTGTTCCCTTTTACCAACGCCGTGTTCCATGAGGAATACGGCGTTTTTTATGTGAAAGAAAAATTGCCTTGGAAAATGGCGGGGGAGAAATATCCGTAAATCCTGTCCTTTTTCCGGATGCCTGTTTGCGTGTAAAATCATATTGTACAAAAGATGATTTCTCTTGCCAGAAGAGTGGAATAGGGATAGCGTTTGCGCGATCAGGAAATTCATCATGAATATGCCTCTTCCTAAAACGACGCAAGGTGTTTATCGTCTGTCGGTCAGTACCTTTTATTTTCTTCAGGGTTTGGTGTTCGCCAGTTGGGCATCCCGCATCCCGGACATCAAAAGTGCATTGGGGTTGAACGATGCCGACTTGGGGTCCGTTCTCTTTGCCGTCCCGGTGGGGCAGATGTCCGCCATGGCGCTATCCGGTTACCTGGTTGGCCGTTGCGGCAGTCGGAAAATACTGATGGCGGCATCCGTCTTTTATCCTGCCGTGCTTGTATGCCTGGGTATGGCGGGGTCTTTCTGGGAACTGGCGGCCGGGTTATTTTTCTTTGGGGTAGCCGCAAATCTGACGAATATATCCGTCAATACGCAGGGAGTGGGAGTGGAACGGCTGTACCAGTGCAGCATCATGGCCCGGTTCCACGGTTTATGGAGCCTGGCGGGTTTTTTCGGAGCTTTGCTGGGAGCTGCCATGGTGGACTGGCATATTTCTGCGGAAACGCATTTCATCGCCATTTTCCTGATATGCATGATTATTCTGGCCGTTTTTTCCCCCTCTCTTCTGCCGAGGGATGCCCGGCGTTCCTCCTCCCAGGGAGGCGGCATGTTCCGGAGCATGGATGCTTATGTACTGGTCATCGGGCTGATCGCCTTCGGAAGCATGGTGAGCGAAGGAACCATGTTTGACTGGAGCGGCGTGTACTTTGAAAGCGTGGTAAAACCCGGTCCGGGGCTGGTGCAGATGGGATACGTGGCATTCATGAGCACCATGGCCCTGGGGCGTTTTACGGCAGACCGCCTGGTGATGCGCTTCGGGCCTGTGCGGGTTCTGCGCGCCAGCGGCATCCTTATTGCCTCCGGATTGCTCGTCTCCGTCCTGTTCCCGATGCTGTGGTCCGCCACGCTGGGCTTTCTGCTGGTGGGTTTTGGCACCTCTTCCATTGTCCCGCTCTGCTACAGCATGGCCGGGAAATCCCGGAAAATGATTCCCAGCATGGCGCTGGCTTCCGTTTCTACCATCGGCTTTCTGGGGTTCCTGATGGGGCCGCCGGTCATTGGTCATATTGCCCATGCTTCCTCTCTCCGGTGGTCTTTCTCCCTGATTGCCCTGGTTGGACTGGGGACGGCATTCATTGTCCCTTTCCTCAAGAAATATAGGTAATCACTGTTAATGATATGCCTATATTGTGAAATGGTACGCCTGGCAGGACTCGAACCTGTACGCCTTTCGGCACCAGATCCTAAGTCTGAATCAGTATTTTAATTATCAATTAGTTAAGTTTCTGTACACAGTTTGTACACACTTTCGGTTTGTCAATGAAAATGAGCTATGGGATACTTTCAACCGTGAGGAGATCCCGGAAAAAACATTATGGTTCACATATCTCTCTTACCTGTAGAATGCACCGGGGAAAGAAAAAATGGCTGGTGCGCAATATGTCGGTACGTCCGCATATTCATCGGCTCTTTGATACCTATGAAAAGGCATGGGAAGCCTATCAACGGCTTCTGCATCAGTCCTTGGAGGATATGTTGCCGGAATACTTGCGAAAGCAGGAGTGGAGGGAACATGTTGATGAACATGATTACAATGCCATTCTTTTATGGCGGGAATTTAGGAACATCTATGATGAAGTGACCCAACAATCCTCCCTTCCTTTGTATTTGGTAGTACGGGAAGCCTTGAAAAACCTGAAGCAGGAAATAGCCAACGGTGCAAGTTATGGCCGAAAAGACGCTGATGGTAACTGGATTGTAACGCGAACGGACCAAGAAAATCTAGATCGACTGGAGGAACTGACAAATTTGTTTTCTCTGACCAGATTCCTTGCCAATAAAACAGAACAGGTTAAGGTCGATTTTAAAAGAAAGTTTGGTCTTCTTGCAGAACAATATCGAGAGGTTATCGACAAAAAACTTGAATCAAATCTGGTCAAGAAAGCCCATCATGACAGCATGGTCATGGAACTGCAAAAATGGGCACAGGGATGGGAAGACATTCCGCTCAATCAGATTACACCGGACATGATCGAAGAAAAGCTGGCTTCATTCCGATATCGAAAACAACCGCTCAGCAACGCCACTAGACGGCGTTACCGCACAACCCTGCATGGATTTTTTGTCTGGGCGCAGAGCAGGGACCTCATTGCATATAACCCGGTCAAAATGACTCTTGCTCCGAGAGCTGAATCTGTCGAGATTGGCATTATCTCCCCGGGCGATCTGAAGAAACTTCTACAGGCAGCGCTTGATCATGACAAAGGCATGTTGTTTCGCTTGGTCTTGGCCGCCTTTTGTGGCCTGCGGCGCTCCGAATGTGTCAGAATAACGCCAGATGCCATTCTTGATGAAAAGGATGAAGTATTTGTCTCGGCATCTATAGCCAAAACTGGGAAGCAGCGTTTTGTACCACTTCCCACAGCAGCCAAAGCATGGCTCGCTTTGGCTAAATATGAACCACCTCCTAACGAAATTGACAGATTACATGAGAACCGCCATGGGCGTTGCCTCAAAAAACTGGCAGAAATTGCAGGAATTGTCCTGCCTCATAACGCCCTGCGCCATTCATTCGCTTCATATGCTGCCGCCAAGACACACGACATTCCCCGGGTGTCCATGTGGCTGGGACACACGAGCTCCAACATGACGGAGAAGCACTACCGGGAAGGTGTGCGAGCAGCCGAGGGCGAGGCATGGTTCAACATTTTTCCGGAAGAAGAAACGAAATAAATGCGATGTAGTCTGCCATGAAAGCTTGCTTTGCCTGCATGTCCAGGGCTTCATTAGCGGCTCCCTGAACTTTGTTGGCAATCGTCTCAACGCCGCCAGTGGGAGGGGCTCCGGCTTTACTTGCGGCCGGGGCTATGCCCGGGGAAGGTGGGAGTGTCGGACCTACGGGACGCCGGGCAAGTTGGTTTGGCGGCATCTGTGGGGCTTGCTGAGGGGGAGCTGAGGCAGTTTTATTCCAAGGCTGTTGAGTTCCCCATACTAATCCGCCAGAAGAACGTACGAGAGGCTGAGGCGAAGGAGCTCCTTGAATCTTGGGTTGCGCGTTTGCAGTCCTGTAAGCTGCTAATTGCTGCTGCTCAGTCCGACGTTGTTGCGCCTCTTGCTGATTGAATTGTTTAATCTTGGCTGGCATAGCCAAAGTGCTACCAAGACCAGGAGCCACAATCCCCAAAGAGCTTTCGGCCAAACTCTGCCACGACGCATACTTGTCAAGATCCTCGTCGCTGAAATCTTCATCCGGGTCAGCGGTATAACCGGCTGGGGATGAACCTGTGTTTGCGTAGGATGCTTGCGTTGTAGCATTAGCTTGTTGCTCCTCTCCTTCGGCAGGAGGAACAACCTTGTTTGCAGCAGAAGAACCGATTAGAACGCCTCCGAGGCCGCCAGCGCCCATTCCCAGAATGCCAGTCAGAGCTGTTGCTGTGTCCCCGGCTCCGAGATGGCGTGCCAGGTGAGCTGCACCTGCGCCGCCGCCCAGGGCACCTACGGTGCCTCCTACGCCAGCACCGAGAGCTTTTGCCAACAAATTGGCAAGACCGGGAGATGCGGATGCCACCTTCGGGAACTCGACAACATTGTCAGACTGTTGAGCCTCTGTAGGTTTATTCGCCGTCTGCTGCGCCTTCCATTCCTCGTACGGAATAAGCTTGCCCGTTTCAGGGTCGCGCTTGAAGGAGTTGGCTCGTACGTTCTTCCGGGCCTGAAGACGTACGCCTCTGTTGAGGCCTTCGATGAGGGTGGGGCTCATTCCGGGCATGTCGATGGGCAGCTCGACTTCGGCGGCCGTGTTCGGGTCTTTCTTGGAGCCGGGCAGCTTGAGCTTGATTTTGCCCATCTCTGCCTTGGGGTCTTTGCGGGTGAGGTACTTGCCGGTGGCAACGGCTCCCGTTGCGAGGGCTCCGGCTCCCAGGAGGCCAAGGAGAAGGTTGAGATTTCTGGAGTTGGAAGCTAAGACTAAGTTGGTCTTAGCTATAGAAGTGGCTCAAGTAGTGCGCTGTATCATAACGCTACGCGTATGATACAGCGCACTACTTGGTAATGGGAGAAAATTATTTTGGGTTGGAATGAACTCTATATTTCTCATAATGACTCATATATTGTGCATATTTCTTGTTTTTGCTTACTATATGATACATATCTCTTTCATGAAAACCACATCCCCATTGCCGGGGCCAGTGAAAGTGGCACTCAAGAAGCTGGGAGCAGACATCAGCGATGCCCGTAAGAGGAGGCGTGTCCCCACGACACTTATGGCAGAGAGAGCCTTTATCTCGCGTTCCACGCTTGGACGTATAGAAAAGGGCGATCCAAGTGTCTCCTTGGGCAACTATGCCGCTGTTTTGTTTGTGCTGGGGCTGACTGACCGTCTCAAAAACCTTGTCGATGCCAATAACGATCCTGTAGGCCGAGCTCTTGAAGAGGAACGCTTGCCCAAACGTATCCACCTTCCCAAGTCCCATGAGTGATACTCCCATCGACGTCTTCATTGATCTGCCTTCCTCCCCGGGTCCTGTACAAGCAGGCAGGCTGTGGTCGCACTTTCGCAAAGGGCGTGAATCTGCCTCCTTCGAATACAACAAGGAATGGCTCGCAAATCCGCACAGATTTGCTCTTGAACCACTCCTCCCCCTGGCTGACGGTACTTTTCATACCAATCCCGGGCAAAGTGTATTCGGAGCGATTGGCGATTCCACTCCTGACAGGTGGGGGCGCATTCTGATGCGGCGGGCTGAACTGGCTCGTGCACGAACAGCCAATGAAAGCCCCCATACGCTCTCCGAACTGGACTACCTGCTTAGGGTAAACGACGAAGCAAGGCAGGGAGCGCTGCGCTTTTCACAGGATGGAGGACAATCGTTCTGCGCTCCTCCGGGGTCAACACCAATTCCGCCTCTGGTCAACCTGTCCCGTCTGCTGCATGCCGCTGATCATTTCTGCCGGGACGATGAAAATGCAGAAGACCTGCGATTGCTCCTCGCTCCCGGTTCTTCTCTCGGAGGAGCTCGGCCGAAGGCATCGGTAAAAGACAAGAAGGGGAATCTCTGCATTGCCAAGTTTCCCCGGCACGATGATGAATACAACGTTGTTGCATGGGAAGCCGTCGCCTTGACTCTCGCCTCCAAAGCCGGGCTTCAAGTCCCGCGTTTCGAACTGGAGAAAATAACTGACAAGGATGTCCTGATCGTCTGGCGTTTTGATCGCACCCGGGAACAGCGAAGAATCTCCTACCTGTCGGCCATGAGCATGTTGGGAGCTAGGGATAACGAGCAACACAGTTATCTTGAAATCGTAGACGCCATACGCCAGTATGGCGCTGCGCCCAGACAAGACTTGCGCCAGCTATGGCAACGGATCGCCTTCAGCGTCATGATTTCCAACACGGACGATCATTTGCGGAATCACGGATTTCTTCAGACGGGAGGAACAGGGTGGTCTTTATCGCCACTGTTTGACGTAAACCCGACTCCTGAAGATATACGCCCTCGCTACCTCAATACGGCTATCGACTGGGAAGATACATCCGCATCCCTGGATGTCCTCCTCAGCATCGCTCCCGAATGCGGGATTAAGACCTCTGAAACGAATGACCTGTTGGAACCGATTGCCCGTGCTGTCAGTCAGTGGCGTCAGGTTGCGGAATCATTCGGCATCAGCAAACAGGAGCAGGATCGCATGGCGTCTGCCTTCGAACATAAAGATGGCTATGTGGCAGTATTGACGTAAGAGAGGGAATGAACCTGATCTTGTTTGCCCAATCCCCGGAACGTTCAACCCTGTGATGATCGTTTAGAATCCAGGCGTTTCCAGAGATGGCCAAGGTCGATTGACTAGGATATATATTGTAAACAATAGTAATCATGAATAACGACTGGACGGATGAAGAATTAAGGGCGGCAGTAGACGTTTATGTTGAGATGCTTCAAAAACACAACTCTAATAAGCCTTTTACAAAAAAGTATTATTATGAAGAGCTTCATCGTAAATATGGACGCACGGAGAAATCTTTTGAGTATAGGATGCAGAATATATCCTATGTCCTGTCATTAATGGGACGAAATTGGTTGCCAGGATTAAAACCAGCTAAAAATATTGGAGCCAAGAATGCGGCGAAAATTGAAAAAATGCTTGCTGAAGCGGAAGGAGTATCCTTTATTCCTGTCGCGAATTTTGAAACTGCTGTGCGTGAAGAATTTGACAAACCATTACTTCATGAGCCAATAGGGAATGTAACTCCAAAAATCATACAAACTAAGATCTCGGCTTACCAGCGTGACGCAAAGGTAAAAGCATGGGTATTGAAAACAGCTAACGGAATTTGTGAAGGGTGTGGACACTCCGCCCCTTTTTATGGTACGGATGGTATCCCATACCTAGAGGTTCATCATATTAGGCAGCTTGCCGATGGGGGTTCTGACACGATAACGAATACAGTTGCGTTATGTCCAAACTGCCATCGAGAAATGCACTACGGCATAGATAGAGATAGGTCGATTTCAAAACTTTATAGCAAAGTGCCTCGATTAATTCGGGAATGATCTCATGAACGATTTATCCATGCGGATCCTTTTCACGAATGCCTTTCCAAACTGAAAGATTGCTTCCGGGGCTCTACGGAAGTAGCTTGCGAGGAGGGGTACTAATGGAACTAGAACCTTCTACGATAGTTAAAAGCAGCTCTTCTTCATCATGAAGAAGAGCTGCTGAATGACGACCTTATCCGTCCCTGGCTTCCAACACCCTGACAATAGCTTTAGCTCCACGCTTGTACACCGTCACAGCCAACAACTCTCCATCACGAAAGACGGCCCAGAAGCGGGTTCCCTTGTACTTTTCAATCGTCAGCATCAGGCAAAGTCCTCCTTTCCGGGGTGATGGTGTGATTCGATCAGGTTTCTTAGCACGGCCCCGATATTGGCTTCATACATGTCCCGTGTGTGTTTGTTACAGGCGACAGCATACAGGCACCGGGCATCAAGGATGTCGATGCCTTCACCGCAGAGCCGGATGTAGCTTTCAAGGGTAGCCAGTTTCACATCCGGAATCGGAGAATCCAACAGGATGCTTTCGTCGTCGTTCAGAGTCTCCTGCTGTTCTTCCGTCAGTGCCGGGAGGTTCACCAGAGCCGTCATGGATGGGCCATGAATCGTCAGCTTGATCAGCCCCAGCGGAGAATCGTCCTGCTGACTTTTGTAAAGCGATACAGCTTTCTCGATCCGTGCCAATAGTCCCGTATCCACTGCCAGGTACACATACGGAGCATCCGTATCGTATCCACTCGTTGAACGCAATTGCGCGATGATGGGAATCGTCTTCATGTTTCGTTCTCTTCCTTTCCTGTCAGAGTTACTTCCAGAAGAAGGCCACGACTCCCAGGATCAACAGCACGGCGAGCAAATACGGAGCCACTGCCACCAGAGCTGACAGAATGCCGACTACGACCGGCCCCAGCAAACACAGCAGTACGAGCGCCACCAGGGCGATGAGGAGGTCTTTCATGTTCATGGCCGTGTCTCATGCGGGAACTCTTGTCCGGGATGATCGACGAACCGGAGCGGCGGAGGACACCCATTGCTTGAGCGCCAACCGTCCGGCATACGTAATCAGCCAGCAGTCGGGTCGAAGCAGGAATTCCTCTTCCTTCGTACGGATGATGAACTCCCTTCCGGCCAGACCACGGACGGCGTGCCTGACACTTTCCTGTTCGATGCCACGGCATTCCGCCATGATTTCCTCATCGCTTCGTTCGAAGTCACCGTGAAGATACAGGAGAATGGACAACTCCAGTCCGGTCAGGGAGGGAGTCCGCCCCATACGCTTCACTCTGAGATGATGTTTTCTTCTCATGGTCGTCTCGAGTCAGTTGTGCAGGGTGTAGCTGTCGGCCAGATCCCAGAGCTCTCGATTCAGTCGCGTGTTGCCGTCAATGCCGTTGAGCGCCCGCAGGGAACGACGACGATAAGCGCCTTCCTTCTGTGGCTTCAAGGGAACGCCTCCCCTGATCAGGTTTTCCTGAACCCGGTTGAAGCACTGCCAGACGGTAGCCGGACCTCCCGCCGTAAAGCCGATATCGTTCCAGCGCCGGGGCGACAGAAGAGCTTCGGGACGTATCCTGTCTTCGTAGTCGTCTCCCAGGCGCAGCCGGGCCGCATCATGAACGAAGTCCACCTGCCGCTTGTAAGGGAGTTCCACTCCCTGCATCCGGTGAATATCGTCCATGATCCGGGGTGTTTCAGAGGCCAACCGGAGACTGGCGGCGATCACCTCTTCTCCGGTATGGCCCATGTGGCGGATGTTGATCGCGGCAATACGCGCCCCGACAATCAGACCGTTGGTGCAGACCAGCCGGAAGATCCCGGCCATGAGCTGATAGGAGCATCTGCCGTTGTGACTGTTGATCATAACCACTTCGATGCGCTGGTCACGGTTGTGTTCCAGCACATCCCGGTGGGCGAAGCGAATCAGATGTTTGCGGGTGGGGATGCCGTCCGGTTTCCGGGTACGCTGTTCCTGGGCTCCGACGACGAGAAACCCGGCCTCTTCCATCTGGTCGAGCAGGGAGTCGGAGGAAACGAAGCGGTATTTCTTCGAACGGCTGTCATCTTCGCGGTCGGCAAAGACGGAAGGTGCGACACGCCGGATCTGGTTTCTATCCAGCGGGCTGTTGTCTCGGTTGCGATAAAGTTCGCGTGTGGATGTGTGAGTATTCATGTTTTTGATGATTTGTTTGTTGCAACAAAAAGCCCGCCTCCCGAAACAAGGCCGGGAGGCGGGCATAGACAGGAAGCAGAGAAACTACTTCCTCAAGGATATATGACGTGAGAAGAGGGGGATTTTCAGGATGTCAGCAACTCTTTGTAAATATATGAATGCAATGATACACATTTAATATGTCAAGAGCGTCATCATGTGTATGATACCGTTAGGACGGGGGTAGGTTTGCTGCAGGAACAACTGGCTTAAGCCGCCTTAAATGCCGGAAATAAATGATTGTGCTTATTGAAGACCTGGATTAATTTGTCTGTTGTTTTCAATCGATTTTATCCCTTGAGTCTATGGCATCAAAACATCACAACTATGGAATTGTCTATGTGTTAACAAATCCGGCTATGCCTGATCTGGTGAAAATCGGTATGACCAACCGGGACAATGTGGATGCCCGAATGAAGGAGTTGTTTAATACGAGCGTCCCCGTTCCCTTTGAATGTGGGTACGCATGCAAGGTTGTCGGCTTACGTTGCGAAGAAGTAGAAAAAGCACTGCATTTGGCATTCCACCCCTACCGCATTCACGCGCAACGCGAATTTTTCAAAATCAATCCTGAACAGGCGATTGCCATTCTTAAGTTGCTCGACAAGAGCAGCGATATCACAACAGAAATTTCAGAAGAGATAAACAACGATTTGTCTGATGTTGATAAAGCCGCCGGAGAATCATTGAAACGCAAGATGCGCCCACCTTTGAATTTCAAAGATATGGGCATTCCTGTCGGAGACCAGTTGGTATTCGCCAAAGGAGACGAACCGGTTTACGCCGAAGTCGCTAATGAAAGAAAAGTCATTTATCAAGGAAAGGAATATTCCCTGACGGCACTGACACGGGAGTTATTAGGACTGAGTTACGATGTCCAGCCAACCAACTACTGGCTCTATAACGGTAAAAATCTTCACGAAATTTACAACGAAACCTATATCATTACTGAATGAATGCCAGTTGAAAGAAAGACGTATCTGCCGGGCAGGTCTTTGAATAAATAGTGGCTACCTACTTCCCTCACCATTCGAGGTTAAACGCAAGTGCCTTCTTTGACTGATGTCTTTCATGGAGAGGCATTTTCTCGTTAGGTCGAGAAATATACCATGAAGACTATTGATGTATTAAGCAACCGCAGTAGTGATGGACTTGTGGAGCACATCAACAACCTTGATGATATCCCGTATCTTCACTCCAAAAATTGCTGTGAGATCATAGTTGTTGAAGGGGGCAGTATTCACCATATCCTCTCGCTTCACATCACCGTTCTCCCGGACATAATTAATGACCGCATGGACGAATTCCTGCTGAACCGAGTTTAACACGGAGCCATTCAAATATTCACCGAACTTTTCGTTGACAGCTTCCTGACTCAAACCGACCAGACTACGGACAAAGGCAGCCAGATTGTCCATGTTCGTTGTTTCGTTGTAGTCTTCCTTACTCCCCAGCTCATGCCACAGGATGTGCTCAAGTTCCTGCAGATCATTTTCATCAATAGGTTGTAAATTGTAAATTTTGTGAATGACGGGGCTATCCATATTTTCCATCAGATAGTCGAAAACCTTTTCCCGATAAGTTCGTATGTCAATAATCGTATCACCGGGCTGATAGCCCGATTCTGTTACGTCATCAGAAATATCTATATCGTATTGTTTTTGTCCCTCTCCCTGCAAGAACTGCATCAAATCACGCAGACTTGCGCGGAGGCGTTCAATTTCTGCGATATTGGGGTTCTCCCAGAAAGTATTATTCATGAGCAACTTCAGATCTGTGGCCTTAGCCAGAACCTGAGGTACGGATGCTTTTTCATTCAATAAATACCTGGCGATTTCACGGACCTTCTTCACATCTGAAGCCGCAGCTTTGATGTTCTTGTCGCAAATGAGGGAAAGCACCACATGGTACATACGGCAATCGTATGCCACGGCCAGGGAATCACCATTCAATCCACTATCCAGTAATGGCACCAGGTGACTCTTGATTTCCTGTATGGAGACCGGGGACAGAGCCGTCCATGAAGCCAAGTCGTAGTATTTATCGACGTGCTGCATGGCGGCACGTACCTGAATGCGGTTGCTGTGAGATTTGATTTTGACTATTTCCTGATGCAGCTCTGTCTTGAGCTTATCATAAAAGGATTTGAACCATTCGTTCTCCTGATACTCGATACTCTGCAGTTCGCACAAAATATCAAGCCGAATGCGGAACAACCGCTGTGTCAGGCTTGATTGTGATACAATATCAGTCTTTCCTTCCGGCAAATTGTCGAAGAATTCGAAGTTGCCACAGTAGTCAAAGATATAAAACCCGCTCTTATGTTTGCCTGGGCCGAGCAGGTTCTCACAAAGGCGAGTGCCTCGCCCAATCATCTGGATAAATTTGATTTTTGAGCGCACCGGCTTAAAGAACACAAGATTGAGGATAGAGGGAATATCTACCCCGGTATCAAGCATATCCACCGACACGGCGATACGAAACTCAGGGTCGCTATCGAACTTCAAGACAAGATCATCGGCGTACTTGACATAATTATCGACCAGTTGGCAGGTGTTGGCCGGATAATCGGGATATAACTCATGGAAGCACTCCACAATCATCTGAGCGTGTTTGTGATTGTAGGCAAAAATAATGCTTTTGCCCAGTGTCTCACCATTGTTCACCCTCAACCCTCCCTGCATAAGCTCCTCCACAACCTGCCGACAAGTTTCCTTGTTGAAAAGAATACGGAAAATTTTGTTGCCCGGCACCGTAGAATCAGGAGTGGAAGGATCATCACTCAAATATTCGTCAAGCTGCTCGCGTTCGTCCGCTGTCAGGCTGTTCCAATCAATCCCGGCCTTAATCAGACGGGAAGTACGGTTGATCGGGTGGTAACCGACAAGGTAATGCTCCCTGATAGCCTCCTCCAGTGTGTAATCGTAATTGGGCATGCCCGCCTCACAGCCGAAAATGCTGTAGGTATTGGCGTCCACCTCATTCTTTGGTGTTGCCGTCAATCCTACCAGAAAACTGTCGAAATACCTGAAAATAGACCCGTAGCGCTTAAAGATGCTGCGATGGGCTTCATCTATGATGATAAGGTCAAAACGCCCTGTCGTGAATCTCTTGTCCTCAGAATCGATGTAATTAATCATCGTCTGATAGGTACAGAACATCAATCGCGCGTTGAAATCCTTTTCCCCATTGCCGGACAGCTCGCAAACGTTCATGTCAGGCAAAAGCTTGGCAAAATTTCGTTTGGCCTGATTGACCAGTGTGGTTCGGTCAGCCAGGAACAACATGTTCTTGACCCAATTATTACGAATCAGGATGTCAACCAGTGAAATGGAGACCCGGGTCTTGCCCGTGCCCGTAGCCATCACAAGCAGTCCTCTGCGATGTTTCTTGTTCAGCCACTCGCAAATGTTGGTAATGGCCATCTTCTGATAAGGGCGATTCGTGATCTCATCGTTGACGCACAGATCAGTGATATCCCCGCGTGTACGCCGACTGATGATCAGTTCCAGCTCCTCCATCGAATGGAACGCCATGACGCTGCGATCCGGGTAAATCCCATCAATGACCTTTGTACTGTACCCGTTAGTGTAATAGAGCACAGGTTTGTAACCGTACTCTTTTTCCATGCAGCTACCATAAAGGTCGACCTGATGGCGTCCGCTTTCCGGAGATACGGATGTTTTCTTGACCTCCACAATGGCCAGCGGCTTGCCGTCTCTGCCATAAAGCACATAGTCACAGTATCCGACCCCTTGGGTGTTGGGCATGCCCTGCACCTCAATCTCGACACAGGCCTTGCCGGGTTGGGCAACATGATTCGCGTCAAGAACATCCCACCCGGCTTCCTGAAGGTACAAGTCGATATAGAGTTTACGCGTTTCCGCTTCGCTCATGTAGGGAGGCTTTTGGTAGCTTGCTTCCGTACCTTGTTCCTTGGCTTCCACCAATCCTACGAAGTAGGACATGTTGGCAAGACTGAGAGAAGACTCTTTCTTGCGTACATTCCGTCCATGTTCGGCGTTCATGCCCAGGATTCGGACATAGTGCAGTGCCTGGACGGTATCCGCATCATTGACGAAACCGGTCACCGTTGGACTGTCCAGCAACTCAAGAAGCGTTGCCTTCTTGGGCATCGGTTCTCCCGCATGCTCATAGATGTAGTCAACGGAAGAGGAAAGCAGCGAGCGACACAGCTTAGCGCGTTCCGATCGGGTTTTTGCTCCCTCGGCTTCGCTCAATATTCTTTTCAACTGCTCGCTGGTCATTCTCGTCGGTAGTTCAGCCAAAATACTCCTGCATCAAGCTATCAAATAATTGCTGAGCCTTGTCAAGCGCTTGTTGAACAGCAAATTTTGATTTTTCGGTTTGGGTGACAAAAGTGGCAAATTGTTTCTGAAACTCTATTGCCGGTAAAATGATATTCAAATTGAGAAGCCTTTCTTTTGAAATGTTCGACATTGATTTTGCTGAACCTGAGGCTAAATTTTGAATTTTCTCCCTAAACATTTTATGGTTAATTAAGTGGCATAAAAATATTTTAGAACAGTTTTCTTTTGTATTGAGTCTGAAAATCAAGTCCGGCAACATCAATTTTTTGGGTGAGCTTTTTACATAGGCGGCCATTCCTACTAACTCCGGGGTGTTTTTACGTGTGAATAACAAATCCTCTGCCTGAACTGCTGCTTTTTCAATGTATTGATTCTCTTTCAATAAAGATTTATTTTCTTTTGGGCGAAAATCACCATATGTAACTGCACTTAATTTCAGAATTGCTGGCCAATCTCCTCGTCGAGGTTCATTCGCACAAACAAAACTCTTTCCGTTATCGATACTGTAAAGACATTCCTTCAATGGTATTTCATCCCATTTCATTGAATTTACCGCAGGATTTCCAAACATCTCGACAAATCGGGCTTTTACTAGCTCGTCGAACTTTTGGAGTTGTTCTCTGTACAAGGAAATAATACCGTGAACTCGTTCGAGTAAAGAGGCTATTCTTACCTGCTCTTTATAGGCAGGAATAAACAATTCGATGTTTTCAACAATAGATTTAGAAATTTCCTTGAAGGTCGCACCTCTGCCTAGCGAATTTAGGAATATCTTTTTACTTTTCAAAAACCAGTATACATATTTATTAAAAATGGCCTTTGAACAAATGATATTTTTAAATCCTTGGTTGCAATACATCTCACATCCTGCAATTGCAACTTTTCCGATCGGAGCGCGTGACGATAAAATTACCGTGCCAGTAGGAAAAGCGGATAATCCTGTTTTTTTAATTGCAATGTCTGTTATTTTGCGTTCAGAATCAAAGACTATATAGGTATCTTCATCTAGCTCGGCAGGAGTAATCCATATGTTATCACCATTCCAATATTCGGGAACACCAGTCTTGGGTGTACTACCAGAGACAATCCTTGCAATATCTCCTAACCTAACCTTCATAACATCTCAACAAATTTGAATTTTACAAACCAAGCAACTTATTCAACGCATCCAGTTCAGAGTTGATTTGAGCATTCAATTTGTGGATATCAGCCATGATCTCAGAGGTCGGCGGATATTTGACGGGAACGTAATTGGTCTTTTTGTATTTATTGATGCTCAAGTCATATTCATGATCAACGATCTCTTTCTTCGGAACGAAGAAGCTCTGCTCGGTACGTTCTCGTGATTCATCTGCCTCCGGATTATTGAAGCGACTGATGACATCGGGAATGTCGTTTTGCTCGATTGGGCTGCGTTTGTCATCAAGGCTGAAGCCATCAGCCCTCATGTCGTAGAACCAGACCGTATCGGTTCCTCCTGCATTGGTCTTTGTGAAAATAAGAATCGCCGTTGATACGCCGGCGTAGGGTTTGAAAACCCCGGAAGGCATGGAGATGACCGCTTGGAGCTGCTGGTTTTCGACAAGTTCCTTGCGCAGGGCCTTGTGAGCCTTGCTGCCGCCAAATAACACACCATCCGGGACAATAGAAGCACAACGGCCACCGACGGCAAGCATCTTTGTAAAGAGCGCCATGAACAGGAGTTCCGTCTTGCTTGACTTACAGAGGGCGAGCAGATCCTTGCTTATTTCTTCTTGAAACACGCTGCCTTTAAACGGAGGATTGGCCATAATGAGCGTATAGGCATCCCTTTCTGTATTTTCGCCGGAAAGAGAGTCCTGATACCTGATATTCGGATTTTCTACCCCGTGAAGCATCATGTTCATGGCGCCGATGCGCAGCATTGATTGGTCCGTATCGAACCCTGAGAACAGGTCGGTCTTAAAATTCGCCATGTGTTCCGTTTTCATCAGTTCACGGCTCTGGTGCGAACTGATATAGACTGCGCTTTCCAGCAGGAACCCGGCGCTGCCCATGGCCGGGTCGAGGATTTTATCCTTCAGGGTAGGCTTCATCAGTTGCACGATCATGGAGATAATATGCCTGGGGGTGCGAAACTGCCCGTTGTCTCCGGCAGAGGCAATCTTACTCAACAGGTACTCATAGACATCACCCATGATATCCTTGTTGTTCATGTCCAGAGAATCAATATCACCAACGACCTTCGAGAGGACTCTGGCTGTGGGAATTAGAAACACCGCATCCTTCATATAACGGCTAAATGCAGTATCTTTGCCTTCTCCGATTGTCTTGATGAAGGGGAACACATAGTTCTGGATATTAACTAGCATTTCGCCAGGCTCGAAGTTATGGAATACGTTCCAGCGAAGATTTCTGTACTCCGTCTCAATAAGCGGATTTTCACTGATAACGCACATGCCATCCTTAAAGACCTTGTTGGTCAAGGGCACACCCAGAATATTAGCATTCGCCTCCGCCTTGAGCTGGTTGTCGTCCAGCAGCTTCATGAACATCAAGTAGGTTATCTGTTCGAGAACCGTAATCGGACTGGTAATGCCTCCTGTCCAGATGGTAAGCCAAATGGTATCGACCTTGCTTTTGAGTTCGCCAGTAATCATGATGTAAAAATTTTGTGACAGATCAATGCTCACACATCAAATCCATCAGGTAGTACTTGCGGGGAATCTATCCTATTATATGGAGCTTGGCAAAAGAAAGTGCCTAGATATCGAAGTATTCGGTGAGGGGCAGTAAAACAAATACAGCTTCAAAGAGACACTCTAGACTATCCCGTGTTGAGAACATGGCAGATAAAATAAAACCTCCCGCCAGAGTCTTTCTTGTAGAAAAACTCTGGAAGAAGATTGTGCTTTTACTAATTTTGTTATCTTTTGCACCACCCGGAACATTCCCTCCTGTACTGGCACCACGAGCATTGCATCCCGGGCTGGGGATGGAAACGTTCGGTGGTGATGCCTTCATAGGCGATTTTGTACAGATCAGCGATGCGTTGACTGCGTTGTTCGTTGGCTGGTGCAGTCTTGACTCGGATCACCTGAGGCGTCTTCGTCTTGACCAGGTAGATCAGATCCAGCGACGGAGGCGTGTCTCCCGTGGCTTCTTCGATCATCATCTGGTAGGTGACCAGCTGGAGTTCGTGGTCGAAGGCGGCGTGCCCGGCGCCCGGTTTGGCGGCAGCGGATTTGTAGTCCACTGCCGTCAGGTCGTGTTGGACAAGGTCGATGACGCCTCGCACCGGAACCGGCAGTCCGGGTATGGTGGCAGATAAGCCGACTTCTACTCCTAGGGGCATCTGCGAAGAAACCTCGTCAGAGTCCATGTAGGCCTTGACGGTGTTCCATGCGCAGGAACGCACTTTCTGGCGCGTTTCTTCGTCTGCATAGTCCACAGGGCCTTCCGTCTTCTCCAGTTCCAGGAAGTGGATGGAGAAGGCTTCTTCCATGGTTGCCTCACTGCTGTCCTCTCCCCGCCATCGGGCGAGGTTGAAGGACTGGAGTGTTGCGTGGATGGCCTTGCCGACATGCAGGGCAACCGTGGTCGGTTTCCGTATCTGCGCTACTCTCTCGAAGAAAAAGCGCAGGGAACACGACAGGTACGATTTGGCCGACGAGGGTGACAGATAATCCGGGCGTATGGTAGAGGGAGAAGAAGCCTCCGAAGGAAACTTCTTCATCAATGTGATAGCCGGGTTCAGGGAGTATGAACGTATGGGGCGGGTTGCGGGAGCGATCATGGTCAGTACGGGTTGGAATTACCGGCATAGGCCGTAGCGGGACGGCGGGTATAGTTGTTCCTGCCCGATGCCGAACGTTTGGGTGATGAGCCGGAGCGATTCATCAGTTCGTCGATCAGCCCGGAGGCTTCCATGCGGTTGAGCATGGCAACGGACTTGTTGAATCTCCGGGTAGCCAGTTCATTCAGGGCAGAGTCATCCAGTCCGACCTTCCCGGCCAGTTCCATGATGAGTGACTTCTGCTTCTCCGAGCATTTCCATGCGGGAGTAGGTTCAATAGAGTTCTCAGAAGCGCCTACGGGAGGAGTTTGTCTCACGGATGATGTGGATATCGTCTGTGAACCGAAAGCCCCGGGAACCGGCGTTTGTGCAGGTTGTATGCCGTAATGTTCGTCGGGAACGAACCCGACCTGTTGGATCCGAGCATCGACGGTAGCCTGAAGGGAGCCGTAGAGTCGTTCCGCTTCGAGAGGCAATTCTGATGTGTTGCTGATTTCGGTTTCTATGGATACCTCGAACTGATGGGAGGAATACCCCGGCAGGCCGAGGCGTTTGCTGTAGTTGGCGATGAGTTTGATAGCCATGATGGTTGTTCTTTCCTTGTTGATAGATGAATACAGAAAAGCCGTCATGCCCGGAATGGGAGCATGACGGCTTTGCAGTTGTGACAAGTAATCCTGTCTCAGATATATATGACTGAGGGAAATGGGTTATTTCAGAGAGACAACCTCTTACCATTTCATCGGCGCAGGAGAGGTTTCATTGTACTTTAAATTGTATTTTTGCTCGTTTGTTAAGTACATGATCCCTTCAATAATAGAAAGTATAACAATTCCAAAATGCAGCAAAATGAATGGAATAAAAATGACTCCTAATGGAGCAAAAGCACTTCTTGAGTTAATTAATACACTCCCTGCGATTTGGGCAACAAACCATATAATCAATAATCCTAAATAAATAGCACCCCATCCCCAACTTCCATTGTAAAATTTATGTACTCCCAATGGCCCTAGCAATATTGCAAAAACACCTGCAGTTACATTACGTCTTTTCTTGGATGAACCTTGAGTAGGAGGAATTACATGAGGTGGAGTTTTCACAGCTGAAGAACTCGTATACGACTCCAAAAAGTCATTAAGAGATGACCAATTTCTCATCCCTTCACACCATATTAGTGTGCCATTGGGGTATTTGCCCGCTTTGTGCCGTTCAATGAGGGCTTCTTCATCATATGGACCTTCCTGTGTCTGGTCCGGGCGAGTGACATAATACTGCTTGTTGTTCATAAATTCTAAATTGTAATAAATGAAAAAATGGACGACTCAGAAACAGAAAGATATTTACGAAAGAAAAGAACTTTCAGTTTCTTTCATGATCTACATAGGCATGCCGTTTGACTTGAGAATGCCACGTCCTTGGCAACGCTGGCATTTTTGTCCTCCAATGTTACCTTTGCCCTGGCAGCCTAGGCAAACGATGACGCCCTGGTTCTGTTGGTGGCAAATGGTACCCTCTACAGATTGCTGATGAGAGGAGGCCTGTGACTGACCGGTCATCATACTGATGACCGCCAAAGTAATAAGCACAGCAATGCTGCCTGTTATATATTTCTTCATATGCGGTGAATGGATGTTATCCACCGTTACTCTGTCCTCATTTCATCCTCAGGTCAAGATAAAATGTAATAATATCGTTACATTTTATCTTGCTCCGTTTCATGAAAACGTCCGATATGAAGGTGATATATAGAGGGATGAGAGCGTTTCTCATCTGTCAAACAACTCATTCACTACAATATGTTATCATACTTCATATTCTGCTGCCCCCGGTGTGGTTCCCATGATCTGTGCCGGGGAGAACGAACACTGGCCTACAGGAAAGAGCTCCATATTGTCCGAAAGGGACATGAGTACCTCCCCGGAGATTCCGAGCTCATGGATTTGGAATATCGGAGCCTGGCCGGGCTTCAGTGCGCCCAGTGTCGGTATCCCGACGACAGAAAAGGTTCCTTTCGATGGAAGTCGTGGCAGGATCTCGAACAGTCGGGATGCCTTGCATCTGATCCGAACGAAGGGAAAGAAAAAGTTTCCTGCATGGTCTGCGCTCTTGATGGTCACATTTACCGCACCCACGTTCTGCTCCATCCAGGAGAGGCTTTGTCGGAAGATCAAAGGCAACGTCTTCTGAATCACATTATCCCCGGACAAACCGGGATAGTGATCTGTGATCGAGATGAGGTCGAAGACATGCCGGATATGCCAGTTGGACATTCCGATGTCGTCGAGTGACCCATCCTTCATCCATTACTCTTCAAGAGCAATGGATTTTTTAGCTGTCACTTCTACTGTGGCGAGCCGACGTCAGAGCTCCCTCAAGGTTATCGCCAAGCAAATCGGCAGGAGAACATCCCAAAGCCCGGGCAAGAAGTAATACTTCGGAATCTACGACCCGGCGAGTCCCCAGCTCTATCTTAATGAGGGTTTCTCTGATCAACTGCCATCCTAATCGTTGGCAGGCTCCCGCAAGTTCGTGCTGAGTCCATTTTTTAGCTCTGCGGTGCTTCCTGACAGCATCGCCGATGATATTAAGTTGCCCCTTCATGTAATGAAGGTGTTACAATATCAGGACAAAGCTCTTATTAGGGAACGGTATCGTTACATTCAGCTGAGCACTCCAAATATGTGAGAGCTAAAAGAAAGAGTCTTCTTATTCATGGCTCAGCATTCCCACTCTTCGTAACTCAATGGTTCTGCATTCAGTTCAGATCGTGCGTGTTTCCTGTTAGGCTAATGTATCAAGAACGCTACGAGGGTCTGGTAGCGCGACTCGACACCGCCAAGGCAAGGTTCGAGGTTATTTCCGAACTGGCGTCTGACAAGAAATCGCGAGGTAAATCGGTGGGAAATTTCATCGCCGAACTTGCCCGTCAGGACGGACTGCTCGACGAGTTCTACGAACGACTCTGGCTCAGCCTTGTGGACCTCGCCAACGTCTACAGTAAAGACGACGTGCGGTTCACGTTCAAGAACGGGACGGAGATACAGGCGTAAAGGTTGGTTAGTCAAACAATCCATCTTCGCGCCATTTTTCTTGCCATAGCATCAAATTTTTTGTTCAGATGGTTGGGATATTTCTTTAAAAAATGTTGGTTTACGCTGGCGCGGTGGAACATATGGGGCGACCTTCTGCGGTGCTGTGAACCCTTTTTTTGTAAATAAATCTATACCTTTTAGTTCAAGAAATTGTTCTATCGGTAGCGCAACTGCAATATCCTGAATATTTCCAATTTTAAGCGTCAAGGTATCACTGAGCGACTCGGGATTTTTATCAACGCCAATAATGTCACGAAATCTCCCCTCTTGGTATGCAATTTTCTCATCATCTGTAAGAGGAACGGTAGCAGCTCTGTTCATACCAACTTTGCCGATGCTATCAAGATATTGCATAACAGCAAAATCTGACGCGCTATCTAAAGTATACTTATCAATTTGCCCCTCTGTCAAATCCAGCGCTATACGGAATTCTTTTTGGTCAGCATATGCCTTGGCCTTATGAAACTCGTTATACTCATCGGTAGAATTGAGATCGACATCATAAGAAACACGGCGAAAAGCAAGATAGTAATCTAACCCACAGAAACGTTGTTTGATCGCACCAGAAATTCTTTTTAGAAATTCATCTGGGTCTGTGATAACAACAGCTGTATTGCCAAAATCACGCATTTGAGAATCAGGTTTTACGAAACAGCCTTTGCTATCATCATATTCAAGTGAAAACAAACAGTATATTTTTTCACGTAACAAAAGCATATCTATCAAGCCGCTCTCACGAAAGCCATTGTTTATAGGTTTTCCCGATTCATTTACCAAATAGCCCAAAGGATTAGGCTTTCCGCCCAAACTCTTTGTAAAACCCTCCATAGCATCATCCACAGACGGGTTATTGGTATACGGCTTACTCTTATCCCTCGCCCACCTTTCAAGAGGCACAAAATATGAAATAGACCGCATGAAGACCTCTCCAGCCATGAGTTTTCCAGCCCACTCCTTATCGGTCACTTTTACGAGATAATACGGGACATGGAAATGCATCAACATTCGTACTTCGTTAAGAAATACTTCAGCTTTTTTATGCCCATGTTCTGAGGCTTTAGCAAACAGTTCTTCTGCTTTGAACAGATTTCGCGTTACATATTTACCCTCCGAATAAATACACCCTAAAATCACCATCGCCAATGGCTCGTCCTTTTCAGCCGAACTGTCAAGCAAGTCAATTGCTTTAGTAATATCGCGTTCGAAAAAGACCCCATTAATGTAGCACCGAGATAAAAAATACTCCGCTTGGGCGTTGCCATCATTCGCTAATGCGGCCAGCTCGGCTATGCTAATATGCTCGAATAAGAAGCTTTCTAGGTCTTCTATGTCATGTTTAATGGCGATTGAAAACAACTTCAATGCTTCGGCAATGTCTTTAATTACACCGATACCCAATAAATAGCATCTGCCTAAATTAACGAAAGCAGGAAGCTCGTTATGTTCAACGAGCTTTAGTGAACCAATATACAGCTTTTTCTATATCAACAGGAACACCCTTTCCTGTCATGTAGAATAAGCCCAAATCGTTTTGAACGCCGGGTAATGGTGAACCTTGTTCCGCCGCCATTGTATACCACTTGATAGCTTCCGATATGTCTAAGGAAATGCCGTTGCCTTGTTCGTAGCAACGCGCTAAATTGTTCTGCGCTACTGCCAAGCCTTGTTCGGCTGCTTTTTTATGCCACTTTACGGCTTCTTCAAAATCAACATCGACACCTAAGCCACGCTCATAACAGTAACCCAAGGTGCTTTGCGCTTCAAGATGTCCTTGTTCTGCGGCGGCTTTATACCATTTAATCGCATTCGGCAGATCACGCTTCATATTCTCGTAGAATAGACCTAATTCATATTGTGCTTGCGGGTCTCCTTGCGCAGAGAGTAACAGCAATTCGCTCTGATTCATAAAGGGAAGAGTAGATTTGGCTTTTCTTGATGGCCATGGTGATTGATGAATGGAAACAGTATTACAACGGTAATTCCAGATTGAAGATAACAGAACAAATTAGTATGAAAAGCTTAAAACTCCTGAGGATTTATAGCGACAGCTAAAAGAAAGCCCCCATAGGAAAGACTTTCTGAATTATTGCGACTACACCTGCCACACGTCATCCGGGAGAGGAGTTAGAGACACCCCGTCACCCGGCACGGACATGCTGGCCATACGGACGCTCCGGCTCAGCCATGCGAACAGTTCCGGGAACTTCTGATCGTTGACCTGCATGGGAGGACGCCCCGGGCTGATGCTGCAAAGCTCCGACAGATCGGCACGGCCGATACCGAAGACGAACACGCTGAGCTTACGGTTGGCCGTCAGCTTCTTCAATCGTCCCTCCAGCTCCCGGTGCCGGGTACTGGTCGGTATGCCGTCCGTCATCACGACGAGCCAGGGCTGGTAGTATTCCACCCCATGTTCCCGGTAGGTACGTTTACGATTGTCGAGTTCGGCCAAAGCCAACTCGACAGCTTCACCCAGGAGCGTTTCATTCTCCTGTGACGTGGAGATCTTCAGGCCTGTGTCAGATTCCCGGATCGGACCGAACTCCTTTACCGTTGCCACCGTCCGGGCGAATGTGATCACCGCTACGTCGGCGGCCAGCTTGGCCAGAGGATCGGCAAGAATGTCGCTGACGAACCGCTGAAGCCCGACGTTGAGCTCGTCCATCCGGGTGACGATATTGTCTCCCGTGACGATATTCCAGTTGATCCCGTCGGAGTGCTCCTGACGGAGGATGTGTTGGTTGTCGCCCCGGATAATGCCGTTCATACTGCTGCTGGCATCCAGCAGAAAGAGAACGGGAAGCCGGGCGTTGACGTTGTTGCCGAACTCGCGCATGGCGGCGAGCTGTTCCTGTTTGTTTGGTTGTGTCGATGATGATATAGACATGGTTTATTCAAGTTAATGGTTGGTGGTTGAATTCCGGGTTGCCTGATTCAATGCGCTACGACGCCGTATGCAGAGCCTGCACAGGGGGCGGGTATGAGATTGCCGTAAACGCCGTGCGATATCGTCAGGAGCCTCCCGGAAGAGAATCCCGCAGTCCGTACAGATGTTGGGTGTCATCTGTGCCAGCAGACTTCGGGGTGGGCAGGGCCGGTCGTGCAGAAGATCCCGGTACATGGGATGATCCCTTCTTCCTCCCGGTTCCATATCCCTGAGGTATTGCTGCAAACAACGCGTCAGATACCCTGGGGAGACGCGTGGACGCAAATCGCGACGCTGGACACAGGTAAGATTGTGACCGAGTGCGTCGCGGAGCTTGCGGGGGAGATACGACCAGACATAGCGTCCGGGGGTATCGGGCGGGTAGAATCCCGCCGGAGGCTTGTACGAAGCAAACGGGTACGGCAGTTCTCCCTTTCTGGCGGATTCCCGCATGTCTCCTTCTCCCCCTTGCCGGGCGAAGGGAGACAGACCGAGCGTCAGCGTCATGAAGAGAAGGACTGACAGGGCGTAGACATCGTGATTACGAGTGTGGAGGAAACCTCCGTAATTGCCGTGGAGCTCCGGAGCCCGGAACCGTTCCGTGCCGACAGTACAGGGATAGTCCTCGACCTGGAAACTGTCGGCATCAATCCAACAGACGGAACTATCAGAAGAGACCATCACATTGCCGGGATGTAGATCACCCAGGATAACACCATGACGGTGCAGCGTGTGGACGGATTCAGCCAAATGCAGGCACAGTTTAATGAGGTCGTATCGAGTCCATAATGGAAACTGTTTCTTCAACAGCTCCGCATGAAACGCGAAAGCCCCGAGCGGAGCACCGTCCACCCGGGGTATCAGAACGCCGACAAAGCGTCGTAGTTCGTCGTACAGGATCTTGCGCGGCCACGCCACGCACGGAGAACGAATAGGCCGGGAACACATCAACCGAAGCTTCTGCTCTCGCCAACGCATCCGGTGTGTTGGATGATAGAGCTTGGCAACGAGAGTTGCTTCTGATGGCAGATGAACGGCAAAGACCGATCCTTCGCCTCCTTCCGCGATGTATTGCCCGAGAACGATTCGTTTCCCCCGGCCTGAGAATAAAACATCTCCAGTAGAATACTTCCCGCCATTGCCACAGAACGTTTTATCCAGTTGCCTCACCTGACGGTGGAGTGTATAGATAGACATAAATTAACACAATATGTTGACATTGTATCAATTATATATAACTCAAAAGATTTCCGTTTTACAAAGCGGCCAAATGTGCCGTTCATTGTGTGAATCGTATGACAGAAATAGCTTATGAAATAAGGCTATAAACAGCCTGAAAGTGTACACACTTTGTACACAGATTGGGGGCGTTTTATGAAATTTGCATCTATTGCAACACTCAAAAGAAATCCTCTTCAAACTATTTGTTTAAAGAGGATTATGAAATGGTGCGCCTGGCAGGACTCGAACCTGTACGCCTTTCGGCACCAGATCCTAAGTCTGGCGCGTCTACCAATTTCGCCACAGGCGCAACGAATGGGCGGGCGCACTCTGCCATACCAGGCTCTGGCGTTCAAGATTAAACAGGAGTTTTTACCTTTGACGCGCTTGTGGGAAGCACCTGTGGTGAGAAACCTATAGGAAAGTTAGCAGCCCTGTTGGGTGTCTGCTTTCTGGCGGCATTTTCCATTCATGGGCGGATGTCTGGTTCCCCAAAGGCACATTTACTCCGGATTAGAAAGGGGAGGCATTGAGTACGTCCTGGTTTGTCTGCCGGTAAAGAATGGAATATCCCAGATATTTTCCCGGGCAGGCTTATCCCATGATTTGTGCCGGAAAAGGAAATAGTTTCACGAACAGAAAGTCCAGCATCCCCAGGCACAGGGCGATGCAGACGGCTTTTTTAGGGGACAGGAGAGGCGTTGTTTTCAGCCAGGCGACGATGCCGGCATGAACCGCCAGAGAGATGCCCACAGACCACCAGAAGAACGGAATGCCCGTCATGGCGAAGAGGGCTGCCAGCGGGTAGGTGAATGCCAGAAAGAGTTTCATGACAGCTTCCCATTCATGCCCGCGTACCATCATCAGCTGCTTGGACAGAAGAGAGACATACAGGCAGGAAGGGACTACGACGCACAGGATGAGGGAAACAACCCCTTTTTTTGCATACCGTTCTTCCTGTGTGGGAATGTACATGCCGCATATACTGGGTCAGGAGGGGAAAATTGTCAAACATTGTCCTAGCCCGGCGGGGCGGGAGCAATATACTGACGGCATTGCGTATGTCGTCTTTTGAGTTGAATTCCTCCTTCAAGCCTTCCGGAGACCAGGAGCAGGCCATCGGCAAGCTGCTCAAGTCTCTGGAGGCGGGTAACAAGCACCAGGGGCTCCTGGGAGTGACCGGGAGCGGCAAGACATTCACCATGGCGAATTTGATTGCCCGGATGAACAGGCCCACGCTGGTGATTTCCCACAACAAGACGCTTGCCGCACAGCTTCATTCGGAGCTGAAGAGTTTTTTCCCGAATAACGCGGTGGATTACTACGTTTCCTATTTCGATTATTACCAGCCGGAGGCGTATATCGCCAGTTCCGACACCTACATTGAAAAGGATTCCGCCATTAATGACGAGTTGGACCGCCTGAGCCTGAATGCCATGAATTCCCTGATGACACGGAGGGATGTGATTGTGGTGGCATCCGTTTCCTGCATTTACGGCCTGTCCACTCCGGAGGATTACAGGAACCTGACGCTGCGCATGCGCGAGGGGGATGTCATGGACCGGGACGTGTTTTTGAAGCAGCTGGTGGAACGCTTGTTCGAGCGGCAGGATTTTGATTTTACCCGCGGCACGTTCCGCGTGCGCGGTGAGGTGGTGGAGGTGTTTCCCGCTTATTCGGAAGGTGAAGCAATCCGCGTAGAGTTTTTCGGCGACGAGGTGGAACGGGTTTCTTTGATTGACTCCGCCACCGGGCGTGTGAGGGAACGGCTTGGGAGCTACACTTTTTTCCCGGCCAAGCAGTATGTGGCCGCTCCGGAGAAACGGGCGGCGGCGTTGAAGGCTATCCGGGAAGAGCTGGAGGACCGCGTAGGCTGGTTTGAGAAGCATGGGCGCCTGCTGGAAGCGCAGCGGCTTAAATTGCGCACGGATTATGATTTGGAACTGATTGAAGAGCTGGGGTTCTGCAAGGGGATTGAGAATTATTCCCGCCATTTGTCCGGCCGCCTGCCCGGAAGTGCTCCATCCACCCTGCTGGATTTCTTTCCCAAGGATTCATTGACCCTGATTGATGAAAGTCATGTGGCGGTGCCGCAGCTGGGAGGCATGTACGAGGGGGACCGAAGCCGCAAAAATATTCTGGTGGAGCATGGGTTCCGCCTGCCCAGCGCTCTGGATAACAGGCCTTTGAAATTCCATGAGTTTATGGAAAGGCAGAACCAGATTGTGTATGCTTCCGCTACTCCGGGGCCATTTGAACTGGTAAATTGCCGTGCGGATAATAAGACGTATATTCCCGTGCGCCGTGCCGCCAGATCCGGAGAAAAGGCTCCGGAAGGGTTCAAAGGAATTTTGTTTACCTCTCCCAAGGACATTCGCGTTGCTCCCAGCCCATCCACGGAACCGGTAGAAAAATTTGACCCAACCAGGCGTTCTACACCCCTGATTGTAGAGCAGATTATCCGGCCTACCGGGCTGCTGGAGCCGAAGATTACCATCCGTCCATTGAAAGGGCAGATTGACGAGACGATCGCCATGTGCAATGAACGCGTCGCCAAAAATGAACGCGTGCTGGTCACGACGCTGACCAAGAAGACGGCGGAAGATTTGACGGAGTACCTGAAAGGGGTAGGATTGAAGGTGTCCTATATTCACGCGGATGTGGATGCGATTGAGCGTGTGGAGATTTTACGTGCTTTGAGAGCCAGGAAGATAGACGTTCTGGTAGGCATTAACCTGCTTAGGGAAGGTCTGGATTTGCCGGAGGTTTCCCTGGTGTGCATTCTGGATGCGGACAAGGAAGGGTTTTTGCGCAATGAGACATCCCTGGTGCAGACGGCGGGCCGCGCCGCGCGGCATTTGAATGGAGAGTGCGTCTTGTTTGCGGATGTGATGACGGATTCCATCAAACGGCTGGTTGAGCTGACGGATTACCGCCGGGGTATTCAGGAAAAATACAACAGGGAACACGGTATTGTCCCCCAGACGGTGAGCCGTTCCGAACAGGGGCAGTTGAAGTTGTACGCAGAGGATGATGAAGAGTCCTTCCGCGTAGCGGAGGATGAAGCCGGGTATGGTTTGGAAGAGCGCATTGCCAGGCTGGAGGCGGAAATGAAGGAGGCTGCTTCCCATTTGGAATTTGAACGCGCCGCCTTGATTCGGGATGAAATCAGGCAGATGCGTGGAGAATATGGAAAAGGCAGGGGATAATATCCGGCGTGATGAATTGGGGATGAGCTTTCTGGTAGGATGGCATGCTGTTTTTTCGTGATATTTGCCCATCTTATTCTTGGCCGTCATTTGACGGTGATTTGGATATTGGGTTTAACAGTTAATTGCTTAAAGAATTCTGCTGATGTGACGTCAGTGTTCCGGACCGGAGTCCGCTGTCAACGTGAAATATTCTAAGAAGGCCTTACACCGATGGGGAAGTATATGAAGGGCTCTTTGTTCCAGTCTTTTCTTATATATAAGAATTTCTCATGATAAGCACTTGCCGAAGTGGCAAAGGGTATGGCGGATGACAGAGGATTCCCAGGCTGGCAGCAGTAGCTGTCTGATTATCCTTTGCCGGTTATGTTCCCCATTTTATTTCTTGATGCAGCCGGCTGCGTCAAAGGCGCCGGGCAATGTATGGTCAGGAAGGGCCCATTTGCCATCGTCTGAAGAAAAGATTTGCATAAAAAATACTTGCGTATTTGGAAAAAGCCTGTAATCTCCTTCCACCATGACCCGCAAAGGTGGTATCAATAAAACCCGCAAGGCAGTCGCCAAGCGTTTCAAGGTAACCGGCACGGGCAAGGTACTGCGCCGTAAACAGGGCAAGCGCCACATCCTCCAGAAGAAGTCCAGCAAGCGCAAGCGCCAGCTTGGCAAGGTGGCTCTGGTGGACGAGACGCAAGTCTGGGCAGTCAAGCAGAACCTGCCTTTCGCCTAAACCGCGGAAACGCTCGACTAATGCCGAGCTTTCCCCCCGCTGAACGGGGGGCCTTCATGCAGCCTTCTTCCGATGAGAAGATAAGAACAGGCGAGACTGCAGGGAGGTGAGGAAGAACAGTCTGTTCAAGATAGAAATAGAAATAAGCTATGCCACGTGCCACTAATGGACCGGCCTCTCGCAAGCGTCGTAAGCGCATTCTCTTGCGTGCCAAGGGTTTCCGCGGTTTCCGCAGCAAACTCTTCCGCTACGCCAAGGATGCTGTTTACAAGGCTTGGCAGTATGAATACCGCGACCGCAAGCGTCGGAAGGGACAATTCCGCCGTCTTTGGATCGCCCGTATTTCCGCTGCCGTCCGCGACCGCGGTCTGACCTATTCCCGCTTTATGGAAGGCTTGAAAGCCGCCAATATCGATTTGGACCGCAAGGTTCTTGCCGATTTGGCCGTCTCTGACGAAAAGGCTTTTGACGCTATCTTCGCTCAAGCGAAGAAGGCCATTGAAGCCAAGGATGGCGCCGCTCTCCGCGCCTGAATGTGCGGGAGTTTCCATCTGTTCAGTAAACGTTAACCGACAGCCTCCGGAAATAATTTTCCGGAGGCTGTTTTCATGTCCGGATATGACAGTTCCGGCCGTTGGCATTTTCCTGTAAATGCCTTATGGAGCAGGTGTTCGCACGTTCATCATTTAGTGCGCCAGCCAGTTTCTCTTATTGCAGCGTCGATTTTCCCATGCCGGCTGGGAAAAATCCTGTTTCCGCCAGTGCGCATTTTTGTTAAGAACACAATGGCTCTTTAATCATTGCTTCCAATTCCGGAGGCATTTATTGCAAAGGCTGTTCAGGGGATTCGGACAGAAAAGCGGGCTGCGGCGTTTGATGCCCCGCCGGTTTTTCTCCTGGTAAAAAAGGCGCTTTTATTCGTCCAGGTTCCGGGCCGGGATGATGCCGCCTCTCCCAGAGGCGCCGCTCGAAAAAAGGGGACGCGGTCTTTTACTTGCGGCTTCAAAATTCCCGGAAGGTAAAGGCTGTTTTTTGGGCTATCAGGCACCTTTTGAAATCCATTTGGAATATCAGCATCCACTTTGTCATTAGGACATCTTTGAAGCTTGTTCACCGGAGAGTCCCGTGGTAGCTTGAACGACAAAAACTACCATGGATAGCATTCTTTCCGTCCTTGCCACTATCGCCATTATTTTCGGCGTGGTGATGTTGTTTAACTTCATGATTTTTATTCATGAACTTGGTCATTTTTTCGCTGCCCGCTGGCGTGGTCTGTATGTGGACAGGTTTCAAATCTGGTTTGGCCGTCCCATCTGGAAAAAAACGGTTAACGGCGTGCAGTGGGGGCTGGGGTGGATTCCGGCCGGAGGTTTTGTATCCCTGCCGCAGATGGCTCCTATGGAGGCCATTGAAGGACGTGCGGAGCTTCCCAAGGATTTGAAGCCGGTTACTCCCTTGGACAAGATTATCGTGGCCGCCGCCGGGCCTGCCGCTTCTTTTCTGCTGGCTGTGTTGTTTGCCGTGGCCGTCTGGATGGTGGGCAAGCCGGATGTGGAGATGGGCGTGACTACGGTCGGTTTTGTTGCTCCGGACAGCCCTGCGGCTCAGGCCGGCATTCTTCCCGGCGACAAGATTGTGAAAGTGGACGGCCATCCTGTGGACAAGTGGGCAGGCAATATGGAAGGCGTGCGGGAATTGATCATGCTGGGCGAGCATGACCGGGTGGTTTTTACGGTGCAGAGACCTGGACATGAAGGAGAGATGGAAATTTCCTGCGGATTCCGGATTCCGGAAACGTCCTGGTGGCAGCGCTCCGGCATGCGTCAGGTGGGGTTGATGCAGGCCATGCCCTGCGTGATTGGGGAAGTGATTCCCAATTCTCCTGCCGCCCTGGCCGGATTGAATCCGGGCGATGAGGTTACGGCCGCCAATGGAGAACGCCTCTGGAACCCTGCCGCACTGGATGTTCTGCTGAAGAAGAATGAACCGCTCTTGCTGGATGTGACGGACAGGGCCGGGGTTGCAAGGCAGGTGAATATTCAGGGGAAGCTTCCGGAGAATTGGCACAATGGTGCGGATGGTTCCCTGCTCAAGGGGGCCCAGCCTATTCTGGGCGTGAGCTGGGACCTGAGTTCCGTGGGCCGTGACGTTACCGTCCATCCTTCTCCGTGGGCGCAGATCAAGCAGAGTCTGAAATGGATGGGGGATACCCTGGCGAAGGTGGTGGCTCCCGGCAGCAGCGTGGGCGTGGAGCATCTTTCCGGACCTGTGGGAATTGCCAATCAGTTTTACAAGATGTTCTCTCTGGAGGAAGGGTGGAAGCTGGCCCTGTGGTTTTCCGTGGTGTTGAACGTGAACCTGGCGGTTCTGAATATTCTGCCTCTTCCGGTAGTGGATGGCGGCCATGTGGTCATGAATACCATTGAATTGGTTTTCCGGCGTCCCCTGAATGTAAAAGTTCTGGAATTCGTCCAGTTCGGCTTTGTGTTCCTGCTGATGGGGTTCTTCCTGTTTGTGACATTCAAGGATGTGGGGGATTTCTTTGGCAAGAAGCCGGACAAGCTGCCCGCCCCGGTATTCAAGGCCGTCGCGGATTAGTTGCGGACGGCGTTTTTTATCCCGGCCTGTTCCATGAAGCAGTCACTGGCGGCGCGTTTCCTGTTCCGGGCGGTGGTGCTGGCGTTTCTTGTGTATGCCATGCTGCTTACCTGGTGGACTCCTTTCACTGGGGATAGCTTTATGCATTCCGTGTTCGGGTCGGACCACCGCCTTGCTTTTCAGCCCGTGCTGGAGCGGTGCTGGTGGTCATACATGCACTGGAATCCCCGGCTGGGAGAGTTCCTCGCTATTTTTACAGCTACGGCGGGAAAATGGCTTTTTCTGGCCCTCAATCCCTTCGTGCTCCTTTCCCTGGCGTTGATGATGTTTTTTCTGGCGCGGGGAAGAAAGGTCAATTCCGGAAACTGGCGGGATGTGCTGCTGTTTACCGTGGGAGCGCTTCTTTTGCTTACGTCTTCATCCAGGCCGGGGATCACGATGTTCTGGCTGTCCGGAGGGACCAATTATGCCTGGTCGGCCGCCATCTGGCTGGGCTTCCTGTGCCTGTACCGCTCCTTATGGGCTGGAACTTCCCGGATTAGGGACACTCCTTTTTCCTGGCTCTGGATAGGCGTCATGGCTTTTGCCGCCGGCATGACGAATGAGAACCAGATTCCCGCTTCCCTGGGCATGCTGTTCGTGTACTGGTTTTACGCCCGCTGCCGGGGAATGGTTCTCCCCCGCTGGTTTTTCATTGGCTGGGGATTCCATGCGCTGGGAGGGGCCTTTCTTCTGCTGGCTCCGGGCAATGCGGCCCGCCTTCATTCGG
>ENA-OPNH01000404-OPNH01000404.1-human-gut-metagenome-genome-assembly--contig:-NODE-404-length-39859-cov-42.392147_pt1 | contig 39859 bp, 28 predicted proteins | sample MGYA00241537_ERZ501771 | MGnify/ENA primary metagenome ERZ501771 (study PRJEB25962, sample SAMEA2042608) | human gut metagenome | biome: human gut; feature: human-associated habitat; material: faeces...
ATAGATTAGTTCACACCTGCTTCTCATGTCACTTCACAGGTATAGGTTCCCATGTAACTTCACAGCTTCACACCTTGGTTTTACCCAATGAATGGCAAATATTATCCAGTATAAGGAGAAAGGAATTGATACCATCCTTCGCTGTCTTTCCCGTATCTGAGTAACAATATTGTCAGGTTCTACACACCACATTACTAACTGAAACCAACTGTTACCAACCAAAGCATACTACCGGCAATAAGATCTCTGTTACTGGTTGTTCGTTATCCCTGCCGGTTCTATGGATACTGCTCTTTATTGCATGTCTGATGCTACTATAACCAATTATAACCATCCGGCTTATCCATCATATACACATCGGGCAAGAAACTGAAGTGCCTTGGTTTATCGGGAGAGCAAGTATATATCATCATCTCCCGAATATATAGGCACTGGACCGAATTGCCCTTACCGATAGAGATACCCAAACCGTCACTTCTGAATCCGATTGCCCGAAATTCCACATGGCCGGTATTACAATTGGTTACTGTGATGGCGGATTATAATGGAGTCCGGCATATTACATCCTTACAACATTTCTGATTACCATAATTACTGTCAGACAGGTTAACGGAACGCAATCAATTTTTTTAACAGGAAATCATACTCTCTTTAAGGTATATTCCTCATTTTAAGAAAAAATGTTGCATAAAACATTACATACCTTTTTTTCTTCGTTTGTTGTAGGCTCACGCCGCTTGAGTGAGTATTATTGTTAATTATAGTAATCATATGGTACAATGGGCTTCCAGTTAACTCTCGCATACCATTATTTATGTGATATATGGATAATGTGACTTTATATCCCCTTGCTTCCATTGGCTGAACAAATGGAATATCAGCATATGGTTGTCAAGAAAAAACGAGCAGTACCATCCATTGTATGAACGTACTGCCATGTCATTGTTTATATATTCAGAATTTCGATAAAATACACCCTCTTGCCCTCTTCATTCAATTTCTGCCTTTCACGAACAGGAAGGTATTGTGCCAGTTCTGTTGCCTTGGCTGTTTTCCCGGAAAGTCCCAAGTTATCGTATATCTTCTGTAACTTGACCTTTACCTCCTGTTTGGAATAGAGCATACCTGGAACGAACTCCTGTCTGCAAGCATCACTTATCGGAGCCTGTGCACAAAGAACATTATAGGCATCCTCAACATCAGCCTCGCGAAAACCAAAACTTGACAAGGTATCATAACCAAGAGTCCCATACCACTCATGAAATCTGAAATCAATGAACGGATTTTGTAAGAGCAGTGAATCATATTGCGGACATTGATTTCTGAAATTCGCATATCCTGCAAGCCTGTCCTTGTCAGGTGCATTATAATACCACTGCTCGAACTGTTTTACTTCCTTCGGCTTCTGTCGCATACCTATTGCAGACTGGATGCTCGTCAACAGTTGGCAGGAGTTGTTGTAATAGTAACTTCTCTGGTACCACCTGTTCCACATTGCCGCCATTACCAGATGATTGTAACCTATCGTCGTCTGCCCGTTCTCCTGTATGAGGTCAACATAATCATCCGCAAACCTCTTCTCCGATGCCTTGTCCCTATAAAGCTGCACCAATAAAGTCTTGGCTTCCTCCGGGGCATTGTTGAAAGTGTCAAGAATCTTATGCGTATTCTGCTCCATCGTCTTCTGCTTCCGTTCAAACTCCGCTTCCGTCACAGTGGCAGGACAGGTCTTGTAATATATCGTGGCATCATGACGGAACGGATTTGTATCAAGCCTCTGTCTGCCGAGGATCTGAGGTATATCCAGCATGATGTCAAGTGTCTGCCACTCCTTCCCTGCATTGATGAAGATATAGGTGCTTGCATTGTCCGAGTAGAAATCCACACCTTCAAAAGATGACTTCGTACAGAAAGTGAAAGGTTTATTTTTAGGCTTGTTCCTGTCCGTATCCAATCCGCCTATCGTGAATCCTTTGGGCAGCTTTGAGGACTGGCTTTCAGAACACAGGATAGTCACCTCATCCGGCTTCAGATTGTTTTGCCCGATTATTCTTATGATTGACTTAACCTCATTAAGAAATATGCAGGCTTCACGAGAACAGACAATATTTCCGTTCACTATTTTCCTTTCAAAATATCCGTCCCTTCTGTAACGTTGTATCAGTTCCCCACACAGTTTCTCCGCAGTCTCACCGTTTCTCATTTGCCTCTCCTTCAATGTCGGCTCCACAATCACATCAGGGTCCCATTCCAGTTTATAGTAGGGAATGCTGGCGAATTGAGGTATGTAGTCAAGGTAGATGTCGGGGATAGGTGTAGCGGACAAGTAACAGATACGTTTTACTTCATTGTCAAGCCGGATGAGAAAATTCATGTCCGTACTGCCCTTGAATGTCGCATCACCCATCAGACACTGGAACTCATCGACCACAAAGAGGCATGAATCCAGCATATTATTTCCTCTAAGGACACCAAGAACCTTGTCCGATGAATCCAGGGTAACCAGTATCTTGGCAGGCCGCATTGGCAAGGGAGTAAATGGTGTGCTTCCATGATGAGAGTCCAAGTACGAATCAAGATCCCGCATCATTTGGATTATTGCCTGCCCTCTGTTACTACACAATGGAATATGGAAGTGGAAACTGTCGGGGTATTGTCTGTGCTTCTCTTTCAACACCTGAAGTCGAGGCGAAATTATCACTACCGGAAAGTCAGAGTTTAGAAACAGGGATGTACCACCACAACCGGTTACAGTCTTGTTCAGGATAAACTTTCCATCCAACGGCAATTCTCCATTCAAGAGATTTTCATAATCACTCATATACCTGCAACCTTTAGGCATGTCAATTGTAATAATATTGTTCATAATTCTTTTAATTATTTGTTTCATCTATAAAGGTTTGCAATGTTTTTATATACCCTTTTTACACATTTACGGGTTAACGGAACGCAACAATATTTTTCTCTATAAAATCTTTCTCTTTTTAGTAATATTCCTGATTTTGACAAAAAAAGTTGCAAAAAAATTATTGTATATCTTTCTTCTTTCGTTAGTTGTAGGCTCACGCCGCTTGAGTGGGTTATTATGATATAGTGTATAAGTATAGATTATCATATAAACTGCCTCCGGTTAACTGTCGACAGGAACTTACCGGATACATCATCTTCATTCATGGCTATTATCCGGAGGTTAAAGCACAAGTAGGAAAATATGTATTGTCAGCAGAATCATACACTGTCTTTTACGTCTTGTAAGAGGGGGATATAAATGGATGTATACTATTTCTATCCCTATTCCTATCACCAACCATAACCAACTTTGATATATAAACAGTAAAAAGATATTCAAGGGGCAAAAAACAAAGTGCCAAAGACTACCGGGAGATGATATATGGCTTTTCTCCCGGATTTTACAGGCACTGATCTTTCCTGCCCTCCACTATACAGAAAAAAAGAATAGAAACATCCGTACTGCCTCTATCTGATTGTAACGTTACTCCAAAATGCCTGTACAATATCATCAAAGGTTATGACGGGAGTATTGTAATGATATTGGTAACTTTAGGCTGCATACCATCGGACGAGGTATCATGCAATTTTTTTATGTCACTTGTTCCGTATTGGATGAGTAAACGGAATGCATCAATATTTTTCCTTATACAGTCTATTTCTTTTAAGTAAAAATCTCAATCTTAGCAAAAAAAGTTGCATTCCGTCATCATATTTTATTTCTTCTTTCGTCAGTTGTAGGCTAACGCCGCCTGAGTGGGTATTATAATAAAATATGCAGTATATGTTAATTAACTTGCCTTCGGTTAACTCACAAGGTGTTATTTTGCAATATTTTTTACCTGTATCCTTGACATATGGATTCTTTATCGGCTTTGATGAAATTTTAAAGGAGAGCTTATGCAGCGTCTCCTTTATCTTTCCAATCAGTCAGGACATTCTCAAATCCAGCACCTGGCATTGGATTTGACTACCACTCTGGTAAATCTCTGAAGTCCGGTTATCAATGCCTGCACTTCATTCCTTGTCGGTTCGGGAAGGGTAATGTCCTGTCGTGAGTTCTTACCGATATTGACCTGTTGCGGGGAACATATCCTGATAAGTTCAACCATTTCGGGCAAGTCGAATTTTATCAGAGGTTCACAGGTCACATAGGTTCTCATTCCAAGGTTCGCCAATTTTTGCATGGCTTGGGCACGTTCCCGGGTACTTGGAGCATTTCTTACGATGTCCGGATAAAAGATGTTGGTTTCTATGGTCGTACACAAAACCGATTTCCGCATTACCGGATGACCTATGAACTCCCAAAAACGTGAAGGGGCTTTGGATTGGAAAAGATAGTTGTTATCAAACAGGTTACAATAATCCAGGAACCGGGTAATCCAGTCCGAAGGTATATCGAAAGCCCATGCATCCGTTCCACTGCCTACAAAAATGAAATTGCCTTCACCCAGGTTCACTTCCAGTTCCTTGGGATCAAACCGTATAGGAAGCAGACCATTGAATTTTTGCATGTAACAATAGGGGCAGTCATGAAAACATATCCCTTTTATTGCATTCCACGTGTGGGTAACAAAAGGATACATGTTACCCCGGCTTTTTGTCAGTGCCATAATTTCTGTTTTTAAGGGTTAATTAAATCAGTGTATTGTAAATATCAATGTTCCGAAGTTCTTCTCTTCGGTCTTATAGGCATTGCCCACATGGCCTCTGATTTCTTTTTCATCCATTGTATCGTCTTCCCAACCATCTATGAAATATGCAGTAGCCAATCCTTCGTCAACACCCCATTTACACATCCGGCAGGCTAACATAAAGATGCTGTTTGCCCTGTTTCCTTTTTTCCAATACTCCGGATTGTTCTTCTTCCAGTGGGAGCTCATAATGCTGATAATGCTTTTGTCCGACACTGTTCTTGTCCCGAATGATTGTGGTATCTGTACCAGTGGCTTTATGGTGGGGACATAATGGTACGGCTCAGGAGAAGGGGTAATCCAGATATAAGGATCGTAACTCAGGTAATTTCTACGTGCAAGGTCTTTACAGCTTGCATCATTTCTGTCAGCTACATAGAACTTGTTTAGTAACTGTTCATATAAATCTCCATGTCTGCCCGGATCTGTATTGTCATGCCAAATCAAAGCTTTCAATCCATTTCCACTGGGCGTAACAAAAACACTTAGAACACATGGAGTTTTAATCAGCCTGTTTCGCAAGTGCATCATTTCATCCGGTGTCGCTATATGGTCAAAATCCAATGCTGTCACACATGAGTATTCAATCAGCCCTGCACTGTTAAGTTCCTTGAATGTACCGTTATAGGAAACAGCGGGCAGGAGCCTGGCTTTCCATTTCTGCATATCACTCGGAGCTACACTTCTGATTTTTGCAATAGCCCATTGTAAGGTATAGTCGCCTAATTCGTTATCGTGTAATTGCATATTTCCCGTACGAATCATTTGGATAATATCTCCTAACTCTGGATAAATCAAATTGTACTTTGTCCAATAAATCTTTTCTGTCAATGTTGCTTTCATAATAAACTACTTGATTTTACTTCTTTTTTATCCATCTGAGATTATCAGCTGCATTATTAAACATGTTACCATCAATATGTTCAACTTCCGTATAAACATCAGGATCAGGGTTAACCAGAAATGTCTCCGCAACAAGAAGGTCAACATAAGCCTTCTCCCCGCCGATGATGATGTACTGTCTGCCGTTGGCCTCCCCGAATACCGGCACATTGCCTACGTTTACGGATGATGGCATTGCCGGAGCGATACGGGAACCTCCTTTTTCAAGGCTTTTTCTGACATCCGACCATAACCTGTATTTCCTGGTGTTCCTCATGCCTCGTGAATACAAACCTTCATACAGATCACAGAGGAAATCCACACTGTCATATATCCCCAGTTCATAGGCCCTCTCGAACCATCCTGCCGCTTCCTTGTACATTACGGGAGTCCCATACAGCCCTTCGAGGCGTATATGCCCCATTGTGAAAGCCGACAGTCCGTCACCTGAATCCGCGGCCTGTCTGAGTAACCCGATGCCTTTCCCTATATCCTGCGGACATCCTTCCTCTTCCAGGTATATATGCCCCAGATTGGCTTTTGCTGTGGGTTCCTTTTCCGCGATACTTTCCAGAAGAGCGATTGCCCTACCCACATCACGCTTTACAGCCATCCCTTTCAGGTAATACACTGCAACGGCGTTGATTCCATACACGAATCCCTGCATAGCCGAACGGTCATACCACAGGAAAGCCTCATTGACATCCCCCTTATCCTCATAATACATACCGATCAGATACTGAGCCTCGGCATCACCTGCCTGAGCCTTTTCCAACATTTTTTTTGTTTCTTCTTTCATAGTTCTTTCATTTTTGGAATTGAACATTTTTTTAAAATCACACATGTAAGGATTTCGGGGTTTTGTCAGACGGCAGTTTTTTATGTATGTAAGTTAAAGGAGGAGAATATGCGGATGATGGCCCAATGAATTTGTCCGGCAGTTGTTTTGGTGTATCAAGACTTTCCGGTAAGGAGTATCCAATGAAAATGATAGCCGGGATTGAAAGAGTGAATGTAAGTATAATCCTGAGATTGGCAAAGGAGTTTAGGCTGTAGAAATTATGGGAAAGACTTAATGCTTGAAGCATCCGAAACCACCGGAATGGAACAGAATGAGAATTACCATAAATTCAGCATCATTCATGCGGTTGGACTTGTTGCAGTACTTAAACTTCTTATCTTCAATCATATATTTTCCCCTATTACAATACAAATTCCTTGCAAAAATCATCTGCCATACAATAAATCTGTGTAACTTTAGCCTTTGAAAACATAGCAGTAATCGTTTAAATGTTATAATTGAATACTGCATATTTAACACTTTTATTGCTGTATTATTAATATTTAACGAAATATTTATATTAAACTCACATTAAGTAAATGGAATCTGCGAATTCAATACAAGTAGCCAACATTAAGCGTATACAGTATGCTTCCCGTAACGGGAGGCTTGTACTGTTTGTCGGTGCCGGTGTCTCAAAAAATTCAGGTGTACCCATGTGGGGAGAGCTCATCAATAAAATGAAGAGTGAATTACCAGTGTCTGTAAGATACGAAAACGATGACCTTAAATTAGCGCAGCTCTATAAAGACTCCAGAGGTGAAAAAGAATACTTAGAGATGGTTATGAACACTTTGTGTCACAATAAGGTGATACCAAATCCCATTCATAAAAAAATACTTGCCTTGAATCCAGTTCATATCATAACCACAAACTATGATGATCTTATCGAACAGGAGATCAAAAATGAATATAAGCAGTTTGCAATCGTAAGGAGTGATAAGGATATGCCGAACATGACATATCCAAATGCTCTGATCAAAATGCATGGTGATTATACCTTGGGGAATATTGTCCTTGCGGAAAATGATTACTACAACTACCCCCAGACGTTTGCGTTAACACGTGCCTTTGTACAGTCTCTTTTCGCCAGTAAGCTCATTGTATTCGTAGGATTCTCTTTCGCAGACATCAACTTGAAAATGATACTCAATGATGTGAAGAACATCCTTGAGGAGCGGATGCAGCCAGTCTATATGCTTTCATTAAATAAGCCAGATGAGGTAACTAAAAAATATTTTGAGAGCAAAGGTATTAATATTGTATATTTGGACGATTCTGAGGTTAAAGCCCTTATGTCATATGTGAAAGAGAACGAAAAGGCGTCAAAAATTTCAGATCCTTACGGTGCTAAATTATACAACTATCTAAAGATAATCGGAAAATACGATCCTGACGCGACTGATGATCTAATCACTTATGTATATAAAAAAGTATCACCTTACCAAGATGAAATAAGAGTGTATGGAAGTGGGTTGAAATATCTTTTTCCGACTTATATAGGCGAGTTCTATTTTAACGAGCATTCCAATGGATTACAGACTTTCATCAAATACTTTGACAGCCTTGAGAAAGAACTCAAGACTTTCACTGGGAAGAAAAGATTTATACAGAAACATAGTATAGAAAAATGTCGTGAATTTGTTCGTTTTGCCTATTACAATTATCTTCATCGTATTGACGGTTGTACTGTGTTAGGTGAATACTTCTGGGACCATGTGGAAGACTATATTCCACGAACAGTTAGCGAATATTTAAGCGAATTTAATTTTTCGGCATTTGAAGAACGTCTAAAAGAGTTGTCTTCCAGACAGCTTACGGGAACACTTGAAGATATGGAGTATCCGTATGCTTTCTACAAGATAGGAGCATACTACAAAGCTTATCAGGAATTTGATAAAATTTTGCCTATAGCGTGGAAGCGTCAGAAATATATTCTATATTTTCTGTGTCTCTACAATATATGGTCTTTGAGATTCGCAATTCGAGGTGAACTAATTTGGCGCTCAAATGAGGTTCTTGATTGGAGACCTATCTACGATAAACTATCGGAAATTGATTTGTATGACACATTATCAAAATTGCCTTTACCACAAGAAATCAGAAAGATATTTCATGATTTGCTGGCCAATCGGTATATTGGAAATAAGGCCGTGGAAAGCGAAGAATTAAAGGAAAAAGTACACCAGCAGCGCAAGTTAGCTGAAAGAGGCGGGTTCTCAATGAATAGTAATATCGTCTCTCTTATTGCAACGCACCAGCGGGAGAAGCTCTTTAGCCAAAGGAATTTTGTCTTGAGTGATTTCAATAAGTACGATAAAGCCATTTGCCGTAATACTGTCTCCGGTATTCTTAATAGTTATGCTACAAAGGCCAGAGAGGACTCCAATGAATCTCACTACAATACAAGAATTAAATCAATGGACTCTCAGATGCTGACCATTTTAATTTTCGGTATAGATACGAAGGAACTTAGAGAAATGTTCCGTCAATATGACATTTATAACATTGAGATAGATGAGGATGGTAAAAAATATATCATTAAATGTATTGAGAACTTAAAAAGGGGGATCTTTATGAGATACCAGACTCAGCAGATTATGGAATCGGTGAAAAATCTGATATACATAATAGGTCGATGCGTCTCACTTGATATAGACACTGCGGCACTTTACGAGATCATAGATATGATGTGGGAGGCAGATTATCAGAGATCTGAGATAAAAAATTATTTGGGTATAGTTATTGATTCTCATAATCCAACGCCGGAATTTGCATTACAGTTCCTCCACAAAATATTAGATAAGAAAAGTGAACATGAGTATAGTGACATCGTCAAACAGCTTTGTGAAGTTATTTCAAAAAGTTCTTTAAGAATTGAGAATATTGAACATTATATCTCTCAAGGCATCTATGATTTTAACATGCTTCCATTGTATTCTATTACTCCTGATGAGGATAAGCCAAAACTGATTGAATATGGAAAGACATCATTCAATACACATTGGTTTCCCCTATATATTGAATTTCTTCATAAAACCCAAACAGTCCCAGACTCAATTGACGATTTTGAGAAACGGCTCAGCAAAGGCAAAAATAGTATAGAGGAGAATAATGCTATCGTATGTAAATATCTAGCCGAATGGAGAAAAGATAAGCGATATAAAGGTCTGTGGAACATCATAGACAAATATCGCGATAAAGATGATTGTATGCAGTTCTTTACCGATCCTATAAACTATTCTTACCCAGAAAAAGTACATATTGATTGGATAACAACCTGCTCCGCTGACATAGTGAAAGAGTTGATAACTAAGAAAGTGTATTCGAAGAAATTAAAAAATTACATCTCTGATGCACGAATAAATCCGCAATATCGTCGAGTACTTATGTCTGTTTTCTGAGTTTCACTATAATATACTAATTTTGATTGTTTAGATAAGTATGACCATTGATGATATAAAGATGCTGATTGCTTCTGACAAGTCGCGAACTTTGGAGCTGAAGAAGACTACTGGTGGACTGAAGGTTACACTCGGTATGTGTAGTTCTCAATGCCGAGGGGGACTGATATTTGGTATAACAATTGATCAAGAAGTTACCAATAGTACTCAGCGAGAGTTCACTCTGGCTTGAGCAGGTCTGAAGCCGGCTGTTGATGTTCGTGTCGAGAATGTCGATGTACCAAACTATTCTGGTAACAAGGTTGTTGCAATGCAGGTTGGCGGCTGGGTTTGGTGCGAATGACCAGATACATTTCATGATTGTTTTTATTATAAAGTCAGGAGCGTCACAGAGGTCATGCCACATGAGATGTCTAACGAACGCACCCGTGCGCATCAGTCTCAGATGTATTCATGGGAAGCAAACAGCAGAGATGATGGCATACTCTTGCTGGCATGAGCGAGAAATACATCTCTTTATTCAGGTTGTCAGAAAAGCTTTTCTTCTTCTCTGATTTGGAACAACTATATAAAAGTTTGTTCCTTCCGTTGGCTTAGTGATGATAGGATTTCCTTTCTTATTACAGCAACAGTTCCCATAATTTCCTTTTCATAGTCTCCGCACTCTCGGATACGGTATAATGCAGCATAGGGGAATCCTTGTCGCTCCCGACAAGTAGTATTTTTGTTGTGTCATCCGATAGGCTTTCAATACTCATTATATGATTGACATTGACAAGGACATTACCTTTCTCAACGGTCTTGAGTTCTACGAATTTCTTCATGCTTTTGTGTTTTGATGTATAGATCTAATTTTAACGGTTATAGCGATAATATACTACAAAAATAATAAACTTCCTGGAAACATGTTAATTTCCCGCAGTATATTTCTTGTACTATTGAGAACAAAAAACAAGAGGCAAGTATCCAAACTTACCTCTTTTCCCATATCACTACCCTGACTCTTACTGAAACGGCGTATCCTCCCTTAGTTTCTGATTCCTGTACACCACTCCCTGCTCCTTCTTACCATACAGTTCCATCCTTGAGACACCAAAGCTTTCACGGTTGGCATTATAGTTGTTGATTACCATACCTTTTATATCATCCTCGGAGATACCATGCCTGCCGAACGTACCGATGAGATATTCCAGGACCGCATCATATAAGACACCGTACAGACACAACCATTTTGCCCGTGAGAGAATTGAACGGTGCCTGTTTCCATCCTCATAACTGTCCGGATACTCTTTTCTCCATTTCCTGTCCACGTAGTTAATCAGTGTCTTATCCTTCCATAACCTCTGAAAACCTGTATTCCTCTCCAGTTCTTCCGGCGTATGAATGAAACAACCGCCTGAACCACCCTTATTATAACTCTTCACGGCAGGCTTGGGAATGGACGGTTCATATTCAAAGTGGTAAGGAAGCAACGTGTCTTTCTTAGGGTTGACATAGACTTCAGAATCGGAACTAAGAAAGAACGTGCGGCTTAGATTATGACAACTCTTATCGAATTCCTCAGTCCCTGGATACAACCTCCACTTCACCTGCCAAAAAAGATTGTAATGGTGGTCCGGGTTGGTGTTGTCATGGATCATAGCCGCCTTCACACCTTTATTACCCGGGGAGAACCATACTGCGTAAAGATGGAGAGGGTTGGCATATAGTATCAGTTTGTTCTTGAATTCACTTGCAGCCTCATGTGACTTAAAATCATCGAAGTCAAGCACCAGGATATTTGAATATCGGCGCAGGTTGGTCGGGTCATCGTTCCTGTAGTCGAATATTCCGGAAGGTGCTATCATGGGAAGTCTGTGTTTCTCTTCCTTGTAAGCCTTCTCTATTGTCTGCATCCTCACTATATCCGTTTGTCTGGAGAGTTTTGTGTCGGATGCTATAAGTTCAAGGATATAGTCGAAGTTATAATAGATCCTGCTTCTTGAATCGCTTGAGTTGTGGTAGTAACTTATGTTTTTGTTTATCATATCGTTATTGGATTTTTATAGGTTATTCGTTTTATTGTATCGTGAACCTTCCCAGAGACCGGACCGGGCTTTTCTTTGGGCGAAAGCCGGTCCTCTCAGTATCTTCGTCTCTCAGGAAGAACCACTATTTTTCAGTAAAGGAGCTATGGGAACTGTCAATGGGAGATTGAAGAGAAAGGCTACTACGTACCCTTCCAGAGTGAGAGAGGAAGGATGTTTTTTTATTTTGTTTATTCTTTTCCTCTCACTTTGGTAGACCGCGAAGCAGGTCTCTTTCTTCACTCTCTATTCTACATACCTTTTATTTACTATATTACCCGTACTTTTTTTATTCTCTATATATATTAGAATGTACATCAAAAAAGTACGGGTAAGTAAATATTTATCTTAGCTTGTCGTACAAACGGAAGTATCATTGTATAACCAAGGTGATTTTCAGTTTACCCAAGGTTTCAATCAGCTTCCTATAATAACGTCTCTCTCTGGCCGACCTCTTTATACCAATCATATCAAGGTAACAGAAAGTAACCTCCTTCGTATATTCATCATTCATGGTTATAGCTCTCTGCATATCCTTGTCATACTTGGCCAACAGTCTGATCTCCTCTTTAATGTTGCTTCTGATCCTCATTCCCTCCAGCCTCTTCTCCCAGTCAGTGTTGGATACGGATTTTCTGTCAGCAACCCTGTTCTCATTGAAGTAGGCGTCCATTCTCTCTATGAACCTCCCGTCAAAATCATCCGTGTACCAGACCGTATATACTTCACCCTCGATATGCTTCCTGATGCCTATCCTCGTTATGAGCTGTGAGAAATACCAGTCCTTCTGATTGTGCGAGTCAGTAGTGGTGCCATAAGCCCTCCGGATTCTGGCTGATTCGGTATTGGGCAGATTCCAGTCACCGCATAGGAAGATCTGTTCAATATCCCTGTATGAATTGGTACTCTTGTTGTCGGTCGCTCCATAATAGGTGACGGTGAACAGATTCGGGTCAACACCTTCGGCAACCAGTAACCTCTTGAAACGTTCCGCATATCCTGACTTTCCCGGCCCGTCATCATCACCGTTTATGTCCTTCCAGCATACAACCAGTGAAGGTTTGTCTATCAGTTTGCTTATCCTCTTAACGAACTCACCAAACCTCACCTCGTCAAAACACTTTCTGGACAGTCCGAAATCCGTCTTCCTGAACTCCGTTACGGTGTTGTACTTGTTTTCAGTATCCAGAAGGGTGAAGCGTGTGGAGCCTCTGAAAAGGATATTGCCCGCTCCCTCGAAGATGAGGATATGCGTGGAGATTGTCATGCCCCCGGGACAGAGGTCAACCGGATAGAATGTAATCCCCATCTTGTCGGTATCGGACATCATCCATGAGTCATAATACTTCGGAATCAGCCCCAGCACCACGTCACGCTTTATCCTGTTGATCCTGTAGGCCTGATTAAAGAGGTCATTCCTTCCGCCCCTGATGAAAAGGTCATAATACCGACCCAACTCTTCAGGGGGCTTGCAGACGATATTGCCGTTCTCATCAGTCTTTCCGAATATCCCCAGCATGCTCCTGTCGAACTCCACAAAGGGATTGATGAAGGTCGGCGTCTCGTCAAAGATGACATATCCCCTCAGGTCATCCCTTCCCATCAACGTCCTGAAGTCACCGTCGAACGGTTCCACTTCCTTCTGTGGCTTATAGATGAGGAAATGGTTTATCAGGTCTGTCCAGAAGCGTACATGAGTTATCAGAATCACCTTCTTTTCCATGAGCACTTCGGGGTTGTCCCTGTATTGCCCCAGGAAATCGGCTCTCCCGGGGTCACTGGATATGATCATCACATCCTCCATCCTTAAGACTCCCTCCACTACAAGGTTCTCCACTATCCAGCCGAACATCTTTTCCAGTTCATCTCTGGTATCCACGCAATAGAGGATACCCTCATCATGTTTGTGGCGGATAAGGCTCTTTATGCTTTCTGTCTTTCCTGACCCCATACCCGAACTGACGATATATCCACCGCTCTCGTCAGGAACATCTATCTCCCCGGTCTTGAGCTTCATTCTGAAACCGGGGCCGGTGGAATGGGGAGTGATGTCAAACAGCTCCCTCATCGCCACCTCCTTCCCTGGTATCGTCGATTATGACCCACTCATCCCGGTACTTATTGACCAGGAACTCATAGTATGATATCACGTCCGACTCGTCGAAGTAGTTGTCGTCAAAGTCGGGTTCCGCCTCCTCCCATGCCTTGAGGTCGGCTCTGATCTGTGCGAGGAGTTCTGATTTCCTCACAATTTCTTTCTTGTTAGTCTTCATTGTTTTAAAAAAATTAGTTTGATTAATCGATTGGACATGCTCACTGGAACATGACCTTATTACACAGATTAGGGCATGCTTGGAAATGAAGCGCGTTTTTCATGTCTGGTGCGCTATTATATTCCGTTTGATGAAATTGAACCAAAGGCCATCCCCAAAATATTAGATTACATATTTATTGGGAGAATATTATTGTATGTATTTCAAAACAAAGAGGATTAGAAACAAGTAGAGAAAATTGTTTCTATAGAGTTATGAACTGGATACTGGAAAAAAGAAGACAGTTAATATTCCAATCTGGTTTTAGCATTAAAATAACAAATTACATTTTATTACATTATCTCGCTTTTATTGTTTATTTTGAAATTACATTTATATTTTTCATAATAAATATTTGTATATTAATAAAAACATTTTCCTTTGTCAAAAAGAATGCTAATACTATAATTTTTATGAAAAGGAAAGTAAAAATAGGTATATGGAATACTATTATCTACATGTTTGTGGTTATTAGTTTAGGAGTAGCTCTCCCAGTTAGATCTCAAAACAATTACAAAGTAAAACTTACAGGCACTGTTTATGAGTACGGTCACAACAACAGGCGTTTGCCTTTAGAATTTGCTGCTGTGTCCATTCCTGAAATTGCATTGGGAACAACCTCTAATGAAAATGGTAGATACACGCTGGAAAATGTACCTACTGGTAAAATTCGTATGCAAATTCAATATTTGGGCAAAGTTTCTATTGACACCTTAATAAATGTAAGTAAGGACCTGGTTCTTAATTTTACAATGAGGAATGAGGATTTTAAGTTGAAAGAAGTAACAGTAACCGCAACCAACAGCCGTTCGGGCAAATCCACATCTTCTCACATTTCCCGCTCTGCTATGGATCATATGCAAGCGACCAGTTTATATGATGTAATGTCATTGATGCCAGGTGGAATTTCACAGAATCAGGATATGAGTTCGGCACAACAGATTAACATCCGTCAAGTTTCCAGTTCCAGTGGTCCGGAAGCTCCGATGAATGCTATGGGTACTGCAATAATTCGTGATGGTGCCCCCATCTCAAATAATGCTAATTTATCTGCGATGAACCCTACGGTATTAAGTGGTACGGAAACACCCGCTTCATTGGCCGGAGGTGCCTCGCCGGCTGGTGGAACCGATGTTCGCAGTATTTCTACAGAAAATATAGAGTCTATACAAATTGTTCGTGGTATCCCTTCTGTTGAATATGGTGATCTGACCTCAGGAGCAGTAATTATTAATACAAAAGCTGGTCGTGAGCCGCTACGTATCAAAGCAAAAGCCAATCCCAATATCTATCAGGTGTCTATGGGAACCGGTTTTGAACTTGGAAAAAAGAAAGGTGCTTTAAATGTAAGTGCAGATTATGCTTATAATACGAATAATCCCATATCCAGTTACCAGCACTATCAGCGTGCCACAACAAAGTTGCTCTATTCAAATACTTTCTTTAATAATAAGTTACGTACCAATTCCAGCTTTGATTTTGTTTATGGTAAGGATCAGCGTGAACGTAATCCTGATGACGAACAAACTAAAACTGCTTCGGAAGGTCGTGATGTAGGTTTTACTTTGAATACCAATGGTACATGGAATATAAATAAGGGCTGGTTAAAAACACTACGCTATGTATTGTCGGGTACGTATATGGATAAAGACAGTTATTATGAAACCGTATACAGTTCTGCCACATCTCCTTATTCCATGACCACTACAAACGGTGCGGTGCTTAGTAACTTTGCAGGTCAGCACATCTATGATGCCAATGGTAATCAAATTACTAATTTTGGACCGGAAGACATAAATCATTATGCTGTTTATCTGCCAAGCAGCTATTTGGGACACTATGAGATTGATAGTCGTGAAGTTAATTTGTTTGCTAAGATAACGAGTTCTCTATTCAAGGCGAGCGGTCATGTAAACAACCGCATCTTGATTGGTGCGGATTTCCGGAGTGACGGTAACGTTGGTAAGGGAAAAACTTATGATCCAAGTACTCCTCCTTATCGTAGTCAATATGGTCATAATTCATCTTTCCGTCCACGTAACTATAAGGATATTCCTTTCATTAACCAATTTGGTGCATATGTGGAAGATAATTTTAAATGGTCTATAAGTGGTACGCATGATTTGAACATTCAGGCTGGTGTGCGTTATGATCATACCTCAGTAGTAGGGGGTATTTTCTCGCCACGTGTAAATGCATCCATTGATTTGATTCCGAATTTATTAAGTCTTCAGGGAGGTTACGGTATTGCTGCAAAGATGCCTTCTCTTCTCTATTTATATCCGGAAAATGCATATTTTGAATATATCAATATAAATGAGCTTGCCAATGAAAACATTCCGGAAAGCCAGCGTTTGTTCATGACCACCACAGAAGTTCGGCAAGTAGATAACTCAGATTTAAAGATTGCCCAAAATCATAAGGCGGAAGTCGGATTTAATTTACGAGTGGGTAAAAACAATCTGAATGTAATAGCTTATAAGGAGCGTCTGAAGGATGGTTATGTAATGAGCCAAACTTTCAATACCTTCAATACATTTATCTATAATGAATACCAGCGCACAGAAAACGGAATAGAACTTAGTAGTAGCTTACCGGTATTGTCTACTTATGCAAAACCGACTAATAATTTAAATATAGAAACCAAAGGTTTAGAATTTGATTTGAACATCGGACGTATTGATGCTATCCGTACGGCTTTCCAAATAAATGGTTCATGGATGCGTACTAAAAGTTGGCGTCAGGGTTATAGCTTCTATGACAATAGCGAAGATGCTGCTTCAGCCCGTAAACCGGTGGCCATTTATTCTCAAGATGGCAATGCAAGTTATAAACAGCAATTTGTAACGACTTTACGTGCCACTCACAATATCCCGCGTATCGGTTTTGTTGTTACGATGACAGCACAAGCTATTTGGCAGCAGTCTAATTGGAATACGTTTGGAAACGATTCTATACCTGTGGGCTATTTAGCATTGGAAGATGCGTCTGTAAATATGTTTCCCGAAGGGCAATATACCACTACCCAGCAAGTAAAAGATGCAGGATATGGATATATGTTGAATAATGTAAGTCATAATAATGCTATAAAAGAATCATATAGTCCTTATTTTTGTTTTAACTTGAATGTAACTAAAGAAATTAGCGATATGCTACGTGTTTCTTTCTTTGCCAACAATATGTTCAGAAGTTATCCGCGCAGAGAATCCAAACGTAATCCGGGTTCGTATACTCAATTGAATAACCGATTTTTCTTTGGGCTGGAATTATCACTCACTTTATAATGTTTAGGAAGTTATGAAAAAATATTTAATATATTTGTTTACATTGGCAAGTACCCTTTTGATAGGATGCGATTCCTTCAGGGACATGTCTGGCGCAGCAGAAGTGAATCCTATCACAGTTGATGTATATTTGGATATTACCGTTGAAAATATATCCACGCTGAAAGATCTGACTGTAAAGTTTGACAATTACGATGAAGATTTACATTATGTAAAAGAAGTAACTGATAATAGTGTGAAAGTAGACGGGATTATCCCCGGAATTTATTCAGTAACAGTATCCGGTACAGCTATTGATACAGAAAATAGCGAGTATTATATCAATGGTAACTCTGTAAATGCAGCATTATTTAAACATGGCAGCGCATTGAATATTGAAGTGCAAGGCCTTAAAGTGAGCCCTTTAATTTTCAAGGAGATTTATTATTGCGGTAGCCGTCCGGAAAAGGGGGGAGTCTATTTCCGCGACCAGTTCTATGAGATATACAATAACTCTGCTGACGTTTTGTATTTGGACGGTATTTATTTCGCAAATCTAACTCCAGGTACAGCTACTACTAAACTACCAATTTGGCCGGAAGCGGATGGTAATAATTATGCATATGGAGAACGTGTGTGGAAATTTCCAGGAAATGGAACCGAATATCCGTTAGCACCAGGTGAATCTTGCATTATTTCTCAATTTGCCGCTAATCATCAGTTGGACATCTATAACCCTCAAAGTCCTATCGACGGCAGTAGTTCTGAGTTTGAGTTTAATATGAATAATCCAAATTTCCCTGACCAGACAGCTTATGATATGCAACATGTTTTCTATCAAGGAAAAGCAGAGATGGGAAGCATACCACAGTATTTGACATCCGTATTTGGAGGCGCTTATGCGATTTTTCGTGTTCCTGAAGGAGAAACTTGGGATCCGGTCAATGATGAAAATATGAAGACAACAGATCTAAGCAAACCGAACAGTAATGTTTATTATGCTAAAATACCTGTTAAATATGTATTGGATGCTGTTGAAGCAGTAGACAATGAGTCAAAGATGAATGCAAAACGTGTTCCCGGTGTACTTGATGCAGGTATTACTTGGGTAGGAGCTACTTACTGCGGTTTAGGTATTGCTCGTAAATTGTCCACAGACGAAGAAGGTAATCCTATTATTCGCGAAGAAACAGGCACATACATATATCAGGATACAAACAACAGTACGGATGACTTTGAACGTGGCGTTGTTCCTGTAATGCGTCGTAATGGAGCAAAAATGCCTTCATGGAATCACACATTGCAATAATTAATTAAAAGGACAGAACAATGAAAAAACAATATATGAACTATATGAAAAGCTGCCTGCTGGTAGTGATAGCCTGCTTTGTAAGTATGGTGGGAGCGGCACAGGGTTTCTCTCCTGCCGCTATGGAACAATTGAAAACAAAACGACTATGGTCTCATTCACAGAATGCTGCCGGTATGCCATTCGATGATATTCAGAATTATTCGAATGTTATATTGGGATATGACTTACAGGACGGAAACTATTGCCGTCCGCAAGAGGGGCAGAAAGAGACTATCGTAGGTGTATCCAGTGAAGGTTTTATCAATCTGAAAAATGCATATGTATGGGGAGCATTTAATTTTGCACAAAAAAATCTGACGGATGCCGGATATAATGCCTCCATTGCCGATCCATTCAGGGGAATGCCTTACTATATCGCAGACCAGCACTTAAGTAAATGGAGAAATCAATATTACGATCTGAAGTTTCGTGCAGCTACTCCTTTATTTGGTAATCATTGGGCATTGGGTTTGGAAGGTAATTATGTAGCTACATTAGCTGCCAAACAGCGTGACCCGCGTGTGGATACCCGTTTTTATACGCTGGAACTGACACCGGGGATTACTTACAGGTTGAATAATTCACACAAGTTTGGTGCAAGTTTCAAGTATAGTTCTATCAAGGAAGACTCAAGAATGAGTAATGTCAACTCTTATGTGGATCAAGATTATTATATATTATACGGTTTGGGAACAGCCATAAAAGGAATAGGCAGCGGTGTAACCAGCAATTATATTGGAGACCGTTTCGGTGGAGCTCTCCAGTACAACTTCAGTATGCCGTCTTTCAATTTACTGCTTGAGGGCAGTTACGATGTAAAAGCGGAAACTGTTCAGCAGAGCTATACGACTCCTAAAAAAATAGCCGGTGTAAAAGATAAAACCGCCCATGTTTCTTTAACGATGATTCAGGAAGGAAAGAACTATACCAATTATATGAGAACCACATATACAAACCGCAATATCGATGGTATTCAGTATATTTCTCAACGCGATAACTCTGAATCACAAAGTGGCTGGGTGGAATTATATAATAACATCCGTTCTACGTACAAGACACAAACCGCTTCTCTTAATTATGCATTAAGCAGAAACCGCGGGAATGAATATAGTTGGAAAGCAGAATTAAATGTGAATTATACCAAGCAAGACGATGAATATTTAATGCCTAATTCTGTACAGAATGCAGAAAATTTATCTTTAGGCTTAGGCGGTAAAAAGAATTTTGTGTTAGGAAATAGCTTGAATCGCAGGCTTTTAATAGATGTTCATGTTGCGTATAACAATAATCTGGGAGGTGAATATGTATATGGTGGTAGCCATGCAGACTATCCGACAGTAACCGAATTACAACAAGGGCTGACTAATTATTATACTTGTGATTACTATCGTATTGGCGGGTCGGTTACGTATTCGCAACAAGTCAGAGAAAACAGACGTATGAACTTATTTGCAAAAGTTGTATTCGATCGTATAAATACCTCTGACTATGATTATGATGGGCGTACTTACTTGTCGATAAGTTTAGGATGTAATTTTTAATGCTACATAACGAAATCTATATTACAAAAACATGCGTAAATTAATAACTGGAAGTTTGATGCTCTGCAGCATATTATCTCTGCGGGCACAGACATTTGTTAAACCGGCTGTGAAAGTAAAGGACACCTCTTTTGCTGTAATTACAGATAAAGGGACATTTCAGGCTTGCGAAGCCGAGCTTAAAGCCTATCAGGAGATTCTAGGAAAGGAAGGGTTGCCTACGTTCATCGTATACAATGAATGGAAGAAACCGGAAGATGTAAAGAAAGTTATTGTTAAGCTCTACAAAAAGGATAAATTGGAAGGAGTGGTATTTGTCGGTGATATTCCTATTCCAATGCTCCGCAAAGCCCAGCATATGACTTCCGCTTTTAAAATGGATGAGAAAAACAATGACTGGAGAGATTCTTCAGTGCCCAGCGACCGTTTCTACGATGATTTCGACCTACAATTCGATTTTTTGAAACAGGACAGTGTCGAAAATAATTTCTTCTATTATAATTTGGCTATAAAATCTCCACAGCAAATTCGGTGTGACATATATTCTGCACGTGTCAAAGCTGTTGATAACGGCGAAGAACCGCATGCGCAAATCAGCCGCTATTTAAAAAAAGTGGTGGCTGAGCACCAGACAAACAATAAATTAGACCAATTCTTCTCCTATACAGGTGATGGCTCTTACTCTAACTCATTGACTGCATGGACACCGGAAACCTTTACTATCCGCGAACAGATGCCGGGCGTATTCGATAAAGAAGGACGGGCCCGTTTCATCCGTTATAATTTCAGCGATTATCCCAAGGACGATGTCATTAATATGCTGAAACGCACAGATCTGGACTTGTCTATTTTTCATGAGCATGGTATGCCCGAACGTCAATATCTTTCCGGTAGTCCCGCTACTAATAGGTGGAATGCTCATGTAGATGCAATGAAGTACTATTATCGTGGTTTAGCACGTAGAAAGCAAGACAACAAAAAGTCTTTCGACGAAATGCTGGATATGATGAAAAACACATATGGTTTGGACACTACTTGGATTGCAGGCTATGATGATCCCAAAGTAATTGCAGAAGATTCTTTACTAGACCTGCGCACCGGTATTATCCTATCGGAAGTTACAGAGTTTAAGCCTAATAGCCGTATGGTAATTTTCGATGCATGCTATAATGGTGATTTTCGGGAAAAAGATTACATTGCCGGACGTTATATCATGTCGGAGGGAAAATGCGTAACTACTTTTGCCAATTCAGTCAATGTACTGCAAGATAAAATGGCAAACGAGATGCTCGGCCTGTTAGGCATGGGAGCACGAGTGGGGCAATGGGCTAAATTGACGAATATTCTCGAATCGCACATTACCGGTGACCCTACTCTACGTTTTCAATCTATCAATGAGGTAGATGCCAATGCTTTGTTCAAAGAACCATATAGTGAGTCCCGCATGTTGGAGTTATTACAGTCGCCTTATGCCGACATACAGAATTTTGCTTTGCACAACCTTTATCGCAATGACTATCCGGGTATTTCTGATTTATTAAGAAAAACTTTTGAAACTTCCCCGTTCATGATGGTACGTTTCACCTGCTTGGCATTGCTTGAGAAGATTGGTGACAAAAACTTCCGGGAAGTCTTACACTTGGCCATTACGGATTCCTATGAATTTATTCGTCGTACCTCTGTTCGTATGATGCAACATGTGGGACTGAACGAGTATGTTTATCCGCAAATCAAAGCCTATGTAGAAGACAACCTATCCGAGCGTGTGGCATTTAATGTGAGTTTGGGGCTTCAGGTCTTTGATCAGGCAGCCGTACAGGCGGCAATTGATAAAGTAATGGCTGAGACCTATGTGTTGCAAGACAAGGAGGATATGCGTAAGGTTTTGGAGGATGCCAATAATAGTCGTAGCATGCAAAAAGAGTTATTAAGCAAAGAAACCTCCGAACGTTGGCGCATCCTTTATTGCAATTCTCTGAAAAATTATATGGCACATGCCTGTGTAGACGGCCTCTTGGCTTTACTTACCGACTCCAGTGAAAGTGAAAAGCTAAAAACTTGTTTATTGGAGGCTTTTGCTTGGTTCACTCATTCTTATCGGAAGCCTGACATCCTTCGGGTATGCGATCAACTGAGAAAAGATAAGAGCTTATCCGAGAACCTTCGTGAAGAAGCCGACCGTACATATTACAGACTTAAAAATTAATTGGCCATGATTAAAAAAATAATATATCTGGCATTTCTTTTGCCACTGGCAGGAAATGCACAAACAACAGTCATAAAGCCATTGGTCAAGCAACCTACCGCTTTTGCTATTATAACAGATAACCAGACTTATGCAAATACCAAAGATGCCATGCATCAGTACAAAACTGCGGTTGAAGATGATGGTTTGGCAACTTATCTGATCAGCGGTGATTGGCAAAATCCAGATCAAGTCAAACAGATGATCATCAAAACATATCAAGAATGCCCTTCATTGGAAGGTCTGGTTTTAATAGGTGATGTGCCTGTCGCATTGGTACGTAATGCACAACACATGACTACTGCATTCAAAATGAATGAGAAAGCCTTTCCTTGGGATCAGTCTTCCGTACCTACCGACCGCTTTTATGATGATCTGAACTTAAAGTTTGAGTTCATCAGGCAAGACTCAGTAAATCATCAGCATTTCTACTACAAATTGACGGAAGACAGTCCCCAGCGGCTAAATCCTACTTTCTATTCGGCTCGTATCAAGTATCCGGAAAAAAAGGAAGGGGATAAATATGCGGCCATTGCCTCATATTTGAAGAAAGCTGCTGCTGCCAAGGCAGATAAGCATAATCAATTGGATCGGGTATTCTCATTCAATGGTGGTTCTTACAATTCCGATTGCCTGATTGTATGGATGGATGACGAAAAAGCTTATATGGAGAACTTTCCATTAGCTTTTGGTCGTCAAATGGGATTCAAACATTGGAACTTCCGAATGAAACACCCTATGAAATATAAGTTATTCAGCGAATTGCAACGAAAGGACCTTGACTTATTTATGTTTCATGAGCATGGAATGCCAACAGGGCAGCTTATTAATGATGAATTGGCATGCACAGATTTCAATAATCGTTATAAAATGTTGAAGAGTACACTTTATAATGCAGTCATGGCCCATGTTGGAAAACGTGATAAAGACACCTTACGTATTCAGATGCAAGAAAAGCGACAAGTGAATGAGGTGTTTTTTAAAGACCTGGATAATCCTAAGTTCTGGGAAGCAGACTCTCTTCACTACGCTGATGAACGTATCGTAACGGAAGATTTAATGAAGAGAAATCTTTCCACCAATCCGAAGATGATAATGTTTGATGCGTGCTACAACGGTTCTTTTCACGAAAACGACTATATAGCAGGACAATATATTTTTAATGACGGTCAGACATTGGTGGCACAAGGAAATACCCGTAACGTATTGCAAGACCGCTGGACTATTGAAATGATTGGTTTGTTGTCCCATGGTGTACGAACCGGACAATACAATAAGTTGATCGCATCACTTGAAGGTCATTTGTTTGGTGATCCCACTTTCCGTTTTGCCCCTGTCGAAGCCAATACTTTAAGTACCGATATAACGCTACACAAAAATGACAAAGCTTATTGGAAGAATTTGTTAAACAGCCCATACGCTGATGTACAAAGTTTGGCCATGCGTATGTTGGCTGATACCGATACCCAAAAGGAATTGTCTCCGTTGCTCCTGAAAAAGTACCGGGAAAGCGGTTTCAATACGGTTCGTATGGAGGCTATCAAGTTGTTGAGCCGTTATCAGGACGACAACTTCATCGAAGCATTACGCGAAGGTTTGAACGATGCTTATGAAATGGTAGCTCGCCAAAGTGCCATTTATGCTGGATTTGTAGGTGACGATTCCTTATTGCCCGCTATTGTGGAAGCATTGGTCGAACATAATGAACGTTTACGCGTACAAATGAGTGCCAACAAAGCTTTAAGCCTTTATCCGAAAGAGAAAGTAGAAAAAGTAATAGAAGACTTTTATGCAAAAGTTGACCGTTTGAATGAAAACGAGGAGAAAAAGCGGTTACTAAGAAGTCTGGAGAGAATGTGTGTACAAGAGGCAAAAGTCCATCAGACTTTGATGGATGTAGCTGCACCGGAAGCAAAACGTATCAGTGCAATCCGCAATGTGCGTAACTATACGTTCCATTTCCACGTGGATGATTATTTGAATGTAATTCGTGATGCCGGTAATCCACAGGAAGTACGTGTAGTAATGGCCGAAGCATTAGGATGGTTTACCAACTCTGTACAACGTCCACACATTCTTGAAGAAATAAAGAAGATGCAACAAACAGCCAATCTTCCGGAAGATTTAAAAGCAGAACTTGAACAGACAATCAAAAGATTAAGTTTATAAATATGAAGAAATACATCCTTTTGGCAATTACCGCTTTGTGCTTACAGGATATGCAGGCGCAAACAGTTGTACATCCTAGTATAAAAACAAAGACTACTTTTGCAATTGTAGTCGATCAGAAAAGTTATGATGAAGCGAAAAGTGAAATTGATGCTTATCGTACCAGTATAGAAAAAGAAGGCTTAGGTACTTACTTGCTAATTGATGATTGGAAAAGGCCCGAACCTATTCGTGAGCAGCTTGTCAAATTGCATGAGAATGAGAAAATGCCTTTGGAGGGTTGCGTATTTATAGGTGACATCCCTATTCCAATGATTCGTGATGCACATCATCTATCTTCGGCTTTCAAAAGGTCTCCCAAAGCCAATTGGCAGAAATCAAGTGTTCCTTCCGACCGTTATTATGATGACTTCGGATTAAAATTTGATTATATTAAACAAGACAGTTTGATACCTGACTATCATTATATGACATTGCGTGCTGATTCTAAACAGTATATTTCACCGGATATTTATTCGGCCCGTATCCGTCCATTGCATTTAGAAGGGGAGGACCGGTATCAGATGCTACGCGATTACTTAAAAAAGGCAGTTGCCGAAAAAGCAAAGCAAAATGCATTTGACCAACTGACTATGGCCCGCGGCCATGGTTACAATTCCGAAGATCCTTTGGCATGGAGCGGTGAGCAAATGGCCTTACGTGAGCAATTGCCGCAAATATTCAAATCGGGTAATACAGTGAAGTTCTATGATTTTGACATGCGCTATCCGATGAAACCATTATACTTGAACGAGATTCAGCGCGAAGGATTAGATGTCATGCTGTTCCATCACCATGGTGGCCCCACCATGCAGTATATCAATGGCTATGAAAATGGTTCCGGTATTAATTTGAGTATTGAGAATGCCAAAATATTCTTGCGAAGCAAAGTGCCTTCATACGCCAAGAAACATGGGCGTGAAGCTGCTATCAGAGAATATGCCAAGCAGTATGGGGTACCTGAAAGTTGGTGTGCGGAAGCTTTCGATGAGGAGAAAATAAAATCGGATTCCATTGTAAATCGTAATATGGATATCTATACTGAAGATATTCGTCTTTTGACTCCTAATGCGCGTTTTATATTGTTTGATGCTTGTTTCAACGGTTCTTTCCATTTGGATGACAACATTGTAGGTTCTTACATATTTAATAAGGGTAAGACCATTGCTACTATGGGATGTACGGTTAACACCATTCAAGATAAATGGCCGGATGAATTTCTCGGCTTGTTAGCTGCCGGTATGCGCATCGGGCAGTTCACCCGTTTTACCTGCTTCTTGGAAAATCATCTGATCGGTGACCCGACTTTTCATTTCACCAATAATGCCGGGCTGGATATGGACATCAACCAAGCTTTAGTTGTGCAGGAAGGAAATGTTACATTCTGGAAAAAACAGCTGAATTCCCCTATGGCTGACATGCAGGCAATGGCGCTCCGCCAATTGTCAATGGCAAATTATAGTGGGCTCGTCGAGCTACTGAAGAAAAGTTACTACGAATCGAACTATTTCGTAGTGCGGTTAGAAGCATTACGCCTATTAGCTTTGAACTATCCGACAGAAGTTGCCGATGTATTGCAGACAGCCATGAATGACAGTTATGAGCTGATCCGTCGCTATGCGGTGGAATATGTTGAAAAGAACTGCAATCCGGAATTGTTGCCGGCATGGATAGAAAGCTATCTGTTGCGCGGACATGAAAACCGCCATCGTTTCAGAATTTTTAGTGCTATCAATACATTCGACCATGATATGGCTTTGAATGAATTGAAAAAACAGGCTGCCGATTGGTCTTTCTACGATTCTTCCTATGTGAATGAATTGTTGGAATACTTTCCTCGCCAAAAGAAAGGACTTGAAAGGGATTTTGCACTTATTGGCAATCCGGAAAGCACTACCAAACAGATACAAAGCGAAATAAGTAGGTTCCGAAATAAACCTATCACTAAAGCCATTGATCCATTACTGAATATTGTCAAAAATGAAAGCCAAGAAGAAGAGCTTCGTATAGCGGCTGCCGAAACATTAGGTTGGTATAATTTATATCATGATAAGACAAGCATTATTAAGGAACTTGAAACATTCCAAACTTCTAGGAAAAAGGTAATGAACGAAATCGTCAAGACAATTAATAGGTTGAAAGGTAAAAATAGGTAAAGTCTTTGATATATAATTTAGTATAATCTCGCCCTATTACAATAAAGTGTTTTCTTTACTTTTACTCTCATTATAACCGGAGAAGGAAATCATAATCCTACTCCGGTTATTTTTATTAATTCAATGTGAAATCTTTGAATGGTCATTCCCGAAACCAATGAGTATTGCGGAAAATGCTATGCCATAGTTTCTACTAAAGTATATATGGCCTAAGTAACTATCAGACTTACATACTTTTTATTACATAAAAGAGCCTTTCCTCTATACATTATCAGATGTACTGTACTAAAGCTGATAACATAACAATCGCAACAAGCATAATACTGGCTATACCCATAACAATTTTACACAAGTAAATAAAGAGGCTGTATGAAACGGAGCATTGTGGGGTCGAGCGTCTTGTCAATCACATAAGGTATCACATGGTTCCCGTCCCATACTATCCTGCCGTTCCTGCTCTTGAGCTGTTTCACATATCTGCCCGTCGAGGGATTGTTGCTGTCCGTACCTATGGCAAAGACCGACTGTACGAAATTGGTGAGCATACTTGAACCCAGACAGTGGTTGATGTCGAGGGTGGTGAACGGCTGGATCTTGGGGGTATGGTTGACCACGAGAATCGAATAGCCCTCCTTCGCCCAGCTACAGAACTCCTGGCAGATAGGTTTCACATCCTCGGCCTTCATTCCCCCGTTATTGACAAGAAAGGTGAGGTTGTCAAGGATCAGTACCTTTGCGTTCACCCTGGCCATCATCCTCCTTATCAACGGCAGGAACTTGTCCGAATCATAGAGGCCGTCTCCGAGCATGCTTAAATCCGGGCGGTGGAGATTATCGGGCCATACATGCAGTTCACCGTCTTTTGAAGTATACCTCTCTTGGAACTGCTTCATGGAGAGTTCAAGGTCGAGGTACAATACGGTTTTCCCCAGTCGCCCGCTTATATGCTCCGCTATCTGGACTGCATAAAGACTCTTGCCCGTATTTGTCCGCCCGAAAAGGATGGCGAACTCATTCTCGAACCATAGCGCGTTGCCATTCCCGTCACCTCCCCATAATATCTCCGGTACCGGTTTCCGTTGCTCTTCCATCATCATACTGTTTAAGGATTGTCCCATTATAAAGTCAAGTTCATCCGCTCCGTCTGCCTGTTGTGTATCCCTGGGTGTGGATGCGGGTGTTGCAGGTGTCGTGTATTCATCCTCTCTCTCCGTATGCCATTCTTTCCCGCTGCCGAAAAGATTGAATTCCGGCACTTCTATGGGTGGTACGACAAGAGGTATGTACGGCAATGGACTTTCCGCATCATTCCAGCATTTCTCAAGACTGGCGTTAAGGGAAGCGGTAGTTTTTTCATCAGGTTCTAATTTTTCAGTCATCATTTTATTAGAGTTTTTAGTTGTACATTGATTTAATTCACACGTATAAGAATCTTCCGCTTTCAGACCGCCATTTTTGATATTAATAAAGGAAGGATGACAGAACCGGCCACTGTTCCGCCATCCCTCCATGACTGAAAACTGAAAAGAACTTATACACAGATTAGGGTATGACTGGAAATGGCGCGCGTTTTTCATGTTTGGAGCGCTATTATATATAAGGTATGGTCTCTCTCCGTCTCATATCTTCCCAAAGCCTTATTGATGAAGAAACAATACTCACAATGAAGGGCGCTGAATGAATACCTGAATATAAATTGCCATAGCCGGAAAAAGGCAAAGGGAATGATCAGGGAAATGGACGGCGCTCTTCTTATTTTTTTCTCTTCCAAATCGCTAAAACGCCATTCACAGCCTGCCAACGCCTAATAACTGAATGATAAAATAACATAAAGCAATATGTTTAAAGAGTTTATAAATCAGCTATTGGGACTTGAGCGGGAGCCTATGCCCAATCGTCAGGATACTCGTACCGCACCTGATGTCATCGAAAAAGCGGTACCACACGAACCGATCCCTGAAAAATACCAAAGAGACATAGAAGCGCTCCGACAGAAATATGGAGACGCTTTTAAAACCGGTCTCTGCATCAATCTGACCCTACAAGAGGCTTTATCAATCATGCATAGAAAAAGAAAACGGATTGACGCCTATTCCGGCCTTGTCTCTTATCTGAAAAGGGAATTGGGCATATCATTAACAATCACATCACAGAAATCCAAACCTTAATCATTATGAAGAATTATTTTATAGCAAACGGAGAAGTGCTCAATACAAATATGAGCATTGAAGAAATGGAATCACGGGTACAGGAATCATTGGACGAGAGTACCTCTGGAATGGCGCAATTCAGAATAAAGGAAATCAGCGAGAAAGAAATCAGAATGTTCTTTGTCAGGGACTTCGACTATAATCCCGACAAACCGATCATTTTTGACGCAGATATGGCCTTAATAACCGGAGTGGGAATAGGAGCCTTCCAACTTCAGACTGTCGGTGGGTACCCAATGATACATCCGCTAAAATTTGCCGGGAAGAACTTCTATACTGATATAACAGCGTTCATCAGGTTCTATAAATTCCAGCTGTTTGAGGAGATAGGGCAGACAGTGGAGCATATCGGCCTAAGATGCTATTCGGATCGTATCCTAATGCAGATCGTATTCTGATGCACCGGAGAGAAATTGAAAAATATTCCGAAGATGTCAAATGCAATGGCTTTTCAATGGGGCGGTTATGCTCTCGCCGGATAATCATTATATTTAATTTAATAACACTGAATTATGAAAAATAAAGTAACAAAAAACACTCAGCAAATAAATAAGAAAGTATTCATAGCAGGCAAAGTGTATGACCTGCAAGTTATGGACAAGGATACGGTTGAAGCATCGGTACAGGCTGATCTGGACAACGCAATCGGCAAGGACAAAGTCAGGTTCGAGCTGTACACAATCGGCAATGCGGTGGCGATGTTCTTCCACCGGGGATTTGACTATACCCCCTACAATGCTGACCCGACAAAAGATATAATGGACGCGGACGCATTCATGATGACCGCCCATGGATATAACGGCTTTTGGATGCCCAGCCCTTTCCCTATGATTCCGGGCTGCATATATCCCTATCATATAAGACAAGCCGATTTTCTGGACGCATACCGGAAGAGTGCCGGGATTTTAGGGGCAAGCAGGATTAAGAATGCTTCTCTGGACATAAGCCCGGTATCTGCCATATTGAGAGTACAGATCTGATAAAGTGAGCATACGGAATGAAGTAAATTCCGGACTATAGTGTGTTTTGAAAACCGTTGTGTGGGGAGCATGACGGTTTTCTTAATCCTTTTAACAGCAGCAATCATAAGAATATCTGCTGTGGCAATACCCCGGATGATGATACACTATAGTCCTGTCACCAAGTTAAATTATAATATACTTTATATAATGGCACAATATTTCAGAATAGCGACAAAGGACTTCTGTAACACATTGCTTCCCGGAGCCTTTACCGGAGACACTACAATGTGTCCCACAAGAAGCCAAATCGAAGCGGCCGGTCTGCATATAAAGAAGGGTTATACCTATGCGGTCGACCAGCTGGTTCCCGAAGACCATATAGAGCGTCTTAACTGGGAATATACTTTCTCTGTAACTCCTGCGACAGCTACCATATCCGCGGCGGGAGGATCACAGAAATTCACAGTGACCTCGTATAAGAGACAGTACAGTTACAGTAATGCGGGAAACCGTATCTATGTAGAAGGGTCACAGACAAACGTAGCCTATACCTCTAGTAACAATCAAACGGTAGGTTCCGGAACATGGACCGCCGCGAGTGATACTATCAGTTATGGAGCAAATACCGGATCAACACAGCCAAGTGGTACCATTACATGGACTCAGTCTGAATCTTTCGGTTCTGATCCTAAGAAAACAGCTACTGCAACTCACAAACAAAATGCAGATTCTATCAGTTCTTATGCAAATCCAACAGTTTCCTTAGTTTATAATTCAGATATTCCGGCATCTGGAGCTTCAGCCACTATGCCTACTTATTCTTATAGTCAGGTTGTAACTTGGGTATCTGGAAAAACCACAACTGTTACTTCCAGAGGTGCACTGACTTTTACTAAGGCGCTTAATTCCGGGACGGGCACAACAGACCCTTCTACAGGATCTACTACAGCACTTTCTAAAGGAACAACCGCTTCAAGTCGAACCACTGTAGCCACTGTAACCTTATCAGTAACCTTAAACGGTAAGACTGGTACTTCTGGTAGGGCTAATGTTTATCAGGCTGCTAACTCTTATTCGGATTCTTGGGAGAATTGGACTGTCAACATATCGGCCGACCCTGTAAGAATAGGTGCAAGAGGCGGTACATCCTTATTATCGGGAACAGCGGAAAGGAAAGGTATCAGGGAATGGGACTCAGGCAGTAAGGAAGATATTAATGACTCCGGAACACCGTTTTTCAGTATACCCGCACATAGTAATGGTTGGTCGTTATCGGAAAACATACTGACAGCGGTAGAGAATACAGGAGAGGAAAGAAGCGTTGTCGTTACCGCACTCCATGAAGAAAGCAGGAATGAAGTTGAGGTATACCAGGAAGCGGGAATAATAACATGGGAATATGTATTCTCCATAGATACTGACTCCATGTCTGTTCCGTCCACAGGTGGAACGCAAAGGGTCAACGTATCTTCCCTGAAAAGAAAGCTTGTCAACGGAAAAGATTCGGGAGAAACGGAAACAGTAGGATTTTCTATAGGATGGCATTCGGGAGATAACTTCAACTCCATAGACAGAAGTGGAATACCCGAATATGTGGTGTTTGATGTCGGTAGGAATACCGGAAATGAGAGAAGGGAATACGATATGTTTACCCAGGAAGAATCCGGAAACACTATCCTTTTCACATGCAGTCAGGAAAGAGGACCGGCAGGATTTATCGTCTGTGGAAGCAACGGTTATATTGAAAGGATAGAAATCTGATTTCACCTATTTAAACTTGTAGCTTATCACACATAATATGATTGGTATTTTACATCAAAACTGTAGAAATTAAAAGTAAAATCATGAAAATCAAACTGTTTTGTGTCGTATTGTGCCTTTGCGTGTTTATGACCTGTGAGAAAAATGAACCGGTTATTTCGGATGAACCTGTTATTCCACCAACAGATCAACCCAAAGAACCACAAGAGCCAATATCGACAGATGGGATAATTAATTGGAACAATGAATTTATAATTGTAGGAGACAATAATATGGCAAATATAGGAAGTAATGATTGGAATGCAGTCACCTATGGAAACGGGAGATATGTAACAGTGGGAGACAGTAACAGTGCAGCCTGCTCTATTGATGGAATCAATTGGACAGCAACCTCAGGATTTAATGACTTATCGGGAATTTGTTATGGAAATGGAAAGTTTATTGCAGTGGGAACGGGAGGAAATGTTCGTTATTCAGATGACGGGGCCGGCTGGTCAACAGTTACTATACCGGGAAAGACTAATTTGAGGGCCGTCTGTTATGAAAATGGAAAGTTCGTAGCAGTGGGAGAAAATGGAGTGATTGCTTATTCCACTGACGGAAGCAGCTGGACTGCCAAGAAGGTGGGAAGCAATGATTGGAATAGCGTTTGCTACGGAAATGGAAAGTTCGTTGCAGTTGAGAACGATGGAGGCGTTGCTTATTCCACTGACGGGATCAACTGGACTGCCAAGAAGGTGGGAAGTAATTGGTGGTATGGTGTTTGCTACGGAAATGAAAAGTTCGTTGTAGTGGGAACTGATGGGAATGTTGCTTATTCTACTGATGGAATCAGTTGGACTAGAACAACTATATCAGATGCTCCCACTATAATGGCTGTTTGCTGCGGAAATGGGAAGTTCGTTGCAGTAGGAAGAATATGGAATGCCTCAGGATACTACATACGGGCTATTTATTATTCTACCGATGGGATCAATTGGACTTCCAAGACTATGGGTAGAGGTGAATTGTACGGAGTATGCCCTGTTCAATAACTTCTCAGCACCTTATTAAACCTGTTTAAATCAGCCGGACCAAGTTCCGGCTTTTTTATTACTCCTTTATTAATTTGAAAATGTCTGAGGATGATAAACAATGGATGACAGTATCGGATATACAAAAATTACCATGGATGTATCATGAAAGCAGCGTACAGTATATAACGGCCGGCTAACATAATTATCAAATAAAATAACCATGATACCCCTAATCCCAACCGCCGGAGGGGATGTGCCGCCAAGTTATGAATATCATCAGATTGTCCATTAGAACCACGACACTTACATCCGGTGGTTCTTTCGAACTTTGTCAGGAGTTCAGGAACAGCGACAGTAAACGCATCCGATGGACAAGTTCCGGCATCATCCAAAGGAACTGCGGCAAGTAGTGAAACTACTGTAACTGATGTAACTTTGACTGTCTCTATGAATGGTAAATCCGAAACATCTGCCGGAGTTAATATTAATCAGACGGCTAATTCTTACAGTGATGACAATTTTAAAATCAATGATTTCCTTGTTATTTTTGCAAAATATCTCGGATTTTGACAGGTTCTCCCTAGTTTCTCCTGATATTCTAATACTTCTCCTATATTCCTTTGGAGAGTCCAATCTTTTCAGCAAGTTAAAGATATTTCATTTGAAATATTACATAAGCATCAGAGAAATATAAAGATAAAAACTTTTTACAATATTTTTAATACAAAAAACAGGAGAGAAACTACTTCAATTTTTATTTCTCTCCTGTTAAATTTTAGTAATGGCTAAAGTAAGTAAATATTTATCTTTAGTTCATTAATCTTGGTGTGTTTGTCCGCTACATTTTATTAATACGCCACCACCTGCGGGCAACCAATAGGCACGTTCTTTAGCCATGTCGAGTTGTTCTTTTGAACCTCCTAACATAGAAGTAGACTTTAGTTTGATATTATTGATTTCTTCGAAATATGGTTTCTGTTCACCAGTATTCACAACAAACAGCCGCTCATCATTAATAGCGGTGTTCACAATGAAGCGTGCAGAACGTTCCAAACTCAGGTTTACTATCATAATATAGCGGTTTCCCTTTTTACTGAGGAACTCACCTACCATTAAAGGTTCATCACATTTTATGCTTTTTACATGCTCACCGGGAAGCTGTGGAACATTTTTACCCGCAAAATCATTGGTAAAATAGACACCTGTTGATTTTAAAGTTTTCATGATAGGGCCTAGAATGGAAAGTTGACGGTTAACTTCACGTAAATAATGCCAGGTTTGGGTTTTGCGGCCTTCACCATCGATAGGAGTATAGCCATAACCACCTTTCCAATAAGTAAACCAGCGAACGCCACCTGCACCGGCAGCTAGTGAAGTATAAGCCTGCAGTAACAAATTAGCCATAGTAGGAATCACAGTATAATGGCGTATTTGGTTACCCGACACTACATTCCACCATGGAATTCCATATTTCAAGGAAACTTCACGTACATCCAGAATATTTGAGTAATATTGAGCTGTGCGTTTAGGGTCGGTTTGATCCATGGAGAATTGAACCATATAGTTGTCATATGATATCATGTCTGGTTTGATTACTGTAGCTGCCTGTTCTAGATATTCTTTGTAAGTGCGAGTACCAAGCTGCGATTTTACTTGATCAAGTGTCCACAAAGTAGCATAGTTGGGATAAAGATTGATAGTAGCCATTTTTCCGGGAGCATATTTGCGCACAGCTTCTACGGCTTTTGCTAACTTAGGAAATGCCAAAGATGAAGGTTCGTCACAGATGTGATAGCCAACAATTGCATCACTTTTGCCACCATCTTCAATCATTTTCTTTACATAAGCATCAATATCTTCATCACTCATTGCCATCCAGTCTTTACCTGTCAAGTGGCGACCTTCAGCTGATACTACAGTATTCAATCCTAATTTCTTGCAAAGTTTAAAGTTTTGTTTGGTCCCATCTGAAGCGTCCGACATATTAAAATAACAGTCTGCCATACCTTGCAAACCCTTATTCTGATCGGAAAACTTGTTTTCATGGAAATCGCGGCCAATCACGAATCGATTTACATCAAAAGGTTTATCTACAATGTTCAAAATACCATCTTCATCTACAATAGGGGAATTAGTCGTTTGGGCTTGAGAGATAGATAAAGAGGATGCTATAAGTAACGTACTAAAAAAAATAGAGGTCTTCATAATAATTAATTTAGTTTTCTGTTAATAATTTTATTAGACTGTTATTTCACAGTAATGATTTCAGTCAGACGAATATCATCGGATGCCGCACCGACTTGTAATTCAAAGTCTCCGGGCTCTACCACTTCTTTCATATCAGTGTTCCACAAGGCCAGTTCTTTTATAGGTAGATTGAATTTAACAGTCCGAGTTTCACCTGCAGGAATAAACACTTTTTCAAAGCGCCGTAATTCCTTTACAGGAGTTACTACAGAACTAACTATATCATTCACATAAAGTTGAACCACTTCTTTTCCGTCACGTTTTCCTGTATTGGCTACTTCCACAGTGATTTCACAAGTATCATCATCAGTGAATTCTTTATTGGATATTTGCATTGACTTATATTTAAAAGTTGTGTAACTTAAGCCATGTCCAAATGCCCATACAGGATCGGGACTGGAGAATACGTAGTCGCGTCCTAGTTTTTCAAGAGTACCATGATCGTGATAGAATCCCTTATCAGAAGGATAATAATTATAAAACACAGGTAGATGCCCAGTACTTTGTGGGAATGATACATTCAGACGGCCACTAGGATTAACCTCTCCAAACAGTATTTCAGCAATAGCTCTACCTTCTTGTTCGCCTCCATACCACTGTACTATTACAGCTTCACAGTTATCTTTTACCCAAGGCATGGCAAAAGGCTTACCTGCTACAAGTACCACTATGGTGGGCTTACCAGTAGCTTTCACTGCTCTGATGAGGGCTTCTTGACAACCAGGAAGGCTGATATCAGAAAGGTCAAAACTCTCACCACTTACAGAGTTGGGCCAAGGGCGTCCGGGAGAACCGCTCATTGCGCCAACAAAGAGTAGAGCCACATCGCTATTGCGGGCTGCGGCCACTGCCTGTGTAAATCCGCTACGATCTTGCGTATGGATTTCGCATCCTTTGGCATAGTTGATTTTCACCTTTCCATCTGTAATGGTTTCAATACCCTGCAACGGTGTGATACCAAATTCATTGCTATTGGTCCACATATAATCGCCAAATTGTACCTGAGCGGCATTAGGACCGATGACAGCTACAGAACGAATCTTATTCATGTCAAGCGGTAACAAGCCATTCTCGTTTTTCATCAAGATAGCCGATTCACGAGCAGCCTCCAATGCCAGTTCAATAGTTTCCGGAGTGTGCACGGTTTTCGCAATATCAGCCCGCTGGGTATAGTCCTTTTCAAACAATCCCATTGCAAACTTGGCAGTCAGCACACGCGATACACATTTGTCTATCTCACTTTCAGGCAAAGCACCGACACGAACCAAGCTGTCAAGCGTTTCATAGCAATCGCCGTCCACTTCAACATCCACCCCGGCAATCACCGCTTGGCGGGCAGCCTCTGCCTTGTTTTTCGCTGTATGGTGGAAACTGCGAAGCATATCCACTGAGCCCCAATCGGAAGAGATATATCCCTTAAAGCCCATCGCCTTATGTGCAGTTGGCGAATGATGCCCCCAAGTTAAAGGAGATGATCGAAGGAGTGATACGTCGACAGTTTCTCTGCATAAATATTGATCCTTATGCCAATGCATACAACGATGGACCTACCGGAGGAAATTGGATGAGTGATTATACGGATATGAAACCAGAATTGCATGAACGTAAATGGGAAGTAGACTCTCTCTGCTATCCCCTACGTTTAGCTTATCAATATTGGAAAGTGACAGGTGATAGTAGCATATTCGATGAAGAATGGATAAAAGCTATCCAAGCCATACTGAAAACTTTTAAGGAGCAGCAACGCAAAGAGGGAGTGGGACCATACAAGTTTCAAAGAAGAACAACTCGCGCACTCGATACAATGAGCAATGAAGGAAAGGGAGCGCCTGTAAAACCTGTTGGTCTCATTGCTTCAGCTTTCCGGCCGTCAGATGATGCTACCACTTTTCTTTATTTGGTACCTTCAAACTTTTATGCTGTTTCTTCACTTAAAAAAGCGGCAGAGATACTAGAAACTGTAAATAAGAGAAATGATTTGGCTGAAGAATGTAGTGATTTGGCAAAAGAAGTAGAAAGAGCGTTGAAAAAACATGCTACATATAACCACAAAGAATTTGGTACCATTTATGCTTTTGAGGTGGACGGATTTGGTAACCATCTACTAATGGACGATGCTAACGTTCCCAGTTTGCTTGCCATGCCCTATTTAGGAGATATAGACATTAACGATCCGATTTATCAAAACACACGTCGTTTTGTATGGAGTGACAGTAACCCTTATTTCTTTAAAGGGAAAGCTGGAGAGGGCATCGGTGGACCGCATATAGGTCATGACATGATATGGCCCATGAGCATTATGATGAAAGCATTTACCAGTCAAGATGATCAAGAAATAAAGGAGTGCATTACACAACTGATAAATACGGATGCTGGTACGGGTTTCATGCACGAATCTTTTCATAAAGACAATTCTAGTAAGTTTACGCGTAAATGGTTTGCATGGCAGAATACATTGTTCGGTGAGTTGATTCTAAAATTAGTAAATGAAAATAAGGTAAATTTACTAAATAGTATACGTTAATAATAAAAAATGATAAACGACTTCAACTACATCTTGTATATTTGATTTTATTGGGGTGCACTCCATTGTAAGTGCATCTCAATTTTCATATACTAACTTATCTCAGGGTTGTTTTTGAGTAGCAGTCTCTTTTTTCCTTTTTTTTCTGCATTTTCCCGGAACTGTCCCGATTATTTTCTCCATACATCCAGTAGTAGTTCTTTCAAGTCCCTGTCTGATTTGGGAGCCAGATAATAAGGGAGTTTGCCAATCACGTTATTCAGCCATTCTCTCGGGGTGACATCACGCTCCTTACATGAGTCAAGTAAGCAGATTGTCGCCGTATTTTCAGCCGTTACCTTGTCTCTACAGAACAAACAGTACTTATGGACTCAAGACTAGTACTCCTTTTCCATTCTCAGCTATATTATCCGAACTTGTTAAGCAATTGATAACCATTCTTGTTGTAACCGGACAAAATTCTACTCTATCATTGTCACTAAATATATCATATCTAGTATGACTGATTTGAAAAGAGTACGCTCCATCTTTCACAGACAAAGCGTACCTGCAGTATTTTATAATTGAGTAGAGTATTTCAGTTTGGCAAATATATGCATTTCAGACATAAGGGTCAATAAACAGACTTTCAAAATCTGATGAAAGTAGATTACTACAGTGCTATCAGGATATTAATACCAAATTATCCGGTTTCTTCTATAAGTTCTCTCAGTCTGTATAACCCGATTATAGCTGTATTATAGAGCGGATCAGGATAATGCAGGTTTATATCACAGATACTTGACTTTACATATTCGCGTACATCCGCAATATATTCAGAACCAAGATGCGCCTCTTTCGGTAACTGTGCTGTCAATGCCCAACGGACAATATCTTTCACAGACTCCTCATCAAGCCGGTATGTTTCTTTTTCTGTTATCCTTTCCGAATTTTAAAGCAAAGATACAAATACTGAACTCACAATATATCACCGCCGTACATTTTCCACACTGATATATTCTCCAGTACCAATGAAAACAGGATATGGAGATTGGGATAGTGTGGAAGATAAATCGGCGGTGTGATATACAGTTTATTTCAGATTTTTGTTTTGATCCGGATTTAATTGTGTATTATATTTCCATCCCCAAAAACATATCGCAGAGTCAACCGCAGGCAAATTAAAGTATTATCTATACTTATACACTATATCATAATTACCCACTCAAGCGGCGTGAGCCTACAACTAACGAAGGAGAAATGTATACTATTATTTCTGCAATTTTTTTTCTTAAAATGAGAGATATTACTTAAATAGAATAGGTTTTATAGAGAAAAATATTGATGCGTTCCGTTAACTCCCAAGGCATAAAAAGGACATATAAAAAACATTGCAGGCTTGACTTGTTATATCCGATGACAAAGAGTAAACAGGCCAAACAATCTCTTTACTGTAAATAAGAATGAAGTATCCTGACATCTCTATCTCTTCAATTGACACTTATTCCCTCCCCTCAAACGTTTCTACCTGATGGATGAGAATACTATATAAAAGTAATGTCCTATGCCTTCTTGTCTTCAGCCGGTAAAATAATATAATGGTTTTCTGTTGTCCCATCCGATATATACAGCAGAACCTGGATTTATAGTTTCTGCGGCTGGTCATAAAAAAAGGCTATGAAAATATGATACAGCAGGCTTCCGGATTATGGACTTCTAACCAGACTCTCCATTGTAACCGTTCATTGTGGGGCAGAGCGGATACATAGTGGGTTGTTGAATATTTTACCACTCTTTCCATGTCGTATGTACCCGATGAATCATGAAGGAACAGGCTTCTCTATGTCATATATGGTGTGTATACGTTTTATACACTCTAAGGATAGATGGTTTTTGTTATGTAAATCATTGATATATGATATAATAACCGTAGTGTATTGAATTCTGCGGCAACTGATACTTTGAACGTTTTACACCCCTAAAAGCTATATTTACACCCTTGGAATTGGCATTTACACACCCAAAACAGAATATCCTCTACCTTACCAGTAAACATTGGTAGCTTCTTCATGCAAGAGTAAACTGGAAGCCAATTGTATAATAACTATACTATAAGATGTCTATTATACTACTCACTCAGGCGGCGTGAGCCTACAACAAACGAAAGAAGAAAGATATACAATAATTT